>OLSF01001796.1_pt1 | contig 18316 bp, 15 predicted proteins | sample 1672301 | NCBI WGS metagenome assembly OLSF01 (sample SAMEA3136669, study PRJEB25190) | human gut metagenome | biome: human gut; feature: human-associated habitat; material: faeces | place: Austria | collected 2013
TCCGTACCTACAACTTCCCACAGGGACGTGTGACGGATCACAGAATCAATCTTACACTGTACAAACTCGATAAGATCATGAACGGAGATATCCAGGAGATCATTGACGCATGTATCGCAGCAGACCAGGCAGCGAAGCTGGCGAAGATGAATGAGAATGCGTAAAAAAAAGTCATCGGAGAATATCCTATGAATTTAAGGAACCAGAGATTACCTCTGGTTCCTTTCCGTATATTCTGTTTTTATTCTGAGATTAGCCAGTCGATCAGGTTGATTGATTTTATGCCATCATAGGAAGAATCTATGCCTGTATTTAAGGAAAGAACGATTTTTTCATAGTTATCGCTGATTTTTTTGAGTGGTGCTAATTCCCGGCTACGAACATCTTCGCTTGTCATTGATTCTGTGACCTGAACATAAAGTTTGTTGTCTGCCTTTGTTGCAATAAAATCCACTTCGAAATTACCAACTTTACCTATAGAAACATCATAGCCTCGACGAATCAGTTCAAAGTAAACAATGTTTTCTATTGCATGACCGCTGTCACGATCTCTGAATCCAAGCAGATAGTTTCGAAGTCCGATATCGACAATATAGTATTTGCCAAGAGTGCGTAAATATTCCTTTCCTTTGATATCAAATCTTTTGATGTCGTAGAAAAAATATGACTCTAGAAGTGCATTCACATAAGCCTGAACAGTGTGAACACTTGGGGTTCCTTTTCGCTTCCCGTTTTCAAGAAGTCCTTCATTTACCAAGGTGTTGCCGATAGAAGAAACAGAGATGTTGCTTCCAATGTTATCAGCAAGGAACATGATAATCTTTTTTAAAAGGACAGGGTCAGTGATTTTTTTCTGACCTCTGCGACTTTCACGTTCGAGAATGTCTCTCATAATAACGGTAGAGTAGATACCTTCAAGCAGCACCAGTACTTTTTCCTGATCTAAGCCTATGTCAGCAATCCCTGGCATGCCGCCAAATCGCATATATGCATCGAAAACTTCACGAAGTTCATAATGTTCTCCTGCTTTATCAAAGACTTGTTTGCGTGTACCACCCAAAGCACTCTTCATTTCTCTTATTTCAAAATTATGAAACGTTATAAATTCAGAGAAAGATAAAGGCAGCATCTTTATTTCTACACATCTGCCAGATAAATAAGTGGCATATTCAGAGGAGAGCATATAGGCATTTGAGCCTGTGACATAAATATCGCAGTTGAAGTCGACGCGGAAAGAGTTAACAGCATCCTCCCAGTCAGGAACACGCTGAACCTCATCAAAAAAGAGGTACATTCTTTTATTTGGTACGATATGTTGTTTGACATATTCGTAGAAAGAGTCACTATTCATATTTTTATAAGCGTGTGACTCAAAATTCATTTCCAGAATCTGATTGTCAGTAACCCCATTTTCCTTCAGGTGGAGAGTCATTAATTTCAACAGGCTGGATTTGCCACATCTACGGATTCCAGTAACAACCTTCACTGGTTCGGTGTCTTGAAATGCTATAATCTTATTCAGATATAAATCTCTTTTTTTGAGTTCATGAGTATCGATCATTTGACGTACCTCCTTGTGCTAGTATAGCATAAACTTATGAAAAAATAAAGTTTGTGCACTAAAATGCAGAAACTTTAAAAAAATGACATTTTTGGCATTATAAAATAGCTGGAAACATATAGGATGGAATAACAAATACAGAGCTGCAGTATATGTGATGATAGTAGTTATAGCTGTGGAAGCAATTATTTGCTCCATACATCCTCCGGCCAGGCAGCGAAGATGAATGAAAATTAAGGATAAATAATTTCTTACCAAAATCCCCAATTCATGCTATATTTTACTTGCACCCAAGCGGTGTATCATGTATGATATAATGAGCGTAAGTGAGTCAACATATTTGAATGATTGACGAGCGGCGAATGTTGATCATGTGCTGATTTTGCACATGATATAGCATGAGTTGTTATATGAGGAGGACAGACATCATGGAAAACGAGAATGTCTCAAAGAATTTTATCGAACAGTTTATTGATCAGGATATAGAGGAAGGGCATTGCAAAACCGTCCATACAAGATTTCCACCGGAGCCAAACGGATATCTTCATATCGGACATGCCAAGTCCATACTTTTAAATTCAGGTCTTGCGCAGAAATATAATGGAAAATTCAATTTAAGATTTGATGATACGAACCCGACAAAAGAGAAGACAGAGTTTGTTGAGGCAATCAAAGAGGATATCAAATGGCTTGGTGCTGACTGGGAGGACAGACTGTTCTTCGCGTCCGACTATTTTGATCAGATGTATGAAGCAGCAGTAAAGCTGATCAAAAAAGGAAAAGCATACGTTTCTGATCTGAGTGCAGATGAGATCCGTGAGTACCGCGGTACACTGACAGAACCGGGAAAAGAAGATCCTGCGGGCAGCAGAAGTGTGGAAGAGAATCTTGCTTTATTTGAAGATATGAAAAACGGTAAATTTGCCGACGGAGAGAAAGTGCTCCGCGCAAGAATCGATATGACATCTTCAAACATCAATATGAGGGATCCGGTTATTTACCGTGTGGCGCATATGACACACCACAGAACCGGAGACAAATGGTGCATTTATCCGATGTACGATTTTGCACATCCATTAGAGGATGCCATTGAGGGAATTACCCATTCGATCTGTACACTCGAGTTTGAGGATCACAGACCGCTGTACAACTGGGTGATCGATGAGGTTGGCAAAGATATGATTCCGGATAAGGATGAGATGCCGCCGAGACAGATCGAGTTTGCAAAATTATATTTAACAAACGTAGTGACAGGAAAAAGATATATCAAGCGTCTTGTGGAGGAAGGTATCGTAGACGGATGGGATGATCCACGCCTTGTATCGATTGCGGCACTCCGCAGAAGAGGATTTACACCGGAATCCTTAAAAATGTTTGTGGAACTCTGCGGTATTTCCAAGGCAAACAGCTCTGTGGATTATGCCATGTTAGAGTACTGTATCCGTGAAGATTTAAAGATGAAACGTCCACGTATGATGGCGATCTTAGATCCGGTTAAAGTTGTGATCGACAACTATCCGGAGGGAGAGACAGAGTATCTTGAGGTAGTCAATAACCTTGAAAATGAGGAACTTGGTGTGCGTAAAGTTCCATTTTCACGCGAACTTTATATTGACCGTGAAGACTTTATGGAAGAGCCGCCAAAGAAATATTTCCGTATGTTTCCGGGCAACGAAGTACGTCTGATGAACGCATACTTTGTGACCTGCAACAGTTTCGTAAAAGATGAAAATGGCGTGGTGACGGAGATCCACTGTACTTATGATCCGGCATCTAAAGGTGGAAACAGCCCGGACGGACGAAAAGTAAAAGGAACCATCCAGTGGGTATCTGCAGCACAGGCAGTTCCGGCTGAAATTCGTCTCTATGAAAACATTGTAGATGAGGAAAAAGGAGTGTATAATGAGGACGGAAGTCTGAATCTGAATCCAAATTCCCTCACTGTTTTAAAAAACTGTGTTGTTGAGGAAAATTTAAAAGATGCAAAAGCATATGACAGTTTCCAGTTCGTAAGACAGGGATTTTTCTGTGTGGATGCGAAAGATTCGACCGCAGATCATCTGGTATTTAACCGGATCGTTTCACTTAAGAGCTCATTTAAACTGCCTAATGCATAGCATTGTAATGATTTGCATTTTTGCCCTGAAACGGGCGTAACAGGAAAGGATATGAAATACAAATGAATTTATTTGCAGGATTGGAAAAATTTGGTATTAAAGCAGATAACACAACGGATCTGTTTGAGGATGAAAAAAAGCCGGCAGCATCCGCTGATGGTGGAAAAACAGAGGCTGCTCCGACAGAGGACAGTTTTCTGTTAGACAAGGCAATCCGTTGTACTGTCTGTGACAAGGTATTTAAGACAAAAATGATCAAGAACGGACGAATCAAACGTTTAGAGCCGGATCTGGATCTGCGTCCGCGTTTCGAATACATTGACACTTTAAAATATGATGTGGCATCCTGCCCGTATTGCGGATATACAGCGATGAACCGTTATTTCGAGCATGTGACATCAGGACAGATCAAACTGATCAAGGAACAGGTTTGTGCCAATTTCAAACCAACAGGTTCCGATGAACCTGCCGTCTTAGACTATGATCAGGCAATCGAGCGTTATAAGCTTGCACTTTTCAATACGATCGTCAAAAAAGGAAAGACCAGTGAGAAGGCCTATTCATGTTTAAAACTTTCCTGGCTGTATCGTGGGAAGGCAGAGGAGTTAAAAGGAACAGATCCGGAGACCTTAAAGAAGAAAAAAGAGGCAAAAGAGCAGGAAGAGGCATTTTACCAGCAGGCATATGAGGGATTTATGAAAGCAATGTCTACAGAGATGTTTCCAATGTGTGGAATGGATCAGTGTACCGTAGATTATCTTCTTGCGGCAATGGCATATCATTTCAAAAAATATGATGTGGCTTCTAAGTGTATTTCAAGAATCCAGGCTACACCTTCTGCATCGAAAAAGATGAAAGACCGTGCATATGATTTAAAAGAAAAGATCGTGGCAGAGATCAAAAACAGCAAATAGGCAAAATTATTATGATTGAAATAATGATTGATTTACAGGGGGGAGCGAAAGCTCCCCTCTATGAAAAAATATACGAATATATCAAACGGGATGTCATTGAGGGAAAAATTCCTGTTGGGGAAAAGCTTCCGTCGACAAGACTTTTGGCAAAGCATTTGTCGGTAAGCAGAAGTACCGTCGAAATGGCATATGAACAGCTCCTTGCAGAGGGATACATCAAAGCAGAACCTTGCAGGGGGTTTTTTGTGTGTGATATTACAGAGCTGTATGAGTTTGGGCATATAGAAAAAGATTTCAAACATACATTTACATTTGGAAAAAAAGAGCAGGAAGAGACAGCTTGCAGCCATGTTATTGATTTTTCCCCATATGCAATCGATACCATGCATTTCCCATATAATGTGTGGAGAAAATTAAATAAAAATGCACTGTTAGATGACAGGGAAGAATTGCTGTTATCCGGGGATGGACAGGGGGACTATGGGCTTCGAAAGGCGATTGCAGCATATCTGCATCAGGCGCGAGGTGTGAACTGTCAGCCAGATCAGCTGATCATCGGAGCAGGAAATGAATATCTTGAGATTTTACTGACACAGATTTTAGGAAGAAATAAGCGGGTTCTCATGGAAAATCCAACTTATTTGCAGGCATATCATACATTTTTAAATATGGGATATCAGATGATGCTTGTTTCGGTGGAAGAAGATGGAATAGATCCACAAAAGGTCAGAAATTATGATCCGGATGTTGTCTATATCATGCCTTCCCATCAGTTCCCTCTTGGAACGGTCATGCCGTTAAAACAAAGGCTGGAATTGTTGAAATGGGCATTGGAGAAAGAGGAACGCTATCTGATCGAGGACGATCACGACAGTGAGTACCGTTACCGTGGAAAGCCGATCCCGTCGCTGCAAAGCGTGGATCATTTTGAAAAAGTGATTTATATTGGAACTTTTTCTAAGAGCATTGCGCCGTCACTTCGAATCAGTTATATGGTGCTTCCACCGGAATTGTTAAAACGTTATCATGAAAAATGTGGATTTTATTCTACGACCGTTCCCAAAATTCAGCAGGAGATACTGCGTGCCTTTATTGAAGAGGGACATTTTGAACGTCATTTGAATAAGATGAGGGGGATCTACCGTGCAAAACATGATTTCCTGCTTGCAGAGTTAAAAAAGAGAAGCTGGGTAGAAAAAATTTACGGAGATCATGCAGGACTGCATGTTTTAGTACAGGTAAACACTGAAAAAAAAGAAACAGAGATATGTGATCTGGCGGAAAAACAAGGAATCCGTATCTATGGAATCAGTGAATATGTTGTACGGAAATCGGAGCAGAGCTGTAATGAAACTGTGAGAAATAAAAATGCTTCCATAGAAAGTGAAAAAAACAATTTTGCCGGAACTGTACCACATAAACCGATTCTTTTACTTGGCTATGGAAGACTGGGTGAAGATGAGATCCAGAAAGGTCTTTTGATATTAGATACTATTATATGATATATTCAATACTGTTTTCCGGTGTTTTTCTGGTGTTTGTGTTGAACAGGATCACTGCCTCTCGTTCCTCATATGGTCCCATTTCATAAAAACCGACACCGGTGCAGGAAAGCCGTGTGATGGAGATCAGGCGGTTGGCGCGTTTGGGCTGATCTGTGATAAAGGTGATGCCTTCCTCAAAGAATTCTTTGTCGAGTTCCGGATCATCCGGTTCTTCATAATAAGGATCAAACACATAGATATCACTGCCCGAAATACCGGTCAGGAGAATATAATGAGGAACTTCCAGGTAAACACGCAGCAAAACAGCACCGCCCTGCTGTAAGGCACCGACAATGAGGCTGTTTTCAGAGAGTACAACCTCGTCCTTAGCGAGAAAATTGCAGGAAATCGGGAAGTTTTTTACCTGTCCGAACTGTGTGAGCCAGTTACTCAAAAACATCATGGCAGATGCGGATGTACCGCGTTTTCCAACTTCGCCTGCTTCATTATAAGAATCAAGACAATAGAGCATAATATATTTGACGATATCCGGGTAAATTTCTTCGCGGTCAAAGAGATAGCGGATGGCATTTGTCAGTGTGGTCGGACCGCAGTCATATTCGGTGGATTGGTAAATTAGCAGATTCTTCATGTGTATTGCCTCTTTTCTTTATTCTAAGCAATACTATAATCAGCCATGAATTTTTTGTCAATCTTTCAACAAAAAAGGATTGACAATTTAAAACATAGAAAATATAATTTACCTAATTCCTAGTGGATTACTAGAAATAATATGCGAAAAGTACTATTTTATATGCTAAAAGCGGGCATACGGGAGTTTTTCGCAGAAAGTGAGGAAATTATGAGAAAAGAAAGAAGATGGAAAAAGGTCCTGTCAGCACTGGTGCTCGCAGCTGCGATGGGAGTTACGGCTGTTGGATGTGGAACTTCCGGCGGCAATACAGGCAGTCAGCCGCAGGGGGAAAATGCGGCGGCAACAGAGACAGCAGAGGTTTCGGATGATATTGTAAATATCGGTGTGACCAATACACTTGGAACGTTAAATCCGCTTTTGATGGATGGCGGAGAGACCAATAAATATGCGACCAGCCTGATGTTTCTTCCACTGGTAGAATTAAATTCGAATCTGGAATTTGAGGGAGAAATCGCGGATTCTGTTACGACGGAAGATAACAAAAATTTTATCGTGCATATCGATGAGAAAGCATCCTGGTCGGATGGCGAGAAGATCACGGCGGATGATGTTGTATACACGGCACTGCGCCTGACATCGCCAGTCATTGGCAATACTTCCATGATGTATTATGTATTTGAGGGTGTGGGCGATGACGGCTTTACGGAAGAGGGAGCAGAGAGCATTGATGGTATCAAAGCGATCGATGATGCGACCGTACAGTTCACCACAAAAGAGGAGATGTCTCTGACCACATTTGAGAATTCTTATGCGCGTTATCTGATGACACTTCCAAAACATGTGATCGAGCAGTACACGGAAGAAGAGTTAAAGACTGCAGAATGGTTCAATCACCCGGATGTCGTCAGCGGACCATATATGGTAACAGATTTCGATGTCGACCATTATATTTCTTATAAAGCAAACGAAAATTATTGGAAAGGTGCACCGAAGATCGCAAAACTCAATATCAAGATCGTGAGCGGCAGCCAGCTTTATGCAGGATTACAGTCCGGCGAGATTGATATTACACAGCCGACAATGAGTGTCATCCCGGAGGAAGATTATGATAGTGTTGAGGCACTTTCCAATGTAAATGTTGTATACGGAGAACCGGTGACCAACCAGTCCGTATTTATCCAGACAAAAAATGTTCCGGATGTGCGTGTGCGTCAGGCAATGTTATATGCAATCGACCGTAAGATGGTATTAGAACAGCTTTTAAAAGGAAAAGGGGAAGTTGCAGATGGATTTCTGTCTTCTGCAAGTCCTTTCTATGATGACAGTATCGTTCCGGTAGAGCAGGATGTAGAGAAAGCAAAAGAACTGTTAGCGGAAGCCGGATGGGACGGATCACAGACCTTACGCTTTTATGTGAACTCTGGTGACAGTGCATTTGTAAATGCTGCGAATGTATTTGTGGCACAGTGGGCTGCAGTCGGCATTAAAGTGGAAGTGCAGACTGTAGATTTTGCAACACTGATGTCCGTCGCAGGCACCAATGACTATGATATTTTAGCAGTACAGTACACCTATGCACCGGTTGATCCATATCCGGATGTGGCATGGCTGTTAGGCGGCGAGGACAGCTGGACCGGATACGGGGATGACAGCGTCAATGAAGCACTTGCAAAGACACAGACAACAAGTGATATGGATGAGATCAAAGGGCTTTACTCCGTTGTGGATCAGAAGGTACAGGAAGATGTTCCGATGTTCTCTGCTTATATTGTCAGCGCACAGGCTGCTGTCAACAAACGTCTTTCAAATGCCACACCAAGTGTGTACGGTTTCTTTAACAATGTGGAACAGTGGGAAATTACGAAATAAGGAACGGGAAAATCAATGTCAAAATTATTACAGGTAAATGATCTGACCACAGAGTTTACCGGGGATTTTGGAAAAAAAATCAGTGTGGATCATGTCAGTTTTGATGTCGCAGAAGGAGAGACGGTTTGTATCGTTGGTGAGTCCGGCTGTGGCAAGAGTGTGACATCACTGTCTATTATGGGATTATTAGGAAGGGGCGGAGCTGTCGTTGACGGCTCTGTCCTCTTTGCAAACAAAAATCTGCTGGATATGGATGAAAAACAGTTAGATACGATCCGCGGAAATCAGATGACGATGATTTTTCAGGATCCTTTAACATCGTTAAACCCGGTGTTTACGATCGGAAGCCAGATCACGGAGAGCATCCGGATTCATATGCATCTGTCAAAAAAAGAAGCAGGAGAGCGTGCGGTCACGATCTTAGAGAAAGTCGGTATGCCGGATGCGCGTGCTGCAATGAAAAAATATCCGCATATGCTTTCCGGCGGAATGCGTCAGCGAGTGATGATCGCGATGGCACTTTGCTGTAATCCAAAACTTTTGATCGCAGATGAGCCGACGACGGCACTTGACGTGACGATCCAGGCGCAGATCATGGAACTGATACGGGATCTGCAAAAAGAGATTGGGATGTCTGTGATCCTGATCACACACGATATCGGACTTGTGGCGCAGATGGCGGACCGTGTGTTTGTCATGTATGCGGGACAGATCATCGAGATGGCATCTGTGAAGGATCTTTTTTATCATCCGGCACATCCGTATACGAAAGCACTGCTTGATACGGTTCCGGGCATTTACGATGAGAGCGGAAGGACGCTTGCATCGATTCCGGGAATCGTACCGGAAAATTATGACCAGATTACGGGATGCAGGTTTGCGGACCGCTGTGCATTTGCCGGGGAAGGCTGTGAAAAGAAGCAGGAGATGAGGGAGATAGAAAAGGATCATTTCGTGCGCTGCCATAAGGCTGACAGGAGTTAAAACAGGAATGGATAAAGAACTGATCAGAGTAGAGAATTTAAAAAAATATTATGATATCAAGGGCGGTATCATTACCCATACCGTCAGTCAGATACAGGCCGTGGACGGCATTGATTTTTCAATAAAAAAGGGCGAGACTCTTGGACTGGTTGGAGAATCAGGCTGTGGAAAGTCCACGATCGGCCAGCTTTTGGTGGGACTGCTCTCGCCGACTGACGGTGCGATTTATTATCATGGGGAAAAAATAGGTGGAAAATCTCTCACACGCGGTGAAAAAAAGGCACGAAAACAGGCGGGAACCAATCTTCAGATGATCTTTCAGGATTCCTATTCTTCACTCAATCCACGAAAACATATTTATGATATTTTAGCACAGCCGATGCTATATCATGGTGTATCCGATAAGAAAACGATCGATACAGACTTAAAACAGCTTCTGGATATGGTTGGTCTGCCTCAAAGTGCACTTCTAAAATACCCGCATGAATTTTCAGGTGGTCAGAGACAGCGTATCGGAATTGCAAAAGCGTTGTCCTTAAAGCCGGAGTTTATCGTGTGTGACGAACCGGTCAGTGCGCTTGATGTGTCGATCCAGGCACAGATATTAAACCTGATCCGCGAGCTGCAGAACGAACTGGGACTGACGAGTCTGTTCGTCGGTCATGGGCTTGGTGCAGTCCGTTATGTCAGTGACCGGATCGCAGTCATGTATCTGGGAAAGATCGTTGAGATTGCAGATGCCGGAGAGGTATTTATGCATCCGGTACATCCGTATACAAAAGCACTGACACAGGCAGCACCGGTTGCAGATCCGGGACGGCGGGAAGAAAAGTCAGCCGTTTTGACAGGTGAGGTTGCCTCTGCAGTACATCCACCGAAGGGATGCAGGTTTCATCCGAGATGCCCGTATGCGAGAGAAGACTGCAGTGTGAGTGAGCCGATGCTTCTGCCGATGGCGGAAAAACCGGATCATCTGGTGGCGTGTCCTTATTACGAGGGGACAGAAACTGCGTAACATACATTTTTTCATCCAGGAATGAGGAATATTATGACGAAATATATTATCAAACGTATCCTGATCGCAATTCCGGTTTTGCTCGGCATTACCGTGATCGATTATGCGATCATGTGCATGGCGGGGAGTCCGCTTGAAATGCTGCAGGGACCACGCGTCTCGGAGGCTGCTGTACAGGCAAAAGCAATAGCATTAGGGCTCGACAAACCATTTTATGTACAGTATTTTGTATGGCTGGGGCAGCTTCTGCATGGAAATATGGGATATTCCATTAAAAATTACCAGCCGGTTGCTGCTATGATCACGAGTCATCTTGGACCGACCCTGCTTCTGATGGGGGTGTCACTGCTTGTCAGCATCCTGCTTGCGGTTCCGGCAGGGATCTACAGCGCAATCCATCAGTATTCGAAAGGCGATTATACGGTGGTAACATTATCGTTCCTTGGCAGCAGTATTCCGGGATTTTTCCTTGCCATGCTCCTTATTTATCTGTTTACGGTAAAATTGGGCTGGCTGCCTTCCGGAGGAATGACGACACTTGGAACATCCGGGGGAGCGGCGGACGTGGCGGTACACATGGTTATGCCGGTCATTGTGCTTGCAGTTTCCATGGCAGGAACCAATATCCGATATATCCGCAGCGCGGTGCTTGAAATTTTACAGCAGGATTATCTGCGCACAGCGCGGGCAAAGGGAATCGGTCATTTCCTGGTCATCAATAAACATGCGCTGCGCAACGCTTTAGTTCCGATCGTGACAGTCATTGGAATGGAGATACCGGTACTGTTTGGCGGATCGATCATCGTGGAGCAGGTCTTTTCCTGGCCGGGTCTTGGACTTATGACAATGAGTGCGATCACAAACCGTGATTATCCGGTCATCATGGGCGTCTGTCTGCTCTCGGCGATCGTGGTACTGCTCGGCAATCTTCTGACGGATATTTTATATGCGGTGGTAGATCCGACGATAAAACTTCAGTAAAGAGGTTGAACTTATATGAGAAAAAAGAAAAAAGTTAATGCAAATGAAACATACATGCAGACTGTGATGCGGCGTTTCCGTGCACATCATCTTGCAAAGATCAGCCTTGTGATACTGGTGGTTGTCGGTCTGGCTGCTCTGTTTGCGCCGGTTGTTGCGCCTTATGATCCGGATGCGATCGTCGGAACTTTCAGCGGTGCACCGTGTAAGGAATTTATCCTTGGAACGGATCAGATCGGCAGGGATGTGTTCAGCAGACTTTTATACGCAACCAGAATTTCTCTGCTTGTAGGAATCCTTGCAACAGTGATCTCCACGGTAATCGGAGTGGTACTCGGTCTGATCGCGGGATATTTTGGCGGTGTGGCGGATATGATCCTGATGCGTTTTACGGATATGGTGATGTCATTTCCTTATATCCTTCTTGTGCTCGTTGCGGCGGCAATCTTTAAACCGGGTTTGTGGAGCATTATCCTGATCCTTGGATTTGTAGACTGGCCGGGTGTGGCGAGACTGGTGCGTGGAAATGTTTTAAGTCTGCGTGAAACAAATTTTGTCAAGGGAAATGTGGTAGCAGGGATGCCGCTTCGTCATATCTTATTTTCAGAAATTTTACCAAACACAGTTGCACCGATCCTCGTATATGCAACATCTGTTATGGCGATCTCCATGCTGGATGAGGCGGCTTTAAGTTTCCTTGGCATGGGTGTACAGCCGCCGATGGCAAGCCTTGGAAATATGTTAAACGGGGCGCAGTCTATCACGGTATTGACTTCACAGCCGTGGCTGTGGCTTCCACCGGGAATTATGATCGTTGTGTTGGTAGTTTCCATCAACTTTGTTGGCGATGCATTGCGTGATGCATTTGATCCATCCGGTGGACGCAGGTAGGCGGCGGATGAAAGCGAATAAAAATTTAAACCACAGAAATGATGAGAGGGATAACAGATAGAACGTTTGCGGAGCATGCAGGCGATCGTTTGTTACAATAGACGGCGTTGCGGGCAGAACGTGAGAATGTGTAGAAATGGAGAAGAGTATGGAACGAAAGGCATTAGAACAGAAACTTACCGGTTTTTTTGAGGAACTTCATATGCATCCGGAGCTGTCTTATGAGGAATATGAGACGACAGAGCGGATCAAACGGGAACTTGCGGCGGCAGGCATTGAGATTTTGCAGATACCGCTAAAGACCGGTGTGGCCGCCATCGTGCGCGGCGCAAAACCGGGAAAAACTTATGGACTGCGCTGTGACATTGATGCACTGCCGATCGCGGAGGAAACCGATCTTCCCTATAAATCAAAAACTCCGGGGAAAATGCATGCCTGCGGACATGATTTTCATACGGCGGCGGTGTTTGGAGCAGCATTGCTGTTACAGGAGAGGAAAGAGGAGTTACAGGGAACTGTAAAAATTCTGTTCCAGCCGGCAGAGGAATCTTCCCATGGTGCGGAGACAGTTCTTGAAACCGGTGTGTTCTCGGATGTAACAGCGATCTTTGGGCTGCATACGGCGGCATATCTTCCGGTTGGAACGCTGGGAATCCGCGCGGGCAGTGTCATGGCTGCAGTAGACCGGTTTGAGTTAAATATCACGGGAACAGGCTGCCATGGAGGACACCCGGATGAGGGCGTGGACACGATCCTAGTCGCTGCATCTGTGATACAGGCGTTCCAGAGTATTGTCGGCAGAAACTTAAATCCGTTCCATACAGGTGTTGTCAGTGTGACGAGGATTAATGGCGGCAATACCTGGAATGTGATCCCGGATAAGGTGGAACTGGAGGGTACCGTGCGTTCCATGGAAAAAGACGATCGTATCTTTATAGAAAGACGCATGCGTGAGATTGCGGAACACACAGCAGCGGCATATGGCGCAAATGCGGAATTGTTGTGGTATCCGGGGCCGCCTGCAACCGTCAATGAGAAAGCGTGGAGTGCGTTTGCACAAAAAGTGGCAGAAGAGAGTGGCTTTGAGGTTGTTCCACAGCGTAATTCGACAGGTGGAGAGGATTTTGCTTTTTATCTCGAAAAGATTCCGGGCTGTTTTATCAACGTGGGAACGGGAGTCGGTTATCCGAACCATCATCCAAAGTTTTATGCGGATGAGGCGGCACTTACACCGGCAGCAGAGTATCTTGAAAAATTGTTGGTAGAAGCACTGAGACAGTGAGAATCATAGATGTCAGAGGCACAGTCACAATCAGGTTCTTTCATGGATGGCAGAACAAGGCAGTATAAAGTAAAAAAACAGGAGCACAAGCTCCTGTTTTTTTACTTCATAGGAAATTGTCCGCTATGAATTAATAGAACCATAATCACATCCTGTGATTAGTCCTCATATTTATTTTTCTCACCGATCTCCTGCATCTTCATAGCGCGAACTTTTAATGGAAGTCCGAACAGTGTGATGAATCCGGAAGCATCGTGATGATCGTAAAGATCACCGGTTGTAAAGCTTGCGAGTGACTCACTGTACAGAGAGTATTTAGAAGTTGTTCCGGCTTTGATGATGTTGCCTTTGTATAATTTGAATTTAACTTCACCGGTTACATATTCCTGCGTGGAGGTAACGAAAGCTCTGACTGCATCACATAAAGGTGTGAACCATTTTCCTTCGTAAACGATCTGGGCAAGTTTGTTACCCATATCTTTCTTCACTTCCATGGTTGCACGGTCTAAAACGAGCTCCTCTAACTGCTGGTGAGCTTCCATTAAGATCGTTCCGCCAGGAGTCTCATATACACCGCGGGATTTCATACCAACAACACGGTTCTCTACGATATCGATGATGCCGACGCCGTGCTTACCGCCAAGACGGTTTAACTCACGGATGATATCGGAAACTTTCATTTCTTTTCCGTTTACGGAAGTCGGAACACCTTTCTCAAATGTCATGGTTACATATTCGCCTTCTTCCGGAGCTTTTTCCGGGGAAACACCGAGAACTAACAGGTGATCATAGTTTGGCTCACATGCAGGATCCTCTAACTCAAGGCCTTCATGGCTGATGTGCCAGATGTTACGGTCACGGCTGTAGCTTGTGTCAGCGGAGAATGGAAGATGAATACCATGTGCTTTGCAGTATTCGATCTCTGACTCGCGGGAATCCATGGTCCATTTTGAATCTCTCCATGCAGCGATGATCTTTAAGTCAGGGGCAAGTGCTTTGATGCTGAGCTCAAAACGAATCTGGTCGTTTCCTTTACCGGTAGCACCGTGGCAGATTGCAGTAGCACCTTCTTTTCTTGCAATCTCAACTAACTTCTTAGCAATCAGAGGACGTGCCATAGAGGTTCCGAGTAAGTATTTGTTTTCATAAATGGCATTTGCCTGAACACATGGCATGATGTAATCGTCACAGAATTCATCGATGATATCTACGATGTATAATTTGGAAGCTCCACAGGAGATGGCTCTTTCTTCAAGACCGTCTAACTCTTCTTCCTGACCGCAGTCGATACAGCAGCAGATAACTTCATAATCATAATTTTCCTTTAACCATGGAATAATGGCGGTGGTATCAAGTCCACCGGAGTACGCTAAAATAACTTTTTCCTTCATGTGATACAGCCCTTTCTGTTATGTATATTTGACCCATTTGTATGCCGGATCATTAACTAAAGACAATATACAACAAAAAATGTAGAAACGCAAGTGAAAAATTATACATTCATTATTCATAAAAATACATAAAGATTATACAAAATGGAGAAAATAGTTAAGCATAATACATATTATAGGAAAAAGACAAAAAATAGTATTGCATAAAAGACAAAATGAATGTATAATTATGCAATATCGAACAGCGCACGAAAAAAGATACTTTACGACTGCGATGAGGTGTATTAATATAGGAAGAAAGATGCTTATGCAGGTATGCCTGTATACAATAATGGGCTGAAAAGTGCAGAAATCATGTGAGATAAGCATGAGCGGAAAGGATGAGAAAAATGATAAAAGCAGGAATCATCGGTGCAACCGGATATGCAGGAAATGAACTGGTCCGTATTTTAATGGGACATAAAGAAGTGGAGATTAAATGGTATGGATCCCGCAGTTACATAGATAAAAAATATGCAGAAGTTTACCAGAATATGTTTGAGATCGTGGATGATGTATGTCTAGACGATAATATGGATGAGCTTGCAAGCCAGGTGGACGTGATCTTTACAGCAACCCCGCAGGGATTTTTGGCAGGTGTGCTGACAGAGGATATATTAAATAAGGTAAAAATCATAGATTTAAGCGCTGATTTCAGAATCAAAGATGTTTCCGTCTATGAGAAATGGTACAAGATCGAGCACAAAAGTCCGCAGTTTATAGAGGAAGCTGTCTATGGTCTCTGCGAGATCAATCGTGATAAAGTAAAAGGAGCAAGACTTATCGCCAATCCGGGCTGCTATACGACCTGTTCCATTCTGACCGCTTATCCGCTGGTAAAAGAGGGGCTGATCGACCCGAATACGCTGATCATTGATGCAAAATCAGGAACTTCCGGTGCAGGGCGGGGTGCAAAGCTGCCGAACCTGTTCTGTGAGGTCAATGAAAATATGAAAGCGTACGGAGTGACAAATCACCGTCATACGCCAGAGATTGAGGAGCAGCTCGGTTATGCGGCAGGCAAAGAGATCGTTGTTAATTTTACCCCGCACCTTGTTCCGATGAACCGCGGTATCCTCGCAACCGAGTATGCAGCACTGGTAAAAAAAGCAGATGGCAGCCTTCCTTCTTATGAGGAAGTAAAGGCAGTCTATGATAAATATTATGGCAAAGAAAAATTTGTCCGTGTGCTGGAAAAAGATGTCTGCCCGGAGACACGCTGGGTAGAGGGTAGCAACTTTGTCGATGTTAATTTCCGGATCGACCCGCGTACCAACCGTGTAATTATGATGGGTGCCATCGACAATTTGGTAAAAGGCGCTGCCGGTCAGGCTGTCCAGAATATGAATCTGTTATTTGGACTTCCTGAAAATCTCGGTCTGGAAATGCCTCCGGTATTCCCATAAATAAAAGCGTTATTCCGAGAAACAGACCAGATCATTGAATATAAACAACAAGGCAGAATTTATAATTCTGCCCGCAGTCAATGGAGGATTAAAATGAGTGCAGAAGAAAAAAGTACATATATGAGTGAGATCGTAGGAAAGGCAGAAACTCTGATCGAGGCCCTTCCTTATATCCGTGATTTCAATAATAAGATCGTTGTTGTCAAATATGGCGGTAGTGCCATGCTGGATAAAAAGCTGGAAGAAAGTGTGATTCAGGACGTTGCCCTCTTAAAGCTGGTTGGTATGCAGCCGATTATTGTTCATGGAGGTGGCAAGGAGATCAGTAAGTGGATTGACAAGGTAGGAAAGGAAACGGAATTTGTTGATGGTTTCCGTAAAACAGACAAGGAAACCATGGAAATTGCAGAAATGGTATTAAACCGTCTCAATAAATATCTGGTACAGATGGTAGAACGTCTGGGCGTTAAGGCAGTAGGTATCTCCGGAAAAGATGGAGGACTTCTGCAGGTGGATCAGAAAAAGCCAAACGGTAAAGATATCGGTTATGTGGGAGATGTTAAGAAGGTAGATACTCTCGTGATCGATACCCTGCTTGCCAATGATTTTATTCCGATCATCGCACCGATCGGTATGGATGAAAACTTCCAGTCTTATAACATCAACGCAGATGATGCTGCCAGTGCCATTGCCAAATCCATCAAGGCAGAAAAACTTGTATTTATGACAGACATTGACGGAGTATGTATGGACAAGGATGATCCGGAGACACTGATCTCTGTTCTTCCTATCAAAGAGGCAAAATACCTGCTGGAAAACGGAACTATCAATGGTGGAATGATCCCAAAGATTAAAAACTGTGTAGAAGCTGTGGAGCAGGGCGGCAAACAGGAGAATGGCCCAGCCCATGTTTCCGATGAAGTTGTAAAGGAAATCGAGAATATAGAAAAAAGGTTTGGTCAGGAAGTAGTACCAGCCGAAGTCGACGGCGAGATCAAACTTGGGAATGTTAAACTGTTTGGTATAGTTGTCCAGCAGTTTGATTTCTTTGGCGCCGGCAAACATCTTGACCGTATTGGTACCGACGGAGCCCGGAGCGACGGTTATCGGTGCGCCGACATAATCTGCCTGATAGGTGTTTTTGCCGGTATTGCTGAATTTGACGGTGCCGCTTTGAGCGTTGTTCATGACAAAGGCCGAAAACCAGTAGCGGTCGGAAAAGCCTGCCCAGCCGCCGGTTGTTTTGAAGTCTTCTTTTTTGCTGTCTTCAAGATCTTTGTATTTGATCTCTTTTAAGGTGTTGTCAACAACGCCGATAAGCCCTTCATGAACGACACTGCTGGCTGCCGCCTGATTGTGGAAACGACTGATTAAACCGTAGGGATAAAGGACAATGCTGCGTCCGGTATTGTTTTCGACGCTTTGTTCAATGGTAAACATATAGTTGTCGTCTAAGCTGATGCGGCGGACAAAGGTCAGTCCCTGTCCGTTGTTCCATTCCAGCGTTACCGGCGTCTGCGGGGTTAATTCTCGGCCTTTGACGTTCCAGAGCGTGTCGGCGTTCGGCGTGCGGACGGCGGTATCCTGCGGCAGCCAGCCGAATTCGGCATAGTAGGGTGCGGCAGTTTTAGCCGGAGCAAAGAGCTCTACGTCTGCGCTGTCTGTTTCCAGCGTTTGCTTTCCTGCTTCTTCTGTCCGCGTTTGTACAGGTAGACCATGCCCAGGAA
>OLSF01001816.1_pt1 | contig 18134 bp, 19 predicted proteins | sample 1672301 | NCBI WGS metagenome assembly OLSF01 (sample SAMEA3136669, study PRJEB25190) | human gut metagenome | biome: human gut; feature: human-associated habitat; material: faeces | place: Austria | collected 2013
CGGCATTTTCTGGTGCGATGGAAGGGACTCGAACCCCCGGCCTACTGATTCGTAGGAACCGAATGGCACATTTTGTCCATTTCATCATTTGACGTTAAAACGTTATTTTAATCGAATCACCGTTATTTTGCCGTTGTTATTCTATTGCATTCTTTGCATTGCTTGCACGTCTTTGCACCTGTTATCCATCCTTGCGATGTGCAGAAAATGTGCAAAAGTGTGCAGAGCCAAAATCAGCCCGGCAAAACAGGCTGTTTCGCACAGCCCCAAAAGCTGGATTTCAACGGTATTTATTGTACAAAATTTTCCATTTTTATCCAAACAACAATCTTACATAACACATCGGTTCTATGGCAGGGTTTAGGACATCCGAACAGACACCGTTTGATATAGAAATGAGGTTCACCATGAACAAACTGCTTTCCTGCCGCTTCAATATGGACACCAACCGGGTGGAAGCCCGGTTCGAGGATGGCACCACCCTTGCCATCGACTGCATCGCCGTGGAGGACGAGTACGGCAACACCCCGGCACAACGGGCGGAGCTGGACTGGCTGCTCTACAATAAGCCCTTGGAGTATGCACAGCTTGTACTGGGTGGAGGGATAGAGCATTATCTTTCGCTCGGTTGCGACCATGGCAGACTGGAAGATTGAGGATTCGGCAGCCGTTCGCAAAAAATTAAAGAATCATCTTTACAAAGGCCATTGCTATTTAAACGAAAATCGAATATAATATAGATAGGAAAGCGGACGTCATTCCGCTGGTGTGGCTGACACCTAAAATCCGATCGGATGCAGGACGTAAGGGCCTGAGGTTGGCGGGCAACGATAAAACCCGAAAGAGATGCAGGACGTAGGGGCCTGAGGTTGGCGGACAACGATAAAATCAGTCGCAAGGGACATCGGACAGCACCACGGTGTTGTAGGTGTCCCTTTTATGTTATTTGCTATTCAGTTTACTGCCGAATGGCAAAAAACACCCGCCCACCGATGGAGCTGAATCTCCACGGTGAGTGGGCATTTTGCGTTTTGGTTCGATTCGGGTGAATCTATTCGGCTTGTGGTTATCGCTTAACCCACGGTTTGGCTCCATAACAGACTGATGCCGAACCAGTCCGTTGCTTCATCGCCACCGATAGCTGGTCAATGCCGCCATCCTCTAAAAGTATTATATACCGTTAGTGTGGCATTGCAAAAGAAAAAATATTTGCACACGATATTGAGTGTATGACAATTTCGCGCATACGCTCAATCGAAAGTCGATACTTTTGGGGAACGCAATATATCGAAAGCGATACTTTCTTCGTCAATGTCGATACTTTTTACAAAAATATAGCGAGTTTCCGCACTCCACGGGATATGTTTGCTCGCTAAACATAGTACGCAGGACATATCCAAACAATATAATCTTAATTATGATAATTCAAATTATATTGTTCTCATAAACAGTGTCTTCCTGAATCAAAATCAAGTTCGGATTCTCTGCAGCCATCTCCACCAGTCGATCTGTAAAGCCGCTCTTGGAGAACAGCCCGTACACAATTTCGTAGCCCTTAAACGCCGCTGTAAGTTCTTTGGACTGCCCCTTTTCCTGCAAAGCAGAGTAGACCGCCACATCCACAGGTTTCGCATGGTACTTGCACTCACCGAGGAACAGCCGTTTGTGCTGGTTGTCCACCGCTGCAACATCGATCTCTGTGTCTCCCTCGTTGTCGTTGCGCCAGTAAGAGCCAATGCGTGAGGGTGCAAAGTCGATCTGCCCCTTTCGGCACAGCTCCGCAAAGATGTTCCGGCAGATGCTCTCATAAGCGAAAGCCACAAATTTTTGCTTAAAGTCTTTGCCCATCTCGTCCAGCACGATCTGTTGGTTGTCCAGTTCCAACTCTCCCTTGAACGGGTACACATAGCGGAACCAGAAGCGGATGAAGTTGTCCGAAACATAGTACAGGCTCTTCCGAGAACGCTCTGGATTCTTTTCGGTGATGGGAACGTTCTTGATAACAAAACCAAGGTCGATCAGTATTTTCAGGTACGGCGTAATAGCTGATGTATCCTGCTCCATCGTCATACCGATCTTGCTCAGCTTGTGGTTGCCGTCCGAAATCGCTTTTAGCACAGAAAAATAGTTGATGGGCGTCTGCACTTCCTCGTTGAGTAAGAAATCCGGTTCTTCATACAAAAAGCCATTTTTCGACAGTACCACACGCCGAATCTGCTCCACCAGCGGCTCGTCCGTCTGGAAAAACTCCAGATATTTCGGTACGCCGCCCGTGATGGCATACTGCTCCACAGCCTGCTCAAACGACAGGTTCTGCGACGCATACACATCCGTAAATTGCAGCGGCATCAGCCGAATCTGTGCCGTTCTACGGCCATAGAGCGGACTGTCGTAGGCAAGTGCGTGTTTTTTCATCATGCTGATGAGGGAACCGCAGAGAACCAGCATCACGTTATGGTCTTTCAGCACTTCATCCCATGCGTTTTGCAAGATGGACGGGAAATCCGGGTTCGTTTTGACCAGATACGGAAATTCGTCAATGACAAGCACCTTTTTTTCATCCGGGTGGTCGTCTGCTACCACCTGAAATAAATCCAGCCAGTCGGTGAATGTGACCTTACTGAGCATGGGGTTCTTTGTGGTACGGGAAAGCACTCCGGCAAACCGCTTCATGCTCTGGGCTTCACTTTCTGTGGTTGCCAGAAAGTAAAACGCACGTTTATCCTTGATAAACTCTTTGATCAGCGTCGTTTTTCCAACACGCCGCCTGCCGTAAATCACCACAAAGCCGCTGCCGTGCTCTAGCTCCGCATTCAGCGTTGCCAGTTCGGATGTTCTGCCAATGAAGTCCATACCGTGCACCTCTCGCTTAATATAATTTGAATTATGATAATTTCAATTATATTATATGCTTTCTTGCAGACTATGTCAATGTAATGCTCGCATAAATTCCAATGCGGCATCATATGACAGGTTGATTTTACATGTCGGTTACGATATTATTAAAATGAACTTTATGTAGCTTAAACCATAAAAAGGAGTTGAGTACATTGGGATTTCTTATTTCTTTAAAACGAAAATTTCGACAATTCAAAAAGTTTTTTCAGGATCATCAGCAGGCATTTAATTTTATTATCGTGTTTCTCTTCTTCGCAATTGTCGGTCCATTAGGTATTAATCAGATTTTTTATCGCCCACCAGTGTTCCCTATCTTCAAGGTTAGCTGGGAAATCGGAGATGCTCTATCCTATTACGGTGTACTGGTCGCTGCAGTTGCGACCATTGTTGGCGTATATGTTTCAATAGGTGCTGCGCAAAGAAGCTACCATGAAGATGAAATAAATAGAGTTAAACCATATATTGCCTTAACGGGTTATCGTACAGCTTGTAAAGTCCAACTGTTTAGCAACAACCCGGACATTGCCGCTTCTAATGCTGATAATCAGTCTTCATATGAAGAGTATATCCTTGACAAAGTCCATGTTGTCATTGAAAATCAACAGATTTTATTCAAACGAGAACTATCTGATGAGCAAAAAAAGATTGTAGAAACCTATGGGCTGTATCTAAGAGATACGGGAGATCACAAGTATGTTTTAGATAGTGGCCATTATATTTATCTTCCACTAAAGATTGAAAATGTTGGAAGTGGAACAGCCACCAATATGTTTATCGGATTTTACCAAGAAAACACAAAACATCGAGGTGTTAATCTCTATACATTCAAAGTTGGACAAGTTGCCTATTGTGCAATTTTCTCTAACGATTCTGAAGAGACGCTCTTTGGTAAGTATGTTTTAAATTTGACTTATGGAGATATTTTGGGAAATCATTATTCTCAAAAGTACCCTATAGTCATTGGTAAAGAAGGAACACATTATTGAGTGGGAATGATAGGCCAAAACCGAAAAAGTGTAGACATACCAACAGTTTTTTGAATGCCTTAAACCACCTCTGATAAGGTTTTGATAAGATTCCACTGAGGTGCGATTATTCTGCATTGCAAGTGGTTTGTGGGTAAGGGATAATTTCCCACGCCTCACAAGGATTCATATTAGCATTTAAGCCCGTACTGATCGGATGGTCAGTACGGGCTTTTTTCGTCCAATTTTAATCGTTAATATACTTTTTCAGCGACTTCACGAATGCATCGCTAAATTCCTGCGAGGGTACTTTTCCCCAGATTTGTGTGGTGTCCTCTGCGGGGAACGTGTAACGCCAATGGTCGTACTGCTCTTTGCTGATCTCACCGTTTCTGAACTTTTCAGACTGTTCAGCCCAGGCAGACAGCATTTCGTAAACAGACGCATCCATATTCCGCTTGCAGCCATCGAAAATGATGTGAACCTCGTCTCCCTGTCTTTCCGCTCTTGCTCCATGAATATCCTCGATGGCGAAAAGCGTGTGGATAAAACCGAGATCACTGTCTATGTCAGGAATTTTCAACGCCAGCGGGGAAACTTCCAAAACATTTGCGAGTGCGTTCACCAGATCCTCTTTGGGAGTTCTGGTGCCAGACTCATATTGAGCCATACGAATATCTGCGGTCTTTGCAGGAAATCCCACAGCCTGCCCGAGCCAACGCTGGGTCATGCCCCTAAGATTGCGCATAAAACGAATTCTTTCACCGATTGCCATAGTCAATCACTCCTATGTAGGTTTGCTTCGCTAGCATAGCATATATGTTTAGGCCATGTCAAGATATATTAAATAATTTTGCTTAATATTTTCCCTCAAGCCTCTTGACATAACTGTATTTGCTTAGTATAATACAGAAGCGGCATTAAGCAAATATGTTTAATGCTGTCCGCCCGGGCAAATCGGATGGCGGCCAGCAAGTATTCCGACACGAAAGAAGACAACTATACACTGAAAGGAGGTGAGCGCCATGGAAAACAAATTCATACGAGTAGAGGAAGTCGCAAAGGAACTAGATGTGTCGAAGCCTTATGCCTATAAGATCATTCGCCAGCTGAACGAAGAACTGAAAGCAAAAGGGTTTATTACCATCGCAGGGCGAGTCAACCGCCAGTATTTCAACGAAAGGCTCTATGGAGCAGAAAGGAAAGAATTGAATGCCAGCCTATAAGAACAAAGAAAACAATTCGTGGTATGTGGTTACGCAGTACACGGACTGGACAGGAGAACGAAAGCAAAAGTGTAAACGAGGGTTTAGTACCCGCCGGGAAGCATTGGAATGGGAGCAGAAGTTCCAGCAGCAAAGTGCCGGGGGCCTGGACATGACATTTGAGGCATTTGTGGAGATTTACACCACAGACCTCAGGGCAAGGTTGAAAGAAAGTACCTGGCAGACCAAGGAGCATATCATCAGGACCAAAATACTTCCTTATTTCGGAAAGCGCAAGATCAACGAAATTACTACCAAGGATGTAATTGCCTGGCAGAATGAGTTGCTTGCTTACCGGGATGAAAAGCGCAAGCCCTATTCGCAGACCTACCTCAAATCGCTGCACAATCAGCTCTCTGCTATTTTCAACCATGCAGTTCGGTATTATGATCTGCATTCCAATCCGGCAGCCAAAGCCGGAAATATGGGAAATGAGGAACGTAGGGAGATGTTGTTCTGGACGAAGGAGGAGTACCAGAAATTTTCAGAGGTAATGATGGACAAGCCTGTTTCTTACTACGCATTTCAAATGCTTTACTGGACAGGTATCCGGGAAGGTGAGTTGCTGGCGCTGACACCGGCTGATTTTGATTTTGAACATGGTACGGTAAAAATCAGCAAAACGTATCAGCGCTTCAAGGGCGAAGACATCATAACTTCACCGAAAACCAAGAAAAGTAACCGTACAATTCAGATGCCAGAGTTTCTATGCACACAAATGCAGGAATTCTTCAAAATGCAGTATGGCCTAAAAAAGAAGGACCGTATTTTTACCGTGACCAAGAGCTATCTCCACCACGAAATGGACAGAGGTGCCAAGACAGCAGGTGTTAAGCGGATTAGAATCCATGATTTGAGACACAGCCATATCAGCCTGTTAATCGACATGGGGTTTTCTGCTGTGGCTATTGCTGATCGGGTAGGGCATGAAAGTATTGAAATCACTTATCGGTATGCCCATCTATTTCCCTCCAAGCAAAAAGAGATGGCAAGCAAACTGGACGATATTAACAAAGGAGCGTGATATTGATGTCAGCAAAGAATGTAGACAAGCACAACCGATTCCGCAGTATCACTGTGGGATTCCGGGTATCGCCGGAAGAAAACGAGGAACTGAACAGAGCGGTTGCTTTGTCGGGACTTCCCAAGTGTATGGGGCGCGAGGTCGTGGTACAGCCAAATTCCAGGGTTTACAAGGCGCTCAAAAACCAACTGGCAGCAATTCTTATGGAACTGGAACGAATTGCAGCAGGAGATTGTGTTGCTGAAGAACTGCTTCGTACCATTGGCCTCATTGCTGCTACCATGAACGGAATAAAGGGGGACAATGCGGATGATTGACGAAAAAGAAAAGACCGCCCTTGGCACATCTGTTGGCGCAGATGCAGGGCAGTCAATCCAATCACAAACTACTCAGATTATAGCAGGTGAAACACCGGAAATCAATGATCTGGAGGACATTTCTCAAGAAAAATTTTTCCTCCAGATGCAGCGAATGCAGGACCCGGCCTATCTGCATACGGTTTCTATGAATGAGCTGTATGAGACAGTTTATGAGGGCAAGCAGGCGGTTATTGACGGCCTGCTCTATGCGGGGACATATCTGTTCGCCGGTGCGCCAAAGGTTGGCAAATCCTTCTTCATGGCGCAGCTGGCCTACCATGTCAGTACGGGACAAAAGCTTTGGAAATATGAAGTCCACCAGGGAACGGTTTTGTATCTGGCTCTGGAAGATGATTACCAGCGGTTGCAGGAACGAATGTCCCGAATGTTTGGTGTGGAGGGAACGGATAAACTCCGCTTTGCGATCTGTGCTAAGCACCTGGGGGCGGGACTGGACGAACAGTTGGAAAAATTTATCCGGGAGCATCCCGATACCCGCCTGATTATCATTGATACCTTACAGAAGATTCGGGAGGTCAGTACGGATGCCTACAGTTACGCCAACGACTATGAGATTGTGGGGAAGATGAAGCAGTTCGCGGACAGAAAAGGCCGTTTTGGTATCCGCTTGACGGCACCTTACAGTGAAAAGAGACGGCAAGCTGCCAGCGAGCTGGCGAAGAAGAACACACAGAATTTGAGGAGAACGACAAAATAAAATTTGTGAAATTTTCCCATTAAGCAGAATATGGGGCGATATATTCAGAGGATTCCTAAATTATTTGTAGCTAAGTACAAAATACATATTTGCATCTTCTATGCCGTTGTTGATATATTTATGCTCCGCACTTGCGTCAAACGCAATGGAAGCCCCTCTTTTTAGCTGGTAAATATTGTCACCAACAGCGACCTCGACTTCCCCATCAGTGACCATCACGTACTCTGTCCGCCCGTTCTTGTGAGTCTGCGACACATGATTGCATCCAGGCTTGAGAACACAATAGAAAATTTCAAAGCCTGTTGTAGGTGTAAATGGAAAAATACAGTAAAACAAGATTTTTCCGTCGTTGTCAACAACCGGAGAGATGTTCTCAATATACTTGATATCGCAATACAGAGATTGAGGACTCGTCAGAAGATTGTCGAATCGTATTTTTAATCCGTTTGCGATTTTCGAAACCGTAGCCAGTGTCGGAACAGACTCAGATCGTTCGATCTGGCTCAGCATGGTTTTGCTAACACCAGTCATGGAGGAAACCGCATCAAGGCTGAGCCCCATGCTCTTCCGGATGTTTTTCAAATTTTCGCCGATTTTCAATTGCTCGCCCATGAATTCCGCCTCCTGTTATGCCGCTGCAGACAGATATAATATAGTCCATCCATTTCGGATAAGCACATTTTTTTATTTTAACAGCGTATCTAAGGATATGTCAAGGTGGCAATACCACTAAATTCCTGAAGAAAAATTTGTAAAGTTGCGTTATTGACAGAGCGGCTGAAATGATGCATTATGTATATACGCTATAGCGGACGCAAATTCGTTATAATGAATACCCGTAACTACGGGATTCAACAGGAGGGTACACCATGAAAACCATTGCTGTATTAGGAACTGGAAATGTAGCCCAGACAATTGCTGTCGATATGAAAGCCAAGGGTCAGGAAGTCCGGCTGTTTGCGCCTGACTATCTGTTCTCCAGATTCCAGACCATCGCGATTTCTCATGAGATCGAATGCGTCGGCGAATTTAACGCAAAAGAAAAGATCGATGTGGTGACTTCCAACATTGACGAGGCTGTAAAGGGTGCAGACTATATCATCGTCTGTGTCCCTGGCAATCGTCATGAGGAATTTGCCAAAATCCTGAAGGGGCATACCACAGCTGAGCAGATCGTGATTACCTTCAACGGCTGTATGGCCTCTCTGATTTACAAGAACGTATGGGGCGATGACCCTACTTGCCCCATCTTTGTGGAATCTACGATCCCGCCTTTCAGCACCAGACGGGTAGAACCAGGCAAGGTTCGTATGTTTGAGCGTCATCTAGCACCTATCGCGTTTTTCCCCGCCGCCGCAGAGAAATACTACGATCAGATTCGCAAGGATGTCTATGATTTCCCCGGTCTCTACAGCGATGTTCTTGAGTGCGGTCTAAGCTTGATTAATCCTACTGTACACCCTGGTCCTTGCCTTGTCAACCTCAGCAACATCGAAAAGCCAGATGTCAACTTCTTTTTGTACGAGCACGGATTCCAACCCTCCGGTCTGAAAATTGACGTTCTCCTTAACAAGGAGCGGCTAAAAATTGGTAAGGCGCTCGGCTATGATATCCATGCTCTGGAGGATTTTGCTGGCGTCGATAAGGTCGATTCCTGGGTGCCACTGTATGCTATGGGCCACGGTTGCCACAACCTCACCTCGATTGCCGGCCCCAATGATATCAACTACCGCTATCTGACGGAAGATATCCCAATCGCTCTGGTCTGCTGGGCCTCTATCGCGGATCAGCTGGGCATTGAAACGCCCATCATGGATGCTGTGATCACTCTGGTCGGTGTCGCCCATGACACAGATTGGTTCAAAAACGGCAGAACTGCCGAAGTACTCGGCATCAGCGGCAGAAACGCCGAAGAGTTGAATCGTTACGCGAAAACGGGCAAATTCTGATTCCACATAGACAATTTTAGAGAGGAGCGTATTGAACGTGAATAGCAATCACGATTTGGACCGCTGTGATTATGACACTGCGGCCATCACTGATTATGATCCGCGCTTTGAAGCAAGCAAAAAGAGCGCTTTGTTTCTGCACATTCTTGGCATTGTCGCATCTATAATTGGCACCTGCTGGATGTTTTATTTCGGGACGGGCGATCCCACACAGATGACATACTTTTTGGGGTTTCCTCTCTGGTTTTCCGGTGCGACAATTATCTACACCATCATGACCATCATTGGCATCGTTCATATCTGTAAATGGGACGAATTTCCGCTGACAGCAAGAGCTAATAGAAAGGGGGAGAAATAATGGCACAGGATCTTGGCGGCTTTACCATTGCCCGCTCTACTTCGGTCACCATGCTGCTAATCTTTTCGGTGTATTCAATTATCATCGTCGGATTCGGATTCTATGTAAAAGCACAGGCCCGGAAGGGTGGCTCCGACAACCTCGCGTCCTTCCTTACAGGAGGCGGCAACATCGGTGCATTTTCCATCGCCATGATTGCCGCGACAAACGCAATGTCCGGCGGTTCCATGGTTGCGGCTCCCGGCCTCAGCTACGCGGTCGGATTTGCTTCCCCTCTGATTTATTACAGCGGATTTCTGACCTCCGCCTACTGTCTTGGTGCTGTTGGACGGAAAATTGCTATTCTGCGTGAACGGACCGGCGCAGTTTCCTATTTGCAGCTGCTGCGCCTCCGTTTTCAGTCCAAGGGTGTTGTGGGCGCGCTGGCAGTCACGGGCGCGTTGGGCCTGGTGTTTTTTGGATGCGGTCAAATTTCCGCCGGTGCCAAAATCTTTGCGGCCGTCACTGGCAGCAACAGCTACTATCTCGGTTTGTTCCTGGTGATTATTATCTCTGTTGTTTACACGGTTTCAGGCGGTGTAAAATCTCTGGCAAAGGTAGCAGTTATTCAGGGTGTAGTTATGCTAGCGGCCACGTTTTCTATCATTGGCGTTTTGATATTTAAAAACACCCAAATGTATGGAGGCGTCACCCAGGCTATGCAGAGCCTTGCCGTTACCTTCCCAACAATTCTCCAAGCGCAGTCCTCCGGTTCCTTTTGGAATATCCTGGGCCTGTCCCTCTTTTTCGGCGTTGGTGTTGGTGTCATGCCTCATTCCTTGTCTGTTTCCATGACATATAACGACCACAAAAAGCTGAAGCTGGGGATTTTGATCGCCACATTAACTTTCTTTATTGTCAACGGCCTGATGTGCATGATTGGTCCACTGGTCCGTGCAATCAATCCGAATATTGCTGTTGCTGACTACACCTCTATGTTTGTGGCCACTAATCTGCTTCCTTCCTGGGTGGGCGGCATTATCTTCTCTGGTGTGTTCGCTGCTGTTCAATCCTCCATTGCCGGTATATGCATCTCTGCCGGTGCTATTCTGGCAAAGGATTTCATCGTCGACTGCCTCATGAAGGAAGTTCCTGAAAAAACGCAGAGCAGAATCAATTATGGCGTCATTATTGGCGTCGGTGTGATTGGTGTGCTGGTTGCTCTGAAGCCTACAGACATTACACAGTACATGATTAACTTTGCTCTCGGCAGCATTGGCGGCGGCTGGTATTGGCCAATCCTCTTAGGATTTTATTGGAAAAAGGCCACAAAAACCGGTATGATCCTCTCCACGATTGGTGGTTATGGAACGTATATTGTCTGCTATTTTCTGTCCAGTATTATCCCTTACACCAAAGCCTGGTGGGGCGTTGCCATGGGTGGCGTAAACGCCTTTATTCCCGCTTGGATTGTATCCTTGATCTGCATGGTAGCCGGAAGCCTTTTGACACAGAATCAGAAAGTGCCTTTGGGGTATTATCAAGTGTTTTTCTGCTCGGATTATGATGAGAAATATGCAAAACTAGATTGTAAATTGCGGTAGTGTCAAGAGTTATGCGCAAAATTAATTACGGCACAGATACACGCAAAATTGATTACAGCTCTGGTAGAAATCTATTACAGGGGGCGGCTTAACCGCCCCTCGGCTACCGATTTCCCGGGAGGCTGGGATGGTATGCGCACCGGGAAGGTGTGGATGCCGTTCCAGCCTCCCGGGAAACCTAATGCAAGGGATCAACCTTCTTTCCGGTTGGCGAACATGATAACACACTGATATGAAAATACAAAGCTTATTTCAAAAAAATTGAATGATATGAATTGCTTTTTCTAAAAAGCACTTGACACCATATATAACACCACATATAATATAGGGGACAGGAGGGATTGCAATGTCAAAATGGGATAAGCTACTGGAAAGAATCTGTTCCCTGAGCAAAGGCCTCCGGTTTGAGGAGTTGCGAAAAGTTTTGGAGTCCTTTGGGTATGTAATGAACGCTCCCAGAGGCGGCAGCAGGCATTATACGTTTTGAAAGCCTAGATGTCAGCCGATTACCATGCCAAAGTACGAACAAATCCAAAAGGCTTATGTAGAAATGGTCAAACAAGTTGTGGAAAGTGAGGGTGTCAATGAAAACACTGAATGAATATCTTACCCTGCCTTACCGCATGGAGATTGTAGAAGATCATGACGAGGGCGGCTTTGTGGTGTCCTACCCGGACCTGCCTGGGTGTATCACCTGTGGGGAAACAGTGGAATCCGCAGTAGCCAACGCCCAGGATGCCAAACGGGCCTGGCTGGAGGCTGCCCTAGAGGATGGTATCCCCATCCGGGAGCCAGACGATCTGGAAAGCTATTCCGGCCAGTTCAAGCTGAGAATTCCCAAAAGCCTGCACAAGTCCCTGACCGAACACGCCAAGCGGGAGGGCATCAGCATGAACCAATATTGTGTGTATCTGCTGTCCAAGAACGATGCTGCGACGGCAAGATAGCCCCAGTGATGTGTTGCTTCCTCTCCTAATAGAATTTATCACCGCTGATAAGATTTTGATAATCATCCGCTGTATAGCTATGATAATATGAATAATCAAAATATCTAGAAGAACTTGAGTAACGCTTGTTAAGCAAAACTGTTTAAGCGATGCATCTCAAGAACGTATTACAATCGACTGGAGTGGAGTACAAACCTCCGATGAAGAGAAAAAATTCATACATACTGAATAGATAACACACAGCCCACTCTCCATAAAGGCGTAGACGAGTGGGCTGTACTTTCCTTATAAGAAAACCTCTGAATGGGTAAACAGTGCTAAAAAAGGTTCTGACATTGAAGCACAGCTCCATGTCAGAACCCATTTATTTCACAAATTATTTTTTGGGGTTGCGTCGCCCGGTGTTTTCCGAGCCACGCACTTCCTCATGGTAAAAGTAATCCACAATGACCGGGTGCCCAGGCTCTGCCCGGCCGTAGGGCAGCTCGTTGTCCACGAAGGGACAGCTGTTTTCTTTCGCCAGCCGTTCCGCTTGATCCTCCAAACCACGGAAGTAGCTTCTGTCTCTCTTGTTGTAGATAGCGTCGTACAGCGGAACCAAGTCAGGATATTTTTTACAAATATAGTCCATGATGTCTTTTTTGAATCCGCCTCGCAGGTTTAGATTTTCTAACCATATCAGGTCGCACTGATTTCTGACCTGATGGAAGATAGCCTCAAAATCCGTGATACCGGGAAAAACCGGAGCGATAAAGCACACGGTGCGGATACCTGCGTCATAAACCTGTTTCATGGCATCCAGCCGCCGCTTGATGCTGACGGCATTGTCCATATCGTTTTTGAAATCCTCGTCCAGCGTATTGATCGACCAGGAAACCGTGACCTTTCCCAGTTCTTTCAGGAGGTCGATGTCACGGATTACCAAGTCTGACTTGGTACAGATGAGAATTTCTGCCTCACTGCCCCGGAGCTGTTCAAGAAGCTTTCGGGTGTTCTGAAACTGAGCCTCCTGGGGCAGATATCCATCGGTCACTGAACCGATGACTACGCGCTGCCCTTTGTATTTTTGCGGATTTTTGATTGCCGGCCAATGTTTCACATCCAGGAATGTACCCCACGGTTCGGTGTGCCCGGTAAATCGCTTCATAAACGAGGCGTAGCAGTATTTGCAGCCATGGGTACAGCCTACATAAGGATTGACGGAATAGCCTCCCACCGGCAGGGTGGATTTTGTCATAATATTTTTGGTTTCTACATCCTGAATCAGAATGCCGCTCTCTTTTACTTCTGCCATGTCTTTTGTTCCTCCAATACCCGGTAAAAAGCCGTGGGAAATTCTTGTACCATCTGTGCCTCTCCCATGATAGGTAGCAGATCTTCTTTCATAAATACAGGGATGCCAAGCGCATGGGCCTGATGTGTCAGGTTCCACACCCATTCCGGTTTCGATACGGCTTTGCCCTTCCTATGTCCGGTCTCAGTCCCAATGACGATCCACTCAATTCCGGTAAGGTCTACCATGCCAACATCATCAAACATAGGTTCAAAGGTCACATGATAATGTCCGCCATGGATATGCTCCCGCAAAGTCCGGATACGGTTTTTCTCTTTGCTGGAGGTAACAGATACACCAAACCAAGCATTCTCCAGGGTAGTGGAAAACACAATATCCTCCGGTCGCTTGGTCAAAAACAGATATTGGTGCTGCGGATTTTCAGTCATCTTGGCAAATATCTGTTCCCGCCACTCTGTCTTCCAGTGGGAAAAATCGCTCATGCCGGTGAGCAGAAAATTCTGTGGGCGCTTTTTCTCCATCAGCCGCAGCTTATTGGGAAAAAACTCTGGCTTTTCAAAGTCGTCGATCATGTGAAACCGGCGGACATTATTTCTGGCGTAGCAGTAGCTGCAACCGATCGTACAGCCAATCACCAGATTCATGTTCTGAATACAGTCTTTAATACAAACAGCCACCGCTGATGCCTCCTTACCGTTTTAAGATTTAGCCTTCTGCCGCAGGTGCAACTTTCCCGAAGCCGTTCCAGGCATACAGGCCCTTCTTGTCCTCATCGCCCAGGAACTTGTCCACCTGACAGATGTGCAGGATATGGTCGCCCACCTCCACCGACTGCTGCAAGGTAGCCACCATCGCCAGCCGGGTGTCCGCCGGAATCTGGATGTCGCTGCCCTCCACAGCCATCATCTCGATGTTGTTGGCGGCCGCCTTGTCGGTCTCGGCTCCGGTAGATGCTCCGCAGGCCATTACTGCGCCAGCCAGACTCTCGCCGGGAACAGTGACGACGACTTTGCCGGTCTCACGCACACGCTTGCCGGTGTGGGACTGTTTGCCAGTGGCGAAGCCCACCATAGGCGGATTGAAGGAGAGGTAAGACACAAAGCAAATGGGAGCCAGGTTCGTAGAACCATCCTCCTTTTTAGAGCAGATCAGTGTCAGCGGATTGGGGGAGGTCAGAACAGTAGCCTCCATAATGTTCAGTTCTTTCATAAAATTCAGACCTTTCTAAGAGATTTCAGTCGTTGACTGTATGGCCAACCCGTGATATATTTATTATATCTGATAGCAATTTTTGTTCAAGTACGCAAATTATTTATACCTGGTATCAAAAAATATACTGCAAAAGATGAGGAAAGCTCCAATTATGACTTATGAAGAATTCAAAGAAAAGGTTGGCAGTGTCATTCTAACCGACGAGGGAAACTGCCCGGTCACGCCGGTGGTTCAAATGCTGCAGGGCAAATGGAAACTCCAAATTCTCTATGAACTGTGCATCAAGTGCCCCATGCGGTTTGGGGAACTGAAAAAAGTTCTCAAACCCATTACCAACACAGCTCTGACCAACGCGCTGAAAGAGCTGGAAGCGGACGAATTGGTTCAGCGTATCCAATATAATGAAATGCCTCTGCGAGTGGAGTACTCCCTCACCGAGAAAGGGCGGGACCTGCTGCCGGTCTTTTACGCCATTTCCCAATGGGGAATGAAATATATACCATGATTCTAACTATATTAATATCTGCCTGATAATAGCCGGGAGGCATTGACAATTTGAGTCAACTTCCCGGCTTTTTATGCATTCTCTACTGCTGCAAAGGATTCAGGAAGCAACCTGATTCATGAGAGTTTATGCATTTGTATAGTCATTTTGAACCTGCTCCGAAATCGTCATACCTCACACGCCTCCCGGAGAGCAGGCAGCAGCTCATCCAGCCGCCCGTCCAGTCCGAAGGACTTCTCTTTGATATTGTCCGCAATGTAGATCTCCCCCAGATTGATGGTCACATAAGTGGCGTTTGGCTCGCTGGCCACCAGGCGCATCATCGGAGCCTTGATCAGCTGATTACGCCAGCCAATGCCCAGCTCCAGAACCACCAGTTTCTTTCCGTGGTAGGTTTTCAGAAAGTTTTGGAACCGTGCCTGGGCAGCGGTATCCAGAATCATTCTCTGACCTGCGCCCATGTGGATGTCCATGGGACCTCCGCACTTGGGACAACGCGGCACCAACTCTGTAGGCACATGGCCGCCCTGTTCGGCAGCCGATAATTTTTCGGCCACCTCTAAACTTGAATAGAGGGTGTCGTGGCAGGGGCGGGCACACTGCATCGTAAACCAGTTGCCCTCGATCTCATAGATTTTCGTCGGATCGAAGCCACACAGTTCAAAGTGACCTTCTCCGTTTGATGTGACGACAAAGTAATCTTTCTCTCCCACAATGGCCTTCAAATCGTTCATCACCGGCGTAGGCTGGTACTGCCCGCAGTAATGATGGATGAGCCGGGCCCAGAAGGCCCATTTTTCCTCCTCGCTGGGCCATCCGGCCATCATGCCCTGCAAAATACAACGTAAGCCGTATTTTTGTTTGAAATCTCCAAACAATTCATCAAAGGCTGCATTATCTGCGAACAAATGCAATCCTTCGGTGATGGACAGGCCGTTACTGGCCCCGATCAGGATAGCGTCCGCTTCTCTGAATTTTTCCGCAATAGGGTTCCAATCAATCATATTCGTTCGCTCCTTTCTATTTTATGGTTGCTGCAATGGATCGCATCTGCCGGAGGGCAGCTAGAGTTTCCGCCAAATCTCCTTGCAGATACAGGCTGCGTCCCCGCAGATGCTCTGGCCTATGAGCTGCCTCTCGATTAAGACATGCATAAAAGACGTTTTCGTTTTTGACAGTAAGTTCCCAGAACTTCTTACAAAACCACACTGTACCTTGACAACAACATGATCGGCTGCAAGCTACTATGCTTTTTCGGAGAAGTGCCGCCACGACAAGAGCGCACCAAGAAGAAGCCGTACGCCGGAGGAAATCGGGCAGGAACAGCTTGCGGGCAGACCGACACCGAAGAAGAACCGGGCAAGCTGGCAGAGAGGACTTCACAAGTCTTGTCTGTCAGGTTGTTCGGCGCAAGAGTGCAGAGATCGCAGATCTTTGCGCGGGTCAAGGGCGGCAGCCTTGCCCAGTGGATGTGATGCCCTGCGTCATATCCTACTGGGTATTGTCTGGCGCACAGCAGGCGGCAGATTTGCAGCTTCGCTGCACCGCGTTGCCCCTATCCCGCGCACGGCGTCCTCTGCGTACCCCCAGAAAGGAGAGATGGTCGCTGAAACTGACCCGACACAATGGCCGCGCCGGAAAGCACGGCACTTACAATCCAAAGCACAATGACCGCAGTTTTGAAATCACCAACAGCGAACATATCGACCCGGAACGTGTCCAGCAAAATATCTATTGGGATTGCTACAACGGTATCCGTTCTGCCTTGCAGCCCAAAGATGTGGATAGTCTGGCTGACACCTTTGAAGAAGCCGAAAAGCTCTATTACAAACTCCACTACACGAACTTCACCGAAAAGCAGAACGAGCGCAACGCCAAAATCCGGCACACAGAACGAAACCGCTCCACCGAAGATTTGCTTGCCAGCAAGAAAACCTGCCCCGAAGAAAGCATCTATCAGCTTGGAACATTGGAAAGCCACGCTTCCCCGAAAGAACTTTTTCAAATCGCCACAGAATTTATGGATGAGTTCCACGAGCGCTTTGGCAAGCACGTTCACATTCTGGATTGGGCGTTACATCTGGATGAGGGAACGCCGCACATCCACGAACGCCATGTGTTCGACTGTGAGAATAAATATGGTGAAATTGCCCCACAGCAGGAAAAGGCATTGGAAGCACTGGGTTTTGAACTGCCAAAACCAGACAAGCCCCTTGGACGCTACAACAACCGCAAGATCACATTTGATGCAGCCTGCCGCACGATGCTGTTTGAGATTGCCAAACGCCATGGTCTGGAACTGGACGAAGTGCCAGAATACGGCGGACGGGCTTATCTGGAAAAGCAGGACTATATCATGGCAAAGCAAAAAGAACAACTTGCTCAACAGGAAAAAGCCGTACAGGAACAGACCGCTCAGCTTGAAAATTTGAAACAAGAGAATGAGAAAGCACATCATCAGCAGGTTCGCCGTACAACCTATCAGTCTCTAACACTTCTGAGCAACGATAAAAGAATTCAAAAGCAGGAAAAACAGTTAAGTGAACTTTCTCAGAAGATTGAAGATACCGAGAACTTGTTGGATGAGATTTCTGCGGTTGCCTACGACAAAGCTGTGGCTGTTGTTTCAGAAAACGCTGTGAACGATGCTTTGAAAGCAAGTACAGAACAGGTCGATATATATTTGGACTGGCTGAAAGAGCCGGGGCGAACGGCAAGCAAGGAAACATTGGACTACACCACATATCAAATCACAACGCTGCGAAAAAATATTATTGCAGCAGTAAACAGGATTACCGCAAGATTGACAACTGTCCTTATAAAGCCGGAAATCAAAAAGCCTGCCATCGAGCAAATCAAAGAAAATACTCGTCCGTCTGTTCTACAAAAGCTGCATCGGCGGCAGGAAGAAATCAATCAGCGTGAGCAGACATGCACCAAACCAAAGAAGCGCAGTCATGGCATGGAACTGTAAAGGAGGCCAACTTTCAAGAACAACAATTTATTTGAAATCGTAAAGCTGAATATTACCGCCCGACAAGCCGCAGAAGCCTATGG
>OLSF01001831.1_pt1 | contig 18015 bp, 13 predicted proteins | sample 1672301 | NCBI WGS metagenome assembly OLSF01 (sample SAMEA3136669, study PRJEB25190) | human gut metagenome | biome: human gut; feature: human-associated habitat; material: faeces | place: Austria | collected 2013
GCAAGCAGATGGCGTGCAAAGTCGCCAGACGCTCTTTGTGCGGTATTGCCTTAGGCAATCCCTTTCAAAAATATTCCTCTCTTAAAGAAAAGCAACCCTGTACAGAACCTGTTTTATGGTTTTATACAGGGTTGTTTTTTGCATTTGCAGCAACACAAATTTCATAATTCACAGAATGTTCTCAAAAAGTTGTTTCTTTCTTTTTCTTTTTTGCGGTATAATAGGAAATGCTAGCATATAAAGTGGAAAGATATACGTTCGTATCATGGAAAATTTGTGAGAGGAGTAAATAAAGTTGAAGAAAATCGGAAAAATTTTAGCCGCTTTGACGGCGGCAACCTTGTGCGTCGGGGCATTGCCGGAAGTGCAGGTTGCTTTGCCGCGGGTGTCCATTGCGGCAAGTGCGGAATCCGCAGACGGGTTGACTTACCAACTGATCAACGATAGTACAGAGGTGGCTATTACAGGCTGTGATGACGATGTGTCCATTGTCACGATTCCGTCGGAAATTGAGGGAAAGCCGGTTACAAAGATCAGCAGTTATGCGTTTGAATCAAAATCCAAGCTGTTGAAAGTTACAATACCGGACAGCGTGACTTCCATTGGAGATGATGCTTTTAATAACTGTAGCCATTTGAGAATTGTGACAATGGCAAATAGTGTGCAAACAATGGGGACTGCCGTATTTGCAAATTGTTCTGAATTAAAAGAAGTTACACTTTCTGAAAGCTTAACAGAAATTAAAGGTTCAACGTTTGACAGCTGTAACAATCTAACGGAGATCGTGATTCCGGATTCTGTAACAGCGATAGGAAATCAAGTGTTTTCTTCCTGCTCCAGACTGAAGCAGATTTCATTGTCGAAGAACTTGGTGAGCATTGGTAATAGTGCATTTCAATATTGTCCTGCTTTGACTTCTGTGGAACTTCCGGATTCTGTAACGACTATGGAAAATGGTGTATTCTATGGCTGTACTGGATTGGAATATGTGTCTATGTCCAAAAGCTTGACAAGCATGGGGAGCTTTTTGTTTTATGGTTGTTCCGCTTTGACCTCTATTGCCATTCCTGATGGCGTTTCTACTTTGAAATATAGCACCTTCTCTGGTTGTACCAGCTTGGAAAAAGTGAAATTGCCGGAAAAACTGAGTAAAATGGAATCAGATGTATTCAATTCTTGTGAATCGCTGCTGGAAGTTGTTCTGCCGGACGGTCTGACTGAAATTGCTGGAAACACTTTTCGGGATTGCAAAAAATTGACACATGTAGAAATTCCGGATTCTGTGCTTGTTATTGACGGTGCATTTTATGGATGCGAAAGCTTGGAACAGATTTCGATTCCCAACAGTGTGATCAGTATGGGAGATTACACTTTTGATGGTTGCTCTTCATTGAAATCTATTACAGTTCCTGAAAATATTATGTCGTTAGAAGGCTATGTTTTTAATGACTGCTCTAATTTGGAAAGTGTTCTGTTATTTAAAGATGTTACAGAGATTCAGTATGCTGCGTTTGAAAATTGTAAGAATCTGAAAGATGTGTATTACACCGGTTCGGAAGATGACTGGAATGCAATACAGATTGACTCGTATAATGATGCTCTCTTAAACGCAACCATTCACTATAACTGGGATCCCAATGATCCGATTCCTACACAGCCTGTAGTGACCACAACGACACTTCCCACCACCACGACGACGACTACAACCACTACTACCACCACAGAATCCACAACAGAACAGACCACCGCAGAAACTACAGCTACAACTACAACCAACACCACTGCCGCAACGGCAACCGAAGCGACTGCCACTACTACAGCTACCACAACCACCACGACCACTCCGACAGTTGCAAAGGGTGACGCTTCCGGTGACGGCGTGCTCGACACCAACGATGTATTCGAAGCCATGCTCTGCGTGGCATACCGCGGTGCAGGCATGTCCAGCAATCTCACCGCTGACCAGATCGCCGCTGCCGATATTGACGGTGACGGCTCGGTAGATTCCACCGATGTGTACTATATCCTTTACTACGTTGCCCTGCAGGGTGCAGGCAAGAATCCGACTTGGGACTTCGTGCTGGGCAGAAAGTAACCCTAATTTTCCTGAAATAGAGAGCCGCTGTGCAGTTGTGCATGGCGGTTTTTTGTTGCACGTGTAATAAAATGGGATTTGTTTTATTGCAGAACACTTGACTTTGCAAACAAATTCCGTTATAATAAAAGACAGGCTTTTGTGCATCTTGACTTGCGAAAAGCCGTTCCCAGCGGACTGGGATTCCCAAAACAGATTGGAAGGTTAACATGCATACAGAATTTTTAATGGGAAATGCTGCGATTGCCATGGGTGCCATTGCGGCAGGTCTGAACGTGGTTTCCGGCTATCCCGGAACGCCGTCTACCGAGGTGCTGGAAACGACTGCCAAGCACAATGACGGCAGCATTTATGTGGAGTGGTCCACAAACGAAAAAGCGGCAATGGAACTGGCTGCCGGTGCGGCGTACTGCGGTGCACGAACCATGGTGACCATGAAGCAGGTGGGGCTGAACGTGGCTTCTGATCCACTGATGAGTTTGGCATATATTGGTGTAAAAGGCGGCATGGTGATACTGGTGGCAGACGATCCCGGGCCGATCTCCTCGCAGACCGAACAGGATACGCGGCGGTTTGCGGCGTTCTCCAAGCTGCCCTGCTTCGACCCCTCCGGCGTGCAGGAAGCCTATGACATGATTCAGGAGGCGTTTGCCTATTCGGAGCGTTACCACACACCGGTGCTGTTCCGCCCGACGACCAGAGTCTGTCATGGCTACGCTTCGATCACGGTGAAAGATGCGGCAGAATATCAGGTCAACTCGCCGGAGGGTTTTGTGAAAGACTCCTCCAAGTGGGTGATTTTTCCCAAGCTGTCCTATCAGAATCATATCCGTATGGAAAAGCGGAATACCGAACTGCAAAGTGTCTTTTCCGACTATCCCCGCAACCGGATCTATCCGGAAACAGATACCGCATGTCAGAAGGGCATTGCCACCCATGGCATCAGCTTTTCCTATACCATGGAAGCCCTGCACGGCAAAGCTGCACCGCGGCTGCTGAAAGTGGCAACACCGTTCCCGTTTCCGGAACAGCTGGCAGTGGAGTTTTTGCAGGGGCTGGACGAGGTGCTGTGTCTGGAGGAGCTGGATCCTGTCATTGAACAGAAACTGGTGTACCTCTGCGGCAAGTATCACCTGCCCACTCGTATCCGCGGCAAGCTGACAGAGGACGTGGCTCTTGCCGGAGAAAATTCCTGCGACAGCGTGGCGGCAGATTTGGCGGCCTTTCTGGGCTGGCAGCCGCCGGAGCAGAACACAGCAGACCAGCTACCGGAACTGCCGGTACGTCCGCCGGTGCTCTGTGCCGGCTGTCCGCACAGAGCCTCGTTCTTTGCCGTAAAAGAAGCGATGAAAGGCAAAAAGAGCGTATTCTGCGGGGACATTGGCTGCTATACGCTGGGCAACGCCATGCCGCTGGACATGGTGGATACCTGTCTGTGCATGGGTGCCGGTGTCAACATGACGCAGGGCATTGGAAAAATCGAACCGGATACCACTTGTTTTGCTTTCGTGGGGGATTCCACATTTTTTGCGTCGGCAATTACCGGCATGGTCAACGCGGTATACAATCAGGCAAATATGACGCTGGTGGTGCTGGACAATTCCACCACAGCAATGACCGGACATCAGCCTCACCCCGGCACCGGAAAAACCATGATGGGGCAAGTGGTGGACAAGGTGAGCATCGAGGACACGCTCCACGGCATCGGTGTGAAAACCGTAGAAACCGTAAACCCGCTGCACTTGCAGGAGGCAATTGACTGCGTAAAGCGGGTGGCTGTGCAGGATGGTGTAAAGGCGATCATCTTCAAGTCGCCCTGTGCCGTACTCATCAAGTCCGGCAAACCGGCACAGATCGAAGAGAGCAAATGTATACAGTGTAAGAAATGTATCCGGACACTGGGCTGTCCGGCGATCATGCTACAGGACGGCAAGGTGCAGATCGAACAGGCACTTTGCACCGGCTGCGGACTGTGTGCACAGGTCTGCCCCACTGCGGCAATAGGAGGTGCTTGTCATGCGTAAGAATATCATTCTCTGCGGTGTCGGGGGACAGGGCATTGTCTTGACTTCCAAACTGCTGGCAGCGGCGGCAATGGCAAAGGGCATTCCGGTAATGAGTGCGGAAACCATTGGCATGGCACAAAAGGGCGGCAGCGTGTTCAGCTTTCTCCGCATGGGAGAGGAGCTGTACAGCCCCATGTTCCCCAAGGGAACAGCAGATCTTCTGATCGGCTTTGAGCCGGCGGAAGCTGTCCGCATGTTGCCTTATCTGAAACCGGAGGGAACAGTTGTTCTCAACACGCACCCGATTCAGCCGGTAACAGCAACGCTGGGCGGCGGTGCCTATGATGCCGCGGCCATGATTGCCTATTTGCAGAAGCATGCCGGCAATCTGACGATGCTGGACGGCGATGCTGCCTGCCGGAAGATCGGTTCCCCGAAAGTGCTGAACATGGTCATGCTGGGAGCCGTACTCCGCAGCGGGGTACTGCCTTTGACATTGGAAGAAGTGACGGAAACCATGGAACGTACTGTAAAGCCGCAGTTTCGGGAATTGAACCGGAAAGCACTGCATATTGAAGAATAAGAGGTTTTGACAATGAAGATTACACAAACACAGTTGGAACAGGTCAACGACCGCATGCAGGCGTTGATACGCTCAAACAGCTTTTACGGCAAAAAGCTGGAAGCTGCCGGCATGACAGAAGTGCACACGCCGGAGGAATTCGCGAAGCTGCCGTTTTCGGAAAAGAAAGATCTGCGGGACGCGTATCCGCTGGGACTGATGGCAGTACCGGAAGAAGAAATCGTCCGGATCCACTCGTCCTCCGGTACTACGGGCACACCAGTCATTATTCCGTATACCGCCAAGGACGTAGACGACTGGGCGATCCAGTTCAAGCGTTGTTATGAAACTGCCGGCATCACCAAAAAAGACCGGATTCAGATCACACCGGGCTACGGTCTGTGGACAGCCGGTATTGGTTTCCAGAACGGTGCGGAAAAGCTTGGAGCAATGGTCATTCCCATGGGACCGGGCAACACCGAGAAGCAGCTGCAAATGATGATGGACATGGAGAGCACCGTGCTGTGTTCCACATCTTCTTATGCGTTGCTGCTGGCGGAGGAAATTGGCAAGCGTGGCATCAGGGACAAGATTCATCTGAAAAAGGGTGTTATCGGTTCGGAGCGTTGGAGTCAGAAAATGCGTGACCGGATTTCCGGCGAACTGGGCATTGAACTGTATGACATTTACGGTCTGACAGAAATCTATGGTCCGGGCATCGGCATCAGCTGCAAGGAAAACTGCGGTATGCACTACTGGGACGACTATATCTATCTGGAGATCATCGATCCGGTCACCGGCGAAAATCTGCCGGACGGCGAGGTCGGCGAAATCGTCATCACAACATTGGTCAAGCAGGGTGCACCGCTGATTCGCTATCGTACACACGATCTGTCCCGCATCATTCCGGGCACCTGTGCCTGCGGCAGCAAGTTCCCGCGTATCGACATCATTATGGGCAGAACCGACGACATGATGAAGATCAAGGGCGTAAACGTATTCCCCAGCCAGATCGAGGAGATTCTGAGCACATTTGATGAAATTTCCAGCGAGTACCAGATTCGCATCTCTCATCTGGACGGCAAGGACACTATGCGAATCTATGTGGAATCCACCGGTGATGTGGACTTCGCAGACTTGAGCCGCCGCATTGCAGAGCAGGTCAAGAGCCGTATCGGCTTCACACCGATCGTCAAAGTGGTAGAAGTTGGCGTACTGCCCCGCAGCACCAAAAAGACTGCCCGTGTCATTGACGAACGGTTTAATTGAGGCAACACCGTACAGAGCTGTCATATTGTAAAACTGTAGAACGTGTTCCCACAAAATGATTGTACGGAAAATCGTGCATTGCATCTTTGCGGGAACACGTTTTTGCTGTTCGAAAAATGCAAAATGTTGTAAATTCTTTTTGAACAGACAGTCACCTGTCCGATATGAAGTGTATGATAGAGTATGTAAGGAGAATCCCTTGCAGCGAGTACATAGCTGCGGCAGACGACTTGCAGGAATATCGGAAACACCGGAGCATTCCGGACGGAAAGGTGAGGAATATGGCAAAGTACACACTTTTGAAAACGGCAAAAAAATGCGTGTTGTGCCGTCATTGGAACGGTGCAATGGGCAGCACAATGATCCAGATGAAAACGAAGGACTATTTCCAAGTGGAAATGACAGAAAAGCAGACCTGCTACCAGACTGCAAGAACGACACAGGCGTTGAACTCCTGTTCGAAGTTTGAACCCAGATACTAAGAGAAACGCTATATAAAGGCTTTATGTGTGAATGCGGAATGTGCCCTGTGGCATGTTCCGTATTTTTTTGCAAAAAACACTTGACAAACGGTTTGAGTTATGCTATACTAACTATTGTTAGTGAAAACTAACTATACAGAGCGGGAAAAAGCTCTGTTTTTTCGGGAAGACAGTTAGTTTTTTCTAACCCTTGTATATTTCCTGAGATATACAAAACGTACAGCATTGCAAATCAGAGGTGAAACCATGTCCGAAAGAGAGTGCAGAACATTCGAAAAAAAGCTTGCCCATTTTACGGCACCGACACTGCTGGGCATCAAGTGTGCCAGTCTGGTGTCCTTGTCCCGAGAGGAATTTGACATTCCGGCGTATGCGGCAGCATTTAATGCACAGGCAGTCCGCGGGGGATTGCAGATGCAGATCATGTGCCGCTGTCAGAAGCGGCAGCTGGTACTGCTGTATCGCCCGAAGCTGCTGCAAAAACGGCTGGAACAGCCGGAAATCCGGCGTTTTCTGCTGCGGTATGGTTACACCGCTGATATGGATCTGGCGGCATGTCTGATGTGGTTGCAGAACCGTATTGCGGAGAAGCCGGAATTTCCCCATGAGATCGGAATTTTTCTGGGGTACCCTTTGGAAGATGTGGACGGCTTTATCACGCATCAGGGGGAGAACTGCAAGCTGTGCGGTTGTTGGAAAGTGTACGGAAACGTGGAACAGGCACGCCGGACATTTGCCAGCTATGAGAAGTGCAGAGTATTTCTCTGTGCAAAGTTGAGTAAGGGCTGTAATATTTTGCAGGCTCTGAAAATATCATAAGGGTAATATTGCAAAAAGCTTTGCAATGTCACCGGTTGCCGGCGAAAGTCAGCAGAATTTTTAGGAGGAAAAAAGCATGAAAGCAGCAGTAATTTATTGGAGTGGCACAGGCAATACCGAACAGATGGCACAGGCAATTGCAGATGCAGCAGGTGCAGAACTGTTCGCAGTATCTGACTTCAGCGGCAGTATTGCAGACTATGACCGTATCGCATTTGGCTGTTCTGCAATGGGCGACGAGGTTCTGGAAGAAGACGAATTCGAACCGTTCTTCGCTTCGATCGAAGGCGACCTTTCTGGAAAGACCATCGCTCTGTTTGGCTCCTATGGCTGGGGCGACGGCGAATGGATGCGGAACTGGGAAGAACGTGCTAAGAATGACGGTGCAACGCTGGTTGGCGGCGAAGGTCTGATCGTCAACGAAACTCCGGACGATGAAGCACTGGAAAAGTGTGCGGCTCTGGGTGCAGAACTGGTAAAGGAATAAGGAAAACACAGACAATATCATCTCCTTTATATTTGCAAAAAAGCTGTGCAGGTTTTTGATAACCTGCACAGCTTTTTTATCTGGTCACAGCAGTCGGAACGTGCTCCGTTCGCTTTCCAACACGCCCTCTTTTCGCAGCTTGCTGATTTCTGCGGAAAGCCCGCTGCGGTCCACTTCCAGAAAATCCGCCAGTTCCTGCCGGTCAAACGGAATGGTAAACGTGCTGCACCGGTGCCGCTGGGCTTGCTGATTGAGATAGGTCAGCAGCTTTTCCCGTGTGGTACGTTTGGAGGTGATCTCCAGCTTCTGGTGAAACACCAGATTTTTGCGGGCAATGATTTGCAGCAGATGAAAAATCACCTGCTGATGAAATTCGCAGCCGTTGCCGCAGGCGTGCAGAATGCGGCTGCCGTCGATCAGCATCACGTCGCAGGACGCAGATGCCACTGCCTGTATGGGAATCGATTCCACTTCTGCACAGACAAAGGATTCGCCGAAAATTTGTGCAGGCTCCACGTTTGCCATAATGCTCCGGTTGCCGGAGTAGTCGATACGCCACAGCTGCACCGCACCGGTCAGCACAATGCCAAACCGTTCTGCCTTTTCGCCTTCGTGTATCAGAATTTGCCCTCTGTCATAGTGCTGCACCGTGACTTGCAGGCAGTGCAGCATGGCGGACAAGTCGCTTTCGGCAATGTGAGCAAACAGCGGACACTGCTTTAAAATTGGAAAAAATTTCTCCATGTGAACCTCCGTTTTGTTGAAATTTCAACATACAAGATGCTGTTATTATACTATAATGGATACAGAAAGTCAAGGCAACAGTATCGAAAGGCAAAACTACACAAAGCTTTTGCGTATGATATGAGGAGGAATACACATGATAAGAAAAATCATTCACATTGACCGTGACAAATGCAACGGCTGCGGAGCCTGTGCCAGGGCGTGTCACGAGGGTGCGATCGACATCATTGACGGAAAGGCGGTGCTGGTGCGGGAACATTTCTGCGACGGTCTGGGCGATTGTCTGCCGGCATGTCCCACCGATGCGATCACTTTTGAGGAGCGGGAAGCCCCTGCCTATGATGAAGCAGCTGTGCAGCGTGCCCAGAAGCTGGCACAGAAAAAGCCCTTTTCCGGCTGTCCGGGAATGCGTGCCAAACAGTTTCAGCGAAGCACTGATCCCGCAGCAGGAGCAGCCTGTCCCAGTCAGCTTTCCCAGTGGCCGGTGCAGATCAAGCTGGCAGGTGTCATGGCACCCTATTTTGATGATGCCGATCTGTTGATCGCGGCAGACTGTACCGCCTATGCCTACGGAAATTTTCACGAAAAATTTATCCGCGGGAGAATCACTCTGATCGGCTGTCCCAAGCTGGACGCGGTGGACTATGCGGAAAAGCTGACGGCGATTTTTGCGGCACATTCCATTCGCAGTGTCACTGTGGCACGAATGGAAGTGCCCTGCTGCGGCGGTATCGAACAGGCAGTGCAGCGTGCCATTGCGGCAAGCGGAAAAGCCATTTCTTGTCACGTAACGGTGATTGGAACAGACGGAACCATTCAGGAGGAGAGATAACATGGAACAGAAAATGTTTTGCTACCAGTGTGAACAGACTGTAAGCTGTACAGCATGTACCGGAGCCGCAGGCGTGTGCGGCAAAAAAGCCGGCACAGCGAAGCTACAGGACGAACTGACCGGTGCTCTGATCGGACTGGCGAGAGCCGTGGACGGCAATGAAGATCTTGTTACAGAAAAGACAGATGCGTTGATGATCGAGAGCCTGTTTATGACTCTGACCAATGTCAATTTTGATGACAGCCGGATTCAGGCACAAATCGACCGCGTGCATCGGGAACAGGGCAGAATGATTCCCCGGTGTGCCGTCTGTGCATCGCCCTGCGGCAGAAACGAAGATTACAACATGGAACAGCTGTGGCAGGCGGAAGAAAATATCCGTTCGCTGAAATCGCTGCTGCTGTTCGGACTGCGTGGCATGGCAGCCTATGCCTATCATGCTATGGTGCTGGGTTATACAGACAACACGGTAAATCAGTTCTTCTATGAAGCACTGATGCAGATCGGGCTGGATCTGACCATGGAGGAACTGCTGCCGGAAGTGCTGAAGCTGGGAGAAGTCAACCTTCGCTGTATGGCACTGCTGGATCGTGCCAACACGGAAACCTACGGCACACCGGAGCCGACCAAGGTATCCATGCAAATCGATGCCGGACCGTTTATTGTAGTTACCGGACACGACCTGAAAGACCTCCAGCTGCTGCTGGAACAGACCAAGGACAAGGGCATTGCCGTCTACACACACGGGGAGATGCTGCCGGCACATGCGTACCCGAAGCTGAAAGCTTATCCGCATCTCAAGGGCAATTTCGGAACAGCATGGCAGAACCAGCAGAAAGAATTCGATGCCATTCCGGCACCGGTGCTGTTTACTACCAACTGCCTGATGCCGCCGAAGCCCAGCTATGCCGACCGTGTTTTTACCACAGAAGCAGTGGGCTTTCCGGAAATGGTACACATCGGCAAGGATAAGGACTTCACGCCAGTCATCGAAAAGGCACTGGAACTGGGCGGCTATGCAGCACCGCAGCAGCAGACCGGTATCAACGGCGGCACAGAACTGACGACCGGATTCGGACACGGTGCTGTACTGTCGGTTGCGGACAAGGTGGTGAACGCTGTCAAGGCAGGGAAGATTCGACACTTCTTCTTGGTCGGTGGCTGTGACGGTGCCAAGGTGGGACGAAACTATTACACAGAATTCGTAAAGCAGACACCGCCGGACACTATTGTGCTGACACTGGCATGCGGCAAGTATCGGTTCCATGATCTGGATCTGGGCACCATTGACGGGCTGCCCCGAATCATGGACATGGGACAGTGTAATGATGCCTATAGTGCGATTCAGGTCGCAGTGGCACTGGCAGAGGCATTCGGCTGCGGTGTCAACGAACTGCCCCTGTCCTATGTGCTGTCGTGGTACGAACAGAAAGCAGTCTGCATTCTGCTGACACTGCTGCATCTGGGAATCCGGAATATCCGGCTTGGCCCGTCGCTGCCGGCATTCCTGTCACCGGACGTGCTGCAATATCTGGTAGACAGTTACGGTATCGCCCCGATCACCACACCGGAGCAGGACTTGGCGGAATTGCTACAGTAACTGAATTGCGATATAGAGAAAACCAAAAAGCCATACCCCAGAGAATAAACGCTCTGCGGTATGGCTTTTTACTTATGGTGTTATAATTTGTGTGGTATTGCCTCGAATTATTCCGAACGCAGCGCCACAACAGGGTCTTTCTTTGCCGCACTCTTGGACGGGATAAATCCGGCAATCAATGTCAGCAGAACACTGATCGCAATCAGAATGATCGCTGCCGGAACGGGGAGAACCGCACTCAGATTCTGAATGCCGGTGAGGTGGTGTACCAGCAGGTTGATCGGAATGCAGAGCAGATATGTGACCACGATGCCCAGCAAGCCAGAGGTAAATCCAATGATAATGGTTTCCGCATTGAACATGCTGGAAACATCTCGCTTTGATGCACCGATCGCACGGAGAATACCGATTTCCTTGGTGCGTTCCTGTACAGAGATCAACGTGATAACGCCGATCATAATGGAGGAAACGATCAGCGAAATGGCAACAAATGCGATCAGCACATAGGTAATGGTGTTGATGATCTTCGTCACAGAGGACATCATCAGCCCCACATAGTCGGTATACTGGATCTGTGCCATTTCGTCCTTGCCCTCGTTGTAGTCTGCAATGGCATCTTCGATCACGTCCTTGTCCTCAAAGGTTGCTGCATAGAGATTGATCGATGCAGGGTCGTCCAGATCAATATCCCCCAGTGCTTTCAGGTTGTCCTCATAGGTGGAATCGGAGAACTGCATCATTTCGTCATAGTAATTCGCACACTGTTCCGTGGTCAGGGTGGGGAGCAGCTGGTTCAAAGCTCCTACCAGTTCTGCCGGCTGCATGGCAGCCATTTGCTGCTGTACCTGCTGGGCATACTGTGCCTTGACTTGCTGCTGCATCATCTGGGTGAATGTGTCGGTGATTTCGTCGTCACTCATGGATTCCAGATAGGACTGCACATCGCTTTCGCTCATGCTCATCTGCTGTGTCATGCCTTGCAGCATTGCCGCTTCCATATCGCTGCGGCTCATGCCCTGCATTGCCTGCTGTACGGAATCGTTCAGCTGTTCCTCGGTGGGAATGCTCATTATCTGTACATATGCCTGTGCTTTTCCGCCGTCGTCCAGTTCGTTCAGATATTCCAGAAAGGCAGTCTGCTTGTCCGCATCAGAGGTGCTGCCGGAGGTATCCTTGAACGGCAGACCGGTGAAAATATCGGTGTTCTTGCTGTCCTTCTGAGCAGTGATCGCATCGGATTCCTTGCTGTGTTCAATGATATACTTGGTCAGGTCGCTGGTATAGGCAATGGAGCCGGACAGCATCGGAGCAGTGGTATCTTCATTGGGGCGGATAATGCCAGTCACTTTCAGTTTCAGACCGTTGTCGTAGAGGTACTGCAAGCCGGCTTCGGTGTCCCGCAGGTCGGTGTACAGCCCTGTGCTTTCGTCATAGCGGTAGCAGTCGGAATTCAGGATCGTGCGGAAGTCCATGCTGCAAATGTCAGCATAGGACCAGCTTTTGTTGTCCTTTTGCAGTTCCTTGCCGTTCACTGCCGCTTCCATGATGCTGTCCACATCCTCTTTCGGTTCCAGACCGAGGGCGTATAATGTCATGTCGTCCAGTTCGTTGTTTTCGTCCAGCACCAGTACGATCTCGTCGTAGCTGTTCGGCCATGAGCCGTAGACCACATCGTACTGCTTTTTCAGCAGGTCGTTGATGGGCTTGCCGTTGTCGCCGGGGAGAAGTTCCTGCCACAGATTCATGGACGAACCGCCCATACCCATGGACATCATCGAGGTAGCGTCTTCGCCGAACATGGAAGTGCTGGCATTGGTCATTGCCTGCATATCAATGCCCATGTGTTCCAGTACCATTTCCTGCATCAGTTCTTCGGTGTCGGAGTGGATAATGGTGCCGTCCACATTTTTGGTGTAGATCAGCATGTCCAGATCGTAGGAATACTGTACGCCGTTGACCGCCCTGTGCAGGTCGCTTTCGCTGTCTTTCCGTTCCGATTCAATATAGGACTTGAAGTTTTTCAGGTCGTTTTCGGAAGTTTCCATGTTGTTCAGAGCGTCCATCATATCGTAGATCGCCGACTTCTTGTACACCGCATCATTGCTGTGGGTGCTGTCCGAGGTGGCATAGCCCATAAAGGTTTCCATCAGGGCACTCAGGTCGGTGTTGGTTTTCTGAATCGTCAGGGGATAAGAGGACAGGGTTTCTTCCTGAATGGTGTTGATATAGGTGTTGAAGCCCTGCGAAATAGAGAGCACCAGTGCAATGCCAATGATGCCGATGCTTCCTGCGAAAGAAGTCAGCATGGTTCTGCCCTTTTTGGTAAACAGGTTTTTCAGGGACAGGGAGAATGAAGTGCCGAAAGACATAGAGGGCTTTTTCAGCTTTTTGCCGTTTTCGTTTTCCGCCTTGTCTGCCTGTAATTCCTGCTGGTATTCTTCCACCGTCAGCGGTCTGGAGTCGTCAGTCAGCTTGCCGTCCAGGACACGAATGATGCGGGAGGAATACTGCTCTGCCAGTTCCGGATTGTGTGTGACCATGACGATCAGGCGATCCCTGGAGATCTCCTTGAGGATCTCCATGACCTGAATGCTGGTTTCTGTATCCAGAGCACCGGTAGGCTCGTCCGCCAGAATGATGTCCGGATTGTTGACCAGTGCTCGTGCGATTGCCACACGCTGCATCTGTCCGCCGGACATCTCACTGGGCTTTTTGGAAAGCTGGTTGCCCAGCCCCACATCTTCCAACGCTTTTTTGGCACGCTTCCGGCGTTCTGCCTTGGACACACCGGACAGCGTCAGAGCTAGTTCCACGTTTTGCAGCACAGTCTGGTGGGGGATCAGGTTATAACTCTGGAACACGAAGCCGATCGAGTGATTTCGATAGGTGTCCCAGTCGCGGTCTTTGAAATCCTTGGTGGAGCGTCCGTTGATAATGAGGTCGCCCTCGGTGTACTGATCCAGTCCGCCGATAATGTTCAGCATGGTAGTCTTGCCGCAGCCGGACGGTCCCAGAATGGAAACGAATTCGTTCCGTCGGAATCGCAGGTCAATGCCTTTCAGAGCATGGACGGTGTTTTCTCCGGCGAGATAGTCTTTTTTGATGCCTTTTAATTCCAGCATAAAGGTGCTTTTTCCTCCTTTGGTTGCAGGGAAAGTTCCCTTGAGGCAGTACCGCACAAAGATTGTGCGACAGATGCGTGCGAGAAGATACGAAACAGGCTCTGAAGGGAAATTTGCAAGCAGATGGCGTGCAAAGCCGCCAGACGCTCTTTGTGTGGTATTGCCTTGAAGCAACTCCGTGCAAGCTTTGCACGGTGCTGCCTTTAGAAAATTGCGGTTGATGTCTAGATTGTAACATATTACTGGAAAAATGTCAATCTGCTGTCAGCTGTCATTTCTTTTTCCGCATCTGCCGCAAAGTCCGAATTGTTCAATTATTTCGGAAAAAACCGTGGTACAATAGAAGCATCAAAGGAACTGGTGAAACCGCAAAACGGCGTGTTTCGGAAAGTTTCCGGCAAGGAGGAAATTGCAATGGATTTTGAGAGAGTGAACATCAAGGGCGGCTCCGCTTATGAGGACGTGGCAGGCTATTCCCGTATCGTGAAAGCTGGTCCGTTCGTGTACGTTTCCGGTACCACATCGGTGACACCGGAGGGCACGGTTTACGGTGAGGGTGATCCCTACGAACAGGCAAAGTACATCTTTAACAAGCTGGTCGGTCTGCTGGAAGAAAACGGCGTTTCCCGCGAAGAAGTTGTGAAGGTGAACATCTTTGCCACCAAGTCTTCCTACAACAACGAGATCACCCGTGCTTATTCCGAGTACTTCAAGGAAAGCAGACCCTGCTGCACATGGATCGGTATCAAGGAACTGAACCGTCCCACACAGCTGGTGGAAATCGAAATGCAGGCAATCGTAGGGGCTAAGGCGTAAAAGCACGATAAGTTCTTATGACAGGTTTTATGAAATTTTCGTTGATTCCATAGAATGCAGAAAGATACCGCCGAACTTCTCCGTCCGGCGGTGTCCTTTTTGTCTGCGTTAAAACTTACGTTATTTCAACACTTTATACCCTTGTTCCGTCACAGCTTTTTTCAGGGCAGCCAGATCTGCCGGTGCATTCAGAGATACCACAGCAGTTCCCTCGGTGTGGCTGACAACGGCTTCGTCCACTTCCGGAAATGCCTCCAGACACTTTTTCACCGTTGCTTCACAGTGACTGCACATCATACCCTTGATGTGCAGTGTGACCTGCATGCCGGAGTTTTTTCCCGTTGCCCCAGTCTGCTGTTCCAGCTGAATGGCTGCCACAGCGTGTTTCAGCTTTTTGTCCCTGTCGGAACGGTTCAGCTGGAACAGGTTCAGCCGCAGAGCATTAGTGACAACGCAGAAACTGGACAGGCTCATGGCAGCGGCTCCGAACATGGGATTCAGCTTCCAGCCCAACAGCGGGATCCAGACACCGGCTGCCAGCGGAATGCCGATCACATTATAGATAAATGCCCAGAACAGGTTTTCGTGAATGTTCCGCAGTGCCGCACGGCTCAGACGAATGGCAGCCGGCACGTCTGTCAGCCGACTTTTCATCAGTACAACATCTGCTGCATCAATGGCAACATCGGTACCGGCACCAATGGCAATGCCGATGTCTGCACGTGTCAGTGCCGGTGCATCGTTGATGCCGTCGCCGACCATTGCCACTTTGCCCAGTGCGGACAGCTTTCGAATGACGGCTTCCTTGCCGTCCGGCAGTACGCCGGCAATGACATGATCGACACCAGCCTGTTTTCCGATCGCCCTGGCGGTCTGTTCATTGTCGCCGGTGAGCATGACCACCTGAATGCCCATGCTTTGCAGCTGGCGAATCGCCTCCGGACTTTCCTCTTTCAGCACGTCTGCCACGGCGATGATTCCCAGAAGCTGGTTATCGCGAGAAAAGAACAGCGGTGTTTTTCCGGCTTTCGCCAGCATTTCCGCCTGCTGCTGTACTTCTTCCGGAATGGTCGTCGCCTGGGCGATACAGCCAGCATTGCCGCCGTAGAGCACTTGCCCGTTCCACTTTGCTGTCAAACCGTTTCCCACCAGAGCCTGAAATTCAGTGACCGGCGAAGCGGGAATCTGGTGTTCTTCGCTATACTGTAAGATCGCTTTTGCAAGCGGGTGTTCGCTTTTCTGCTCCAATGCAGTTGCGGCGGAGAGCAGTTCCTGTTCGGTGACATCTGCCGCAGGGAGAATATCTGTAACGCGGGGTTCGCCGCAAGTGATCGTACCGGTCTTGTCCAGTGCTACGATCTGAACCTTGCCGGCTTCCTCCAGAGAAACCGCGGTTTTGAACAGGATTCCGTGCTTGGCTCCGACACCGTTTCCCACCATAATGGCAACTGGTGTAGCAAGTCCCAGTGCACAGGGGCAACTGATGACCAGCACGGAAATGCCCCGTGCCAGAGCATATCCCACGGTTTGTCCCGCCAGCAGCCATACCACAATTGTGACAACAGCAATGGCAATGACAGCCGGTACAAACACACCGGAAACCTTGTCTGCGATCTTGGCAATGGGAGCCTTGGTGGCAGCGGCATCGCTGACCATGCGAATGATCTGGGAAAGCGTAGTATCTTCTCCCACACGTGTGGCTTCACACCGGAGAAAACCGGACTGGTTGATTGTGGCAGCTGAAACATTGTCGCCGACTGCCTTGTCCACCGGAATGCTCTCACCGGTGAGGGCAGATTCGTTGACGGCACTGGTGCCCTCGACAATGACACCGTCCACCGGAATGCTCTCGCCGGGGCGGACAACAAACTGTTCGCTGCGGTGCACCTGCTCCACCGGAACCGTGACTTCCTCACCATTCCGGAGCAGCACGGCGGTTTTCGGGGAGAGGTTCATCAGCCCTTTCAGAGCATTGGTCGTTTTGCCCTTGGAGTGTGCCTCCAGCATTTTCCCTACGGTAATCAGTGTCAAAATCATAGCGGCGGATTCAAAGTAGAATTCGTGCATATAACTCATCACTGCGTCCATGTCGCCCTTGACCTGGGCATCTGTCATGGCAAACAGGGCGTAGGTACTGTATACGAATGCCGCACCGGAACCCAGTGCCACCAGTGTGTCCATATTCGGGGCACGGTGGAGCAGGCTCTGGAATCCGCTGACGAAGAATTTCCGGTTGATGACCATGATGATAATGGTAAGCAGCATCTGTACCAGACCCATTGCCACATGGTTGCCGTTGAAGAACGAGGGCAGGGGAAATCCCCACATCATATGTCCCATAGAGATATACATGAGCACTGCCAGAAATCCCACAGAGGCGATCAGCCGCCGCTTCAGCACCGGTGTTTCGCGGTCGGCGAGGACATCACTGTCCGGAGCCGCTGCTTCGTCAGAGCCGCCCTTGCGGGAAGCACCGTAACCGGCTTTCTGGACGGCATCGATAATTGCTTCCGGAGAAGCTGTGCCCTCGACTCCCATGGAGTTGGTCAGCAGGCTGACAGAGCAGCTGGTGACACCGTCCACCTTGGAAACCGCTTTTTCCACACGGGCACTGCACGCGGCACAGCTCATGCCCGTAACATTGTATTGTTCCATTGATTGAAAACCTCCTACTTCATCAATTTTTGCAGGGTAATCACCAATTCGTCGATGACTTCGTCCTTGCCGGCACGAATATCATCTGCCACACAGGTGCGGATATGGTTGGCAAGCAGTTCCTTATTGAAGGCGTTCAGGGCAGCGTTGGCGGCGGCGACCTGTACCAGAATATCCGGACAATAGGCGTTTTTCTCCACCATGCCCCGAATGCCCCGAATCTGCCCTTCGATGCGGTTCAGACGGTGGATCAGTTTGGTGTATTCCTTCTGCGAGCGTTCCTTTGTCTTGTGACAACAGGGACATCCCTGTTTTTCTGTATGTTCCATAGCGGATAGGCTCCTTTCTGTATTTGCGGTGTATCGGGGATATACCCCCTACCAGTATTATATACCCCTAAGGGGTATTTGTCAAGGCGGGGAAGGTGCAAAAGTTTTGTTGCAAATTTGTTTCCTATATTGTTGCAGAAATTCTGAGGCAATACCGCACAAAGATTGTGCGACAGATGCGTCGTCAAATTTTTCGT
>OLSF01001833.1_pt1 | contig 18008 bp, 19 predicted proteins | sample 1672301 | NCBI WGS metagenome assembly OLSF01 (sample SAMEA3136669, study PRJEB25190) | human gut metagenome | biome: human gut; feature: human-associated habitat; material: faeces | place: Austria | collected 2013
AAGCCGCTGTTGATGGTGCCATTTCAAGGGAACAAGCTGTTAAACTTAGACAGTGCCTTGATCACATCGATGAACTGAACAAGCACATTTCAGAAGTAGAACGGGAAATCCTTTGTCTCAGTGATAAATACGAGGCTGCTTTAAATCTAATAAGGACTGTTCCCGGATTCAATAAGAATCCTATGACTGCTATTCAAGTGCTTTCACAGATTGGCTGTGATATGTCTGTCTTCCCCACAGATAAACACCTAGTGTGGATTATCCGAAGATCTGGGCAGTAAGGGAAGATCCGGGATATTAAAAAACCAGGAAAGCCGCGCAGAATTTCTGCATCATAAAGACCATAGGATACGGATCGTATATACACCAAAACATTGCTCATGGATGAATCAGATTGAAATCTGGTTTGGCATTATAAACCGACGTCTTCTTAAAAGAAAAAGCTATCGATCTATAGAGGAACTAAAAGCGAGTATCCTGCGCTTTGTAGAGCAATATAACGTTATGGCAAAGCCTTTTAAGTGGACTTATAAAGGTGTGCCTTTGACAGTTTGATATTACTTAATTATTAATGCAACCATGTACTAGTGTGCTGGGCAGGATGCTGTCCTAGAAATGATAAAAGCGGCCGCAAAATCAAATCCACTCGGATTTCCCGTGCTGGTTCTTATTTTAAACCAGTTTTGATGCAAGTTGCAAATGCTTTAATCAAATCTAAGAAACATCCTGAATTTATTACACGTTATAAGCGCATTAAAGCACGCCGTGGTCACAAGAAAGCCATCATTGCCATCTGTCGTATGATTCTGACCGCTATCTGGCATATACTCACAGATTTAAAACCGTATACTCCTGAAGGTTTTCTTGAATCTCGTCCTGTGAAAAAAGAAAAGATTCTTACCATTTCACAGGCACTTAATCTTCTTAAGTTACGAGGATATGTCATAAAAGACGCTCCTCTTCCAACTTCCTGATTAGGTGTTGCGTTAATATTTAATTTTTAAAACCAGCTAATTAGGTGGTTTGTTTGCTATGCTCTTCTTTTTTGGGGTGCCCTCTACTTTCTTGTTTCAAACTTTAGTCCTCCTTAATGTTTTCCTTTGATGAAGAAAATTATATCACTTGTATATTTTTACTCATATAATTCCTTTTACGCTATATACTTTGCATATATAATTTTTTTTACATATTTCATTTCATAAAATAATATCTATAACTGAGCAATTAAAATCACAATAAATACAGCTAAAAGAACAGAAAATAAAAAGAGAATTTGTTGCTTCTTTACAACTCAAGTTATTTTTTAAGCAACAAACTCTCTTTTATTTCTTACCAATCTATTTTATTCTTCTCCAATTCCTTCACCACATCTTCAAATCCCATAAAGTGAGATGCCTTAACCAGAACGGTATCTCCCTTGCTAGACCCACATTCATTGTACAACGGAGTTTTTTAATTTGATACTACATTTATCGCCCCTTGCGTCCACGAGTCTCCCCAGCTCTGCTGGGGGTTTGAGATTGTTTCAATCATAAATTTATTCTGTACCTTTTGCTTATTAGGGTATATAGGATATTTCAACAGACGCTTATAACAATCCACTGTATATTTTTAAATCTTCATCCTTAAACACATTAAAGATTACCTCTTTTATTCTGCTGTCTTTGTTAAGATACTGCTTTACAGTGTTCGTTGCAATCTCGGCAGCTCGTTGCTGTGGAAAACGGAATACACCTGTAGACAAACAACAGAATGCAATAGATTCCACACCAGTATCAGCTGCAAGCTTTAGGCACTCTGTGTAGCAGCTTGCCAACAGGTCTTCATCTTCTTTTGTGACTTTCCATTGTATAATAGGTCCTACCGTATGAAGAATATATTTTGTCGGAAGATTGTATCCCGATGTTATCTTTGCTTTGCCGGTCTCTTCTTCATGCCCCTGCTTTGCCATAATTTCATGCATTTTCAGACGAAGTTCCATTCCAGCATAAGTATGAATAAAGTTATCAATACAGGCATGCATCGGTGAAAAACAACCAAGCATCTGTGAGTTACACGCATTCACGATCGCATCACATTTCAAAGTGGTAATATCCCCCTGCCAGATATATAATCTCGAATCGGATTTTACAGGTGCAAGCGTGTCAACATCTGTGATTCCACGCTCTATATTTCTTTCTGTAAGATACTCATCCTGTATTTTCAAAAAATCATTACTGATTGGTCTTGGCGGTCTGACATTCATAAGTGAGCGGAGCAGATTTTCCTGCCCCTGCTTATCCGTAGGAATGTTCTGTCTGCCAAACGGTATTTCTTCTTTTAAAAGATACTGAATCAGATATTCTCTTCGCTCATCCTGTGTCATAATACCAGCCCCCTTATATCAGTAATTGCCTTTGCCATATCACCGCCAATACCGATTGCACGTTCCCCGAAGCTTTCCGGAACTACCGCTTCATCCATATTCAGGCGTATCAAACTATAAGACGAGTTCTCCCTCACCATCTTTTCAAAAGGGAAACGTATAATAATCGGCGTATTAAATCCAACTCCAAGTTCCAAAAGAACAACCTTTTTATCTTTATTCTGTTCCAGAAAACCCGCATACCTGTCGGCTGCCTCATGCCACGCTTCATCTTCCACAAAATAATTATCACAACGGAGATTCATAGCCATATTGCCGCCACACACCGGACATTTTGGTACAAGTTCTGATGGAATCAGGCAGTCTCTTCTTGCTTTATCCATTTTACGAAACAGGTCTTTTGCATCGTAAGTCTTTGAATGACAGGCTTTCTGGCACTGGATTTTCCCATAATCTCCCTGTGTTGCAAATATTCTTTTTTCATCGAATCCCGCTTTATAAAACTGATGATCCACATTGGTTGTAAGTACAAAATATTCTTTGTTCTTTACAATATCATAAAGCTCTGTATAAAGCGGCAATGCCGGAGGATCAAAGCGGTTCATCAATGCATGTTTTGACCAGTATCCCCACTTTGCCTCCTCAGACGGATATGGATAAAATCCGGCTGCATACATATCTGTCATGTAGTACTCACCGTATTTTTTTATAAATTCTGCAAAATTGTCTGTAAACCTTTTACCACCATATTGGATTCCCGCAGCTGTCGATGCCCCGGCTCCTGCCCCGATTATAACACAGTCTGTATTTCTTATATTCTTTGCTGCCCTGTCAATCTGATCTTCATATGCATCTTTTTGGAATACATAATCCCTTGCCGGAGTACTACATAAAAAGTTTCTCCAGTCAGCATGCCCTTTTCTGATTTTCTTAAAAATCATAATGAACCTCTTTTCTCAATACACTGCTTCGGACAAATTTCTGCACATCTTCCGCAATGCAGACAATGATTATGGTTGATAGTAACCGGAACTGAAGATATATCAATGCATTTTTGCGGACATACAGAGTAACACAGTTTGCATCCAATACATTCTTTTCCAATAAAATACCCTGTCTGAACTGCCTCGGTTTTTCCAATTGTTATAGTATCCCTCACAATATTTGATGGATTGCTGATATCAAAATACTCTCCCTGTGCCTCATACAGCCAAAACACTTCGATTGCGTCTTTCGTATCTCCCGGATAGATTTTCTTCATATATGGATTTTTTTCAAACATAATATCAAGATTCTTTTTTCCGATGTTCTTTATTTTTCCACGCAGAGACACCGCAATTTTGTCTTTTGTTGCGGATATTGCCACATACTGCTGCTCCATTAACTGGTCATAAAATGCTTTTCCCTTTGCTGTAAGGAAATACACACCTTCTTCATCATAGTACATCATATCTATGATTCTTGTCTGAGGATGTCCATCTGAACCTATCGTTGCAACTGTTGTTGAATGAATTTCATCCACCAGAAGTTTAAGATAATCCATTTTTGTCATTTCAAAGTCTCTCCTTTCAGTATCGGTGTAAGTTTTTTATATATCATCATGGTAATTGCTCCAATTACCAAGCCTTTTAAGATATTAAACGGCAATGCATTGAATAGCACAATGTCCAGCTTAGTCTTAATAAATGGCAGAAATTCGCCAAATGATGGACTCAAAGGAACCGGAAACTCTAAAAATGCCAACACATATGATATAGCTGCCAGTAGAGCTGTCATTGTTATCGTTCCTGTAGAAACTAAATTTTTTCTTGTTTTAATAGTTGCTGTATTGTTACTCATAAATCTCCTTTTTGTGAGATATGCCTGAATTTAAAACAGCCCGCAGGACGGGATTCCCTGCGGGACTTGTTTTATCATATCTTCTCTCATCCGGACTTTACCGTCGGTTATGGAATTGCACCATATCAGCTTTTGCTCGCAGACTATACTGCCGGTCAGGAATTACACCTTGTCCCGAAGACTGTAATTTTTTCTGTTAATTATCTTTAAAATTCATAAGGTGGATTTCCAGAGAAATCTGCGATTAAACCATGCGGATTTTCAAGATAGAATACCTCAAAAATAGGATTATCTGCTGTCTGGTACTGTCCCTTAACGATAGGATTGTTCATGCATCCTTCCTTTACACTCTTGTTGTCCTCAAATACTGCTTTGCCATGAAGGCGAATCCATGCGTATTCAGGGGAAGATACTGATACTTCTACTTCAGGATTTGCTAACATATCCTTGTAAACATCCTTTGTGTTGTTAGTACAGAACCAAAGCTTTCCGTCCTGCTCAAAACAGAACATGAATGGACGGCATTTTGCCTTTCCATCTCTTCCGACTGTTGCTAAATACTGAACTGGATTTTTCTGTAAAAATTCTACTACTTTCTGCATTTTAAATTACCTCCTCGATATGTTGTAACAATGATTATTACATCTTGTAGCTATACAATATCATCCGTTTAATGTAATGTCAATAGTTACATCAAACTTTTTGTAACTTTTTTTGTTACAACTCCTTTTGAAGATTTTACATTGATTATGAAAAACGAAAAGGCTCCGGAAATTGTGATGATATAATCACTCATCCGAAGCCTTCTGTAGGCTACTCTTCCTCTGTATACACTGCAATATCTTTTTTCACATCAGCAAGTGTCATTTCTGAAAGTTTTTCCTCCATTGCCTTCTGTACTTCTAACAGTCTCTTATCAAGAACATGGTGAATATTCTTTCCTACCGGACATTTCTGATTGGGATTCTCATGAAAATGAAACAGTTCTTCATCTGGTGCACATTCCACTGCTTTATACACATCAAGGAATGTAATCTGCTCCAATGGTCTGGTAATTGTCACACCGCCTGTCCCTCTTGCAACTTCAATAAGACCAGCAGCCTTTAATTGTTGCAATATTTTACGAACAATCACCGGATTAGTTCCAATGCTTGCTGCCATAAAATCACTAGTCATCTTCTGATCCGAAAATGTATCTATACAGGCAAACATATGGATTGCCATTGTAAATCTGCTTGAAATCTGCATTATAAACACCTCTCTTTGACAGTAATCATATCAAAAAACAGATGTAATTTCAATGGTTACATTGTTGTTGAAAACTTAATATAAATACAATCAATAGTCTGCTTTAGAAAAAAACAATTTTATGGTCTATCGACATCTCGCCAAATGGAATTTACCTAACGCAGCGATGCCCCGAACGCCCTTAGTTCTTCTCTCTTTTTCTCGCTCTTGTTTTCAGACCCATGTGCTGTAAACACACCCATGTTTTCAAGTCCAAGATAATCCAGAAAGTCTCCTTTGAACGAGAAAAGAGCACCCTCATACATATTAGCATCTCCGGAGCTAAGTATCATGGCAACTTTTTTCAAATTCTTCGGTCCTCTCGGATATGCCGCAGAATAAAATCTGTCGATTACACATTTTAGCTGACCGGATATGCCGTGATAATAAATGGGCGATGCAATAACAAGCATTTCTGCTTCTTTCAAAAGATTATATACTTCCTGCATATCATCCTTCTGAATACACTCACCGTGTCCTTTGCTATGACAGTATTCACATGCCAAACACCCACCTATCTTCTTTTTGCATACATCCACCACATCAACGATATGTCCTGCACTCTCAGCTCCTTTCTTAAATGCATTAACCATATCTTTTGTACTTCCCTGTGAATGTGGACTTCCATTTAATACTAATATCTTCATTTCCATCACCTTATCTTTTTATTCTTCAATCTTAGTACCAGTCATGCTTCTCATTTTTTTCCAAAGCCTCAATCTGCTCCATCTCTTCGTCAGTTAATTCAAAATCATACAACTGCGTGTTCTCCATGATGTGATCAGGATTGCTTGAACCCGGAATTACAATTCTGGTGTCACTACTTCCAGCCTCCCAATTCTTATTTTAACTGATTGCAAATATCCGCAATAATCTGAGCCGGTGTCATACCAACCTCTTTCAGTAATTCATTTGGGTCATATCGGTCATAAAATTTCTTCTCAAGTCCGTAATTTTTCACTTTCATATCAGAACTACCATAGAAGGAAGCTATTTTCTCGCCAAAACCGCCGCTTAAAATACCGTCTTCCATGGTAATGACCATCTGATGTCTTTCGGAAAGACTTTCCAGTAATTCTTTGTCAATACCAGAAGCAAAACGAGGATTGATCAGTGTCGGCGTAAAGCCAAGTTCTGCTTTTATTTTTGCACTGAGCTGTTCACCACGCTGATAAAAATCACCAAGTGCCAGAATTGCAACCTTTTCACCAGCTTCTTCCACTTTAAAATGATTCAGTCTGTTAAAATCCTTATCTGCTTCACGATAGGTTACCTGATTTCCGGGGATGAGAATCATAACCGGATGTTCCTTCTGATCAACTGACCAATCTAGCATAGCAAGGTATTCATCTTTTGAGGTAGGTGCAAGCACTACCAGATTCGGAACATTCGTGTAAGCCGCCAGTCCAAAAATTCCAAGATGCGTAACATCTGTCAAACTGTCAAAAGAATTGTAGTTTAAGAGAATCGTAACAGAACTATTGTTAATACATACATCATGAGAAATCTGGTCATACGCTCTTTGAATAAAGGTTGTGTTAGTAACCACAAGCGGTTTCGCACCGTTTTTTGCTGCACCAGATGCCATGGCAACCGCCTGTTCCTCCGCAATCCCTACATCCACATACTGCAATCCAAGCTCCTTTCGCTGTTCCTGATTTAAGCCTGCACTGCCCGGCATAGCAGGAGTAATCACAAGAAACTCAGAATCACTTTTTGCTTTTTGCATAATATACTCAGCAGTGATAGATGTATAATCTTCTCCATCTCCAAAAGAAATTGTAGGTTTGCCTGTTTCACGGTCAAATGGCATACACCAATGCCATCCCTCTTTGTCTTTTTCAGCAATCTCATATCCCTTTCCTTTTTGTGTATGGATATGGACTACGATTGGATGATCCGTATCTTTCACCTTGCGGAATAAGGAAATTAGTGATGCTATGTCATTGCCGTTTTCCTCATATATATAATCTAATCCAAACGCTTTGAAGAGATTATTGGAAGCAGTTCCGCCTGTCTCTCTTAATTCGGCAAGATTTTTATACATTCCGCCATGTACTTCGGCAATCGACTGCTCATTATCATTTACTATAATAATTAGATTGGAGTTAATCTCTGATCCGGCTACATTCAATCCCTCTAGTGCTTCACCGCCTGAGAGGGAGCCATCACCAATAATTGCAATAATATTTTCTTTATCTCCTTTTATATCTCTCGCCTTAGCCAGACCCGTAGCTAAAGAAACTGAAGTCGAAGTGTGACCTACATTGAAGAAGTCATGTTCACTTTCTTCCGGATTTGTATAACCGGAATCCTCTGAAAAGTGCTCATCGGAAATATATCCATTCTTTCTTCCGGTCAAAATCTTATGAGGATAGCTCTGATGAGATACATCAAATATAAACTTATCCTTAGGCGAAGAGAAAACATAATGCATGGCAATCTCTGCCTCCACCATACCGAAATTTGGACCAAAGTGACCGCCGATTTTAGTCAGCCGGTTAAACAATGCCTCTCTGATTTCCGAAGCAAGTTCCTCCAGCTGCTCCATAGACAATTTTTTTACATCTTCCGGTCCGTTAATTGTTTGAATAATTTTATAATCTGTCATTTACATTCTCCTTATCTATTTTCATTAGATTTCTTTAACGAGTAGATCAAATAATCCAGGCAATCTATGTTATCCTGATAAATATGTGTCTGTTCCATTAAATGTTTTCTATACATACATAACTGTGATAACAGCGCTTCTACATTGTTTTCTTGTGCCAGTTTCATGCAACACTGGATTGTTTTCTGATTACAGCCTGCGTCCACAAGATTCTGATAAATTATTCCATATTTGTCATTTGCTTCTGCCATCTGTCTGCACCTCCTGCTTAAATTATACATGCTTCAAACGATATATCTAATACTTATAATTCATATCACGATATTCTTGACAGGAATATCATTTGAGTATAGGATAATAAAAAAGGTTGGAGGTGTACTATGGAAATTCGTGTACTTCGTTATTTTCTTGAAATTGCACGTGAAGGAAATATGTCAAGGGCTGCTGAAAGACTTCATGTTACACAGCCAACGCTGTCTAAACAGATGAAAGATCTGGAACAAGAGCTTGGCAAAAAACTATTTAAGCGTGGCAGCACAAGCGTCAGTCTTACTGATGAGGGTATGCTTCTGCGAAAAAGAGCAGAAGATTTACTGGCCATGGCTGACAAAATCACAAACGAATTTCAGGCAATGGATGATATCACAGGAGGTGATATTTATATTGGCTGTGCAGAATCCTATCTTGTAAAATATCTTGCCCGTGCTGTAAAAAAGTTAAGCAGCATTTATCCCAATATCCATTATCATGTTACCAGCGGTGATACCGAACAGGTAACAGAACGATTAGACCGTGGACTTCTGGATATGGCATTTATAGTAGAACCGCCCGATTTATCAAAATACAATTATCTTGAAGTGCCTGAATACAATACATGGGGTGTTCTTATGAGAAAGGACAATCCATTAGCCGCAAAAGAGGCTATTGCCTTTGATGATTTATTGGATATTCCTATTTTTTGTTCGGAACAGTCTGCTAAAATGGATTTACCCCGTTGGTGTTCCGATAACCTTGACCGACTTAATATATTAGCGACATTTAATCTCTGCAATAACGGTGCCGTTTTTGTCCGTGAAGGGCTGGGGGTTGAGCTTACCTTTGAAAAGTTAGTAGAAACAAATGCAGAAAGTGATTTATGCTTCCGTCCGATCACACCACCTCTCCATACAAAAATGTATGTTATATGGAAAAAATATCAAATATTCACTCCTGTTGCTAATCTGTTACTGGAAGAAATAAAAAAGATCATCGTTTTACCATAATCGTGAAACGATGACCTTTTTGTGATTTGAACACAGCAAGACAAACTTCGATTTAGATTTCACCTGTAAAGTGTACCCTTTGTCAAGGACACTTTAAATTTATAAGCTGCTTTCATATTTTTAAACACGGACATAACCAGTAGATGGACCTGCACCAACTTTTGCGATATACCCACTCTTAACCAGATTCGTCAAAGTCCTTTCCACGGTAATTTTGCTTATATCAGGACAAAGCTCCATGATTTCTTTCTTTGTAATTTTGCCAACCTTGTTATCAATAACCGCTTTAATTCTATCAGGCTTAGAAAGACTCCGATGCTTCAAATGCTCTACACGGCTTTCGAATTCATTGTATGCTTTCAACATGATACCCAGATAATATTTAACAAAAGGCTCATAGCTGTTTTCTCCCTCATGCCAGCCAGTAGAACTTGCTTGAAGGGCTTCATAATATGTTTCTTTTGTCTTTTCAATCAGCATTTCCATACTGACATATTTCCCAACGATGTATCCCGCCTTATAAAAAAGCAGTAAAGTGAGCAAACGGCTCATCCTACCATTTCCGTCATTGAAAGGATGGATGCACAGAAAGTCCAGAATGAACATGGGAATCAAAACCAGTTTATCAATGCGGTCAGCTTCCCATGCTTCAAGGAAGCGGGCGCAAAGTTCTTCCATCGCTTCAGCAGTCTGAAATGCGGGAACTGGAATAAAACATGCCTTCTGATGACCCTCGGCATCTGTTTCTGCAATTACATTATCGGAATTCTTATAACTTCCACCAGCAGCCCCCTGTGAATAGGAGTACAGATCTCGATGTAACTGCAAAATAATGTTCGGTCTTGGGTTGATATATTCATAGCCTTCGTGAATTGTGGAAAGTACTTCACGATAACCAGCAATTTCCTGCTCAGATCGGTTGCGGGGTTCTGCTTTTTGACTTACCAATTCTTCCAAACGCTTATCGCTTGTAAATATACCTTCGATTCGGTTGGATGCTCCCGTACTCTGAATCAATGCAACTTCTAAGAGTGTTTTCAATTCATCTACATTGGCTTCGAGAAATAATTCCTGTTTGCCTTTATGTTCATGGATGCTGCTAACCATCTGAACAATTTCAGGTGTTAACAACTTCGCAGGACTTACAATAAAATCAAAGTCTCTCATATAAATCTCCTTCATTTCAGATTTATCTCCATCATTCTATCATCAAATGATGGAGATCTCAATAGATTTGATGGAGATAGAATATCCATATACACAATAAATATCCTCATTTCATCCATATATTATATCGTTTTATGGATTGTTTTTTCATTAAAATTACACTATTTTTTCACTATTTTTCATTACTTCATCGTTTTCGCCAACGAATTGAGCAACGCCCGCCTCTCTGGATTCAGATTCTTTTTCTCATAAAATGCTTCTTTAAAAAGCTCTGCATTTTTCCTTTGGTCATCATCCGAAATATGAGAGTACGCATCCGTAATCATATTGACCTGTGCATGGCCGGAATCACCCTGTACTGCTTTGATATCAGATAATGGTACACACAAGCACGGAAAACACTTTATGCAAAATCTTCCACAATAAAATCTATAAATGATCCGCAAAGGCAAAGGAAACCGGCAGTTTACCATGTTTGGAATTATGGCAGTTCTTTTAGGAAGTGGAGATGCATTCCATCTGGTTCCCCGTGCAGTAGCGCTTTGTACAACTGGACTTGAGAACTTTACTGTACAGATGGGGTTAGGAAAGTGGATTACCTCTATCACTATGACTATCCTAAAATCATCCCCTCCTCAGAATTTGCAACAAGTTGTTGCAAATTTTCTATATCCTTTTATTTTACAGAAGTACTTATTTTTAACTTTTTTCCTTCAGATTTTTATATTGCAAAAATCATATCACCATCTGCAGTATATCCTCTATATGTTCTGCATAATAATCAGCCCCATTCAGTTCCCCTTTCTCACCATATCCATACAGGCATCCTATAAAAGGGCTTTTGCAGGACCTGGCACATTCCAGATCCTGTCTCCTGTCTCCGACTACCAGATAAGGGCCACTATATTCCCGGATGATTTCCTGCACAATTTCTGTCTTTGGACGGAATCTGTATGATTCACAGTCATAAAAACGGTCAAACCATCGTTCCATCCCAAATTCCTTCCAGTGTGCCTCACGATATGAAGCTTTACAGTTACTTAAGATCACAAGGTGATATCCCCGGTTCTTCAAAGCTGTTAGCATCTCCTCTGCTCCCGGATACCACACTGCCTTATGTTTCCTGATCTGTCTTATCATCAGATCTCCTACCATCGTGCTTGCCTGCTCTTTATAGCTCTGATCCAGTTCCGGCAAAAATGTATTCCACATCTCCTTACTGTTAAGTCCCAGCCAGCCGGCAATTTCCACCGAGCCTATCTCCCGTTCTTCGGTAACCTTCTGTTCTGTCAGCCACTGATAGGTTTCACGAAATGCCGGTTCATAGATTCCAAGGGTATGATGGATCGTTCCATCATAATCGAATATGATTGTTTTTGTCATCATTTATTTTCCTGTCTTTTAGAGCTGCTTCATCAGATTGACCATCTCAATCGCAGATAATGCACAATCATAGCCTTTATTTCCCGCTTTGCTTCCTGCACGCGCAATAGCCTGCTCGATATTTTCAGTCGTGATCACTCCGAATAAAACCGGGATTCCTGTTGCAAGTTCAACCTGTGCGATTCCCTTGGCAGATTCATTACACACCAGATCATAATGTGAAGTATCTCCACGGATGACAGCTCCAACGCAGATAATTGCATCATATTTTCCTGACTGTGCCATCTTCTGTGCTGTAATCGGAATCTCAAATGCTCCCGGTACCCATGCTGCAGTAATGTTCTCTTCTTCTACTCCATGTCTTACCAGTCCGTCGACTGCCCCTCCCAATAATTTATTCACAATAATTTCATTGAATCTCGCTGCCACGATACCAACCTTCATTCCCTCCGGTGCTACTACTTTTCCTTCTACTAAATTGATCTGTCTCATTTTTTCTTCCTCCTGATATTTGCTGTTTTTTATAAATTTATTTCTTTAAAAATATGACCCATCTTTTCCTGCTTCGTCTTCATATACTTCCGGTCATACTTTTGTGCCGGAATCTCCAGAGGTACTCTCTCATTGATCTTCAGTCCGAATTCGCCAAGTCCATAGACTTTATCCGGATTATTTGTCAGTAATCTTAATGATTTCACACCAAGGTCTGACAGTATCTGTGCCCCGACCCAGTACTCTCTGAGATCCGGTGCAAACCCTAACTTCACATTAGCCTCCACAGTATCGTATCCCTGCTCCTGAAGCGCATATGCTTTGATCTTATTGATCAGTCCGATTCCTCGGCCTTCTTGTCTCATATACAGAATGATTCCTCGGCCTTCTGCTTCTACCTGGCGCATCGCTGTCTGCAGCTGCAGGCCACAGTCACATCTGAGCGATCCGAATGCATCCCCTGTCAGACACTCCGAATGTACCCGGCAAAGCACATCCTCACCATCTCCCAGATCACCTTTTACCAGTGCCAGATGATGCTCTCCTGTAATATCATTGATATAACCATACATTTTAAAATCACCGTACTGCGTTGGGAGGTTTGCAACGGCTTCCTCCTTTACATGCTTTTCATGTATTCTTATATAATCCTGCAGATCACGGATCGTAATAAATGTAAGGTTATGCTCTTTTGCCATTTCCCATAGCTGTGATGTACGCATCATAGTTCCATCTTCTTTCATAACTTCACAGCACACGCCGCATTCTTTCAGTCCAGCAAGTCTCATAAGATCTGTTGTTGCCTCTGTATGGCCATTTCGTACCAAAACCCCGCCTTTTCTGGAAATAAGCGGAAACACATGTCCCGGTCTTCTGAAATCCTCCGGTTTTGACTGATCATCCACACACTTCATGATAGTATAGGAGCGCTCTTCCGCAGAGATACCTGTGGTTGTATCTGCGTGATCTACTGCCACGGTAAATGCTGTACTGTGATTGTCCGTGTTCTCCGCAACCATCGGCGGAAAGTTCAATCTCGCCGCAATTTCTGCACTCATCGGTGTACAGATAAGACCCTTTGCATAGGTCGCCATGAAATTAATATTTTCCCTGGTCGCAAACTCTGCCGCACATATCAGATCTCCCTCATTTTCTCTGTCCGGATCATCTGTGACCAGAACTATTTTTCCTTCCTTAAGATCCCTAAGTGCTTCTTCAATTGTGTTGTACTGATAATTTTGTGACATAGTGTATATCCTCCTGTTCTAAAACCCGAATTCTTCAAGAAACTCCATCGTAATTCCGGATTCTTTTTTCTCTTCTTCGTTTTTTCTGATGCCAAGCAGTTTTTCTACGTATTTTCCGATCACATCATTTTCCAGATTAACCAGATCCCCCGGCACCTTTTCCAAAAGAGTGGTTTCTTCTCCTGTATGTGGAATGACCGACACCTGAAAACCAGCTTCATCAACCCTTGCAACTGTCAGGCTGATCCCATCAATACAGACGGATCCTTTTTCCACGATCAGATGCAAAATCTGTGGCGATGTCTCAATTGATACCCAGATGGCATTTTCTTCCCGGAGCATGGAACGTATCACGCCAGTCCCATCAATATGGCCGCTTACTATGTGTCCCCCGAACCTGCCGTCTGCAGCCATTGCACGTTCCAGGTTTACCTGGCTTCCGGCCTTGCAGCTGCCAAGACTGCTTCTTCTGATCGTCTCTGCCATCACATCGGCAGTAAATCCGTCCGGCTGAATCGACGTAACTGTCAGACACACACCATTCACAGCGATACTGTCACCGATCCTTGTCCCTTCCAGGACTTTCCGGGCTTTCACTGCCAGGATCCCTGATTCCCCTGTCAGCTGTATATAACGGACTTTTCCTTTCTCTTCTACGATTCCTGTAAACATGATTCCTCCTGTTTTTTATCACACACCTGACATTTTATCCGGATATCCTCACCGATCTGGCAGATATCTGTATATTTCAGTTCCACTGCTTCAGACGGCAGTTCAACTCCAATACCCTCTACCGGTGTCTTCCCAGCCACACCGCCAAACAGCTTTGGTGCCACAAAAGCCTGTACTTCCTTTACAATTCCAGCTCGCAGTGCACTGTCATTTAACGTACCTCCTCCCTCCAGGAGGATGCTGTCAATGCCTCTGTTTCCAAGATCTGCCATCAGCTTCTTAAGGTCTATCTGATTCTTTTCGTCGGGACAGTAAATGGTTTCAACTCCCATGGTATGTAATATTTTTATTTTCTCTTCTGCATTTTTCTGTTCTGCATAAGCCACGATCGTCCGGTACTTTTCCGCACTTTTTACAATCTGACTGCCCGGCGGGATCCTGAGCTTACTGTCACACACAATCCTGACAGGACTTTTCCAGCCTTCTACCCGGACGTTTAACATCGGATCATCTGCAAGCACAGTTCCAATACCAGCCATGATTCCCATGTACTGATGCCGCATATGCTGTACTTCTTTTCGTGCAGATTCTCCGGTGATCCATTTTGATGCTCCTGTTTTCGTTGCGATCTTCCCATCCAGTGTCATGGCATACTTCATTACCACATAAGGAGTCTTCGTAGTAATATAATGGAAAAACACCGGGTTCAGCTGATCACATTCTTCTCTCATAAAATCTTCAACTACTGTTACACCGGCTTCCCTTAACATCTGTACACCTTTTCCTGCCACTTTCGGATTCGGATCTCTGGAACCGATCACCACTTTTCTGATCTTCTGTTCAATGATCGCTTCCGTACATGGAGGTGTTTTACCATGATGACAGCAAGGCTCCAACGTGACATAAATCACCGCACCTTCTGCTGATTCTGTAAGAGAAGCAATTGCATTACGTTCCGCGTGAAGTTCTCCATACTTTTTATGATAGCCTTCCCCGATGATCTTTCCGTCTTTTACGATCACTGCCCCTACCATAGGATTGGGATTCGTCCAGCCTTCTCCTTTTTTGGCCAGTTGAATAGCCCGAAGCATATATTCCTGATCCGTCATTTCTATTCCTTCTTTCTTATTCCTGTTCTTTGCCTGGGCTACGCCGAGGCTTTTAAACATGTGCAATCGGATTCACAGACAAGTGAATGGTATAGTTATTTCGAAAACGATGTACCAGATACAAAAAAAGCCTGCAGAAATATCTGCAGGGTGGAATTGATCTGTTACATATGATTGATAAATGAATGTCTGATTTTCCTATATAAAAAGCTCTGAAATGGATCACCATCTCAGAGCTCTGATACTACATTCATTCATACAAAAAATCAACTGTACTATCATCTTCTTCCATCCAGACTGTACTGTCGGCCCCGGAATCTCACCGGATCATGCCTCTCGGCTCGCGGGCTTTACCGCCGGTAGGGAATCTCACCCTGCCCTGAAGATATCTTTTTGTTTATTTTAATACTTTATCTGTTATTTGTAAAGCAGAATTTTTATTTTACTTAGTTTACTGATGGAGATAGAATATCCATATACACAATAAATATCCTCATTTTATCCATATATTATATCGTTTTATGAATTGTTTTTTCACTAAAATCACACTATTTTTTCACTATTTTTCATTACTTCATCGTTTTCGCCAGTGAATTGAGCAATGCCCACATCTCTGAATTAGCCAATACTTTTGCCAGAAGTTCCGGATCAACTTCATCAGCAACAGAACCGTCACAAGCAACCAAACGATAACGGTTTCTGTATAGAGTTGGTTGAAGCTTCTGGTTAAAGATTTGCAAAAGTTCCCATAGTGCATTATCTTTTAATTTTGCACGCTGGTAATAGAAGGCGGCTTTTGATGGTGTTTCATCAGTGCGTCCGAAAAAATGATAAAGTTCTATCTCTCTGATATTGTATATCCACTATAGTTTTAGATGTATCATCTTTACCATCTTGAATTGATCAGAAACCGCCATACTGACCTTTGTGGACAACTTTAAGCCGTTTTTAGGGATGTAACGATAGTATGGTTCCTCCGCAATCACTTTCACATTACCCCCGATTTTTGCTGCCAGTTCTTCCGCTGAATCCACATAAAAGAACATCTGTGCATCGGCATGGCCGACCTGTTTCATATATTTTTTCTTCATCATGGTCATTCCTCTTTTGTTCACCGTATCAAAAACAACTTCCATATTTCCAAATTGCCCAATCATACGCAGAAGGGCAATGACCTTATGTTCCTCAAAATAATGAAATAACCCGCCTGCAGTAACGAGAATAGGAGCATCAAGTACATCATTGCGAACTTTTTTGATCCAATCCTTTGCAAAGGCATCCCCGGAAATATATAATTCCCTCTCTGGTTCGGGAAGAAGTCCCCGCCGGTATTCGATTACATGAGGCAGATCCATGGCATACCAGTGTGTCTTTCCGTTATCACATCGGTGATAGGTTGTCTCCAGACCACAGCCCAACTGGACAATCACACCGTCCGGTCTGCGTTCCAGAAAAGTCCGAATAATCCGATCCATATTAGCAGACCGGGAAGCAGAGGCCAAAAGGGTATACTGGTTCTGCATATTCTGTTTAATCAAGTCTGAAGGCAGCCTGTTTTTCAATTCTAATGTTTTTCTATCATATAAAATTTGTGGGCAATGCTCACTGGCATAGATTCTGCCCAGCATAGGGACGAACAGTGTATCCTCCACGACTCCTAACTTGGACATAGCCAAACCTCCTGTTTTGATACATTACTTTCTGCCGACAAGCAGCCGGGAAGACCCCAGCATCATCATGGCAGCCCGACGGTGGGAGCCAAAAGCTTCCTGTGCAGTGTCAACGAGTCGTACTTCCTCATACCCCATATCTCGCAGTTTCTGCGCAAAACCTTCCATGTCACCGTACATCTTTGGTTTCATATCATCGTTGAGTGCAAAGACGCCGCCTTTTTTCAATACCCGCAGGCTTTCCAGCAGCAGTTTCTGCATATCAGCACCCATAACATTGTGATAGACATAGTTGCTGATGACTACATCAAAACTCTCATCAGGAAAATCCAGCTGCTTCGCATCACCGTGCTGAAATACACAGCGGGAAGCCACGCCCTCCCTGGCAGCATTCTTCTCGCAGAGTGCTTTGCTGTAATTATACACAGCGCCCCAGTAATCAACACCGATCACTTTTGCTTTCGGCCATGTCAGAGCTGAACGGATTGTCAATGCTCCGGAGCCGCAGCCTACTTCCAGAATCTTCCCCTCACCGTCATAGTCCAGATGAGAGAGAACGACTCGATGAACCTGTTCCATAATTCCGCCACCGCCAAAGGCATACTGCCGCCTGATCCATGTGATCCAAATCAGCAAAACCAAAAGTGCAACTGTGATAACAGTAAACAGAACACCAAGAACAGCGACATGTAATACATAAAAAGAGAGGACAGCCAGCACAGCGGCCAAAACTCCGATTCCGCCAATGATGTAAAAGACAGGGTTGGACATCCAGCTTCCATAGTCTTCTCCGTGGGTGCCAAGTCGGATATTTTCCTGCTTACAATGGTTCTTGTTCATTACATTTCCTCCTTCTTCACGCAAGTTTCCAGTTCTGGCTTTCTGTCTGCAGTTTTACCATATG
>OLSF01001836.1_pt1 | contig 18002 bp, 14 predicted proteins | sample 1672301 | NCBI WGS metagenome assembly OLSF01 (sample SAMEA3136669, study PRJEB25190) | human gut metagenome | biome: human gut; feature: human-associated habitat; material: faeces | place: Austria | collected 2013
CGTATTCCTTACCGTAGGAAATCCATTATTATATCTGGTTGCACTGGCAGTCGGTTCCGCAGTCGGATGTGCGCTGCTTGGTGTATTAAAGAAAAAAACAGCTTAAGAGGAGAGAAAAACAATGAAAAATAAGAAATTACTCACAGCGCTGTATATTATTTTAATGCTTCTTCCACTGATTGCGGTTGTAGTGGCTTATCCATTCCTGCCAGATAAGATACCTGCCCATTATGGAATGAACAATCAGGTTACACGTTGGGGAAATAAATCTGAGACTTTTATTTTTCCTATTATTACACTATTCTTCGGATTTTTTATGTATATTGCAGCCCGAGGTGCCGCCGAACAAGAAAAGAAAGGAAGCGGTAGCGAAAAAAATAACAGCACGATCACTTTTGTAGCCGGAATTTTAAGTATCATGGTATTTGATATTTTGACCTTCTATTTTCTCTATGCCGATTTTCATCAGGTAGAAAATCTGAATGATATGCCATTCTCCCTCACAAAGATTTCATTTGGCGTTCTCGGAATTGCCCTCATCATTCTAGGAAATATCATGCCGAAACTAAAACGAAATTCCATTATCGGCCTTCGCACCCCATGGAGCATGAAAAACGTTGTCGTTTGGAAAAAAAGCCAGCGGTTCTGCGGTATTTTATTCATGTTGTCAGGTATCATTATTCTGATATTATGTTTCTTATTAGAGGGAACTTTACTAACTGTTATTTCTCTGGTATTGTTAGTCAGTGCTGCAATTGCAGGTGGCATTTATTCCTATTTAGCAGCACAAAAGGAAACTTGATTGAGCCACCGGGACAGTAAAAGAGCCAGCGTACCTGTCCCGGTGGTCAAAAGAAGCAGGAGAAAATCGTCTCGATTTTCTCCTGCTTCTTAATATATATACAAGAAAACAACTTACTCGTCTTTCTTGTCCTCTACAATTTTAATATGAACATCTGCCAGCTGCTTCTCGCTTACTGTAGCCGGTGCGCCCATCATAACATCCTGTGCATTCTTATTCATTGGGAATGGAATAATTTCACGGATGCTGTCCTCACCTGCAATCAGCATGATCATACGGTCAACACCTGGTGCAATTCCTGCATGCGGCGGAGCACCATAGCAGAATGCGTTATACATAGCCGGGAATTTTGCCTTTACATCTTCCTCGCCTAGACCAACTAACTGGAATGCCTTAACCATGATCTCTGGATCGTGGTTACGAACAGCGCCTGATGAAAGCTCTACGCCGTTGCAGACTAAATCATACTGGTAAGCAAGAATATCAAGCGGATTCATAGTCTCAAGTGCCTGTAAACCACCCTGCGGCATAGAGAATGGATTATGGCAGAACTCTAATTCGCCAGACTCCTCACCGATCTCATACATCGGGAAGTCAACAACCCAGCAGAACTCATAGCAATCCTTCTTCATATAGCCTTCGAAAGAAGCACCGATTGTCTTGCGGATGACACCTGCTGTCTTCTGAGCAGTCTTTAAGTCGCCTGCAGACAGTGCAACGAAATCACCTGCCTTTAAGCCAAGTGCGCTCACAACTGCATCCTTGTGATCAACAACAAACTTGGAGATTCCTCCAGTCAGCTCGCCCTTGTCATCTAAACGGAACCAATATGCCTTCTGACCGCTTACTACCTCAACATCAGCACACATCTTATCGATCTGCTTTCTGGTACCCTTGAAGTTTTCAGCAACGACTGCCTTTACCTTATTTCCTGCAAATGGGCCGAAACCGCACTCTGCAAGCACCTCTGTAGCATCCTGAACGATCAGGCTGATACGAAGATCCGGCTTATCAGAACCATACTTATCCATTGCCTCAAGATATGGGATTCTCTTAAACGGCGGCTTTGATGCCTCATGGTAAATACCATATTTTGCAAAGATTGGCGGAAGAACATCCTCAAGGATCTCAAATACGTCTTCCTGATCAGCAAATGCCATCTCCATATCAAGCTGATAAAACTCACCCGGAGAACGGTCTGCTCTTGCATCCTCATCACGGAAGCACGGAGCGATCTGGAAATAACGGTCAATTCCAGAGGTCATAAGAAGCTGCTTGAACTGCTGCGGAGCCTGTGGAAGAGCATAAAACTTGCCCGGATGATTTCTTGCTGGAACAAGATAATCTCTTGCACCCTCTGGAGAAGAACATGTCAAGATTGGTGTTGTGATTTCCATAAAATCATGACCAATCATAGAAGCACGAAGATCTGCAACAACCTTGCTTCTCAAAACAATCTTCGACTTAACCTGCGGATTTCTCAGATCCAGATAACGATATTTCAGACGAACATTCTCATCTGCTTCCTTTGAATGGTTAATCTGGAACGGAAGCTCGTTGTAACGGCACTTTCCAAGAACTGTAAGCTTACTTGGAACTACCTCGATCTCTCCTGTTGGAAGATTTGCGTTCTTAGAACTGCGCTCTCTTACAGTTCCAATAATTTCGATTGTAGACTCATAGTTAATAGAAGACAGCTGCTCCATGATTTCCTCTGTCTCTACTACAATCTGTGTTGTTCCGTAAAAGTCTCTCAAAATCAAAAATCCAAGATTCTTGCTGACCTTACGGAGATTTTCATACCAGCCGACAAGCTTTACTTCCTCGCCGACATTTGCCAGTCTTAACTGACCACAATTGTGTGTACGTCCCTGCATAGGTATTATATCCTTTCTAGACCACCTGTAGATTCTAGCTTTTTTCGTTACGATTATATCATTCACGTTCTTTAAAGTCAATAAGCCGCTTGAGGCACTGTATGGCAGTTCACGCGTTATGCTACCATGTTACGAAAGTCCTTCGGTGCAATGGTTTCGTCGCCGGACCAAACTCCGCAGGTTCCTTTTACATTCTTTATTATCAAACATTACTTTGAAAGACCTGCTCCAAGTGTCCGGCTCGTGAAAGCCATTCACCTCAGGGCTTTGCTATAAGCATTGACTGATCCGTGAACTGTAAAAAAACGGCCCAGGGTTTTCACCCTGGACCGCTTGATTTAAATAATAACAATTATTCAGTTATAGAAAATTACCAAATGAACAGCTCGTCTCCTGTCAGCTTCCAGATTGCCTCGATGAAGTAGTAATCTGCGTAGATCATTGGGAAGTTATGATCTGGCTCGTTGTAAGCTGCTGTACATTTCTCAAGAAGCTCGTCTACGTTTGGATCGTAGTTACAGCCCTTCTCATCAATTGCCTTCAGAAGTCTGATTGCTGCGTCCATGTACTTCTGCTTCTTCCAGTTCTTTGTTATCTTGCTCAGCTCGATAAGACCACATGCTGCAATCGCTCCTGCAGTATCATCTCTCCAATCACAAGACGGATCCTGATAGAAGTCTACCGGAATCAGGCCGCTCTCCGGAATACATGAGATGAAGTAATCAGCAACACGCTCTGCTGTCTCTAAGTAACGCTCCTTCTTTGTATGCATATAGCTTAAGGTAAAGCCGTACAGTGCCCAGCCCTGTCCTCTTGTCCAAGAAGAACCATAAGACATACCCTGTCCGCCGTAAGAACCATTACAATCGCCTGTTACAGGATCAAACTCAACGATATGGCGAGAAGAACCGTCAGGACGGATAAATACCTTTGCAGCAGTATCAGCATGCTTCATAGCGATATGTAAGAAGCTCGGATTTTTGCTCTCCTCATATGCCCAGTACAGAAGCGGCAGGTTCATCATACAGTCAATGATTGCCCATCCGTCTACCTGATGACCTGGTCTGGAGTTCCATGCAACGATATACTCACCCTTTGCATTATAGCGTCCTGCCAGGTTGGAAGCTGCGATCATACCTCTGTTTCTGGACTCCTTAGAGCCAAACAGACGATAATTTGCTACTGCAGTCGGCAGCCAACGGAAACCACTATCATGATCCATTACGCTAGAATCAAGTAATACAGAATCCATCTTCTTCTCAAGATTTTCTGCAACCTCTTTATAAATCGGCTCTTTTGTTGCCTGATACAACTGCCACATCATACCGCCCCAGAAACCATTGGTCCACCATCCGAGTCTTGTCTCAGAAAGATCATCAAACACACCATTCTTTGCGATATAAGGAACCTTGTTTACACTTCTCTTAATTACTTCAATTTCCTTTTCCTGAATCTTCTTGGCAACTCCCTGTGCCCATGCCTTGTTATCCATAACGTATTCTCCTTTTTAATCTCTATTTTTTTAATTAAAAACAACAGCAAGCCTTTCTTTATTCCAGATGGTATCGCTATTGCTTTCTAGCATAAATTTTTACCACCCAGACAATTACTTATCTGGCTGTTCCAGATAAAAATACATTTTGCAGTCTGCATTTTGTTCATTATGCAAAATTTCCCAACTGATGCGATTAATCAGCTCATCTTGTGCTTCATGGTTGACGTGCGGCTCTTTTTTAACTAAAACAGCTCCGACTGCCTCACCAAACTCAATAACAAGTTTGTGTCTTTCTCCATGAATTACTACTTTATTTTTGTGATCCTGACCTGTGTGTACTGTTACTGGATAGCGTGTTACCAGATTTTCAAAAACTGGAACATCTACATCACATACAACATGATCACTTACAGTAAATGATCCAGTTTCTTTATCAAATGATATTTCTCGTAAAACAGTATCCAAACCAGATACGTCATATGCCTTCGCAAAGGAAATTAAAATAGTATTCTCATCCTTTCGCTCAAATGCATCTGCGCGATGCTTTGATCCAGCCTTCTGGTCTACACCGCCGATAATTGGCATGTTATGGCCTTTTCCGCGTGTACAGAAAATTTCATAGCGTTCATCTGAGAAATACTTCTTTGTGTATTCACCTGAACCTAAATCCTCTAAAAGTGCCTCGCCATCTGCCAGATATAAGAAACTTCCTACATCATTATGGTTATGAGGTTCATCATTATTTCCACCCTTAGCAACCAATGCTGTATTATCTTTACCTCTAAGAATACACCACTGCGCATCCTTTAAAAAATCAGTACCTTCTTCTAAAAGTGGCTTTGGCTCCTCTACTATCTTCTTTTCAACATCTTCCAGATAATTCTTAGTCCAATACCATCCTGTATACAGCTCGTTCCAGTTCCAGCAACGATCTCCTGAAAAGCCTCTTGCGTAGATTGGATCCGGGAACCTAATATCTTTGTAAATATTTGCCAGACAGCATGTCAATCCAATTGGATATTCTCCATTGCTGCTTCCATCTGAAAAGCTGATCGTGCGGCCATGTGAAAAATAACACAGTTCCTGGAAATGAGCAATTTTCTCTACCTTCTTTAATGCCATCATATCATAAGTCGGATTATATAATCTCTGATCCATAGCAAAGACTACCATATTCATAAAGCCATATACCCAGTAGCCAAGACCTTCTTCACAGACACCATCCTCGCCAAAGCCAGCAAGATAATAAGTTTCAATAGCATAGCGAATACGTTCTAAAAAAGCATCCTTCTCTGATCCATCCTCTAACAGATATATCGCTGTGCTTCCGATATTTCCGCAGCAGACTGCATTCCAGTTATTTGTTGCATCCTCCCACCAATATGCCGGTGCCTTCGCACTCATAAACGGTGTCAGAATACGGCGAAATACTTCCTTGCGAATACATTCCTTTGTCTCCTCAGACAGCTCATCTTTAAGCAGCGTATATAGATGTGCCAACGTATGTCCTGTCTCACTTGCAGTAAGATCAATAGTCATACGCCAGTTTGGATTCTCCAGACGCTTTACGTGTGCAGAGAGTGCCCAGCATTCCTCTGAGCAAATTTCTTTTATAACATACTCAAGCTTTTCAATATCTTCTTTCTTATGCCAGATCACACTTGCAAGACCAAATGTAGATAAAAACTCTCTTCTCTTGAAGTAGCCTTCCTCATAGCGCAGACGATTTCCTGTAATCTCATATTCGTCAAACAATTCTCTTGAAAGCTCTGGCATCATTTCGTCTCTTAGCTGATTTGAAATGTCGCGCACTTCGTTTTCATAATGTTTAGCATAATTCTTGATTTTATCAAGCATTTTCATTTTTCAAACATATTCAACACAAGACTGTTGTTTTTATGCATTGCATCAATCAACTATGTCCTGTATTTTTCATCCTCCCCCTTTTGATTATTGTATAATTTTCCTATATAAAGCATTTATATCAGTCATCTGTTTGTATGTTATATTCAAACAGTATTCTTTTTCATTTTCTTTTATCATACATCATTGACAAACTTGATGCAATAACATAAACTAGTAAGAAAACTAACATATCCTATCATATAACTATTCAGAAGGAGGTATATGTTTCATGATCAAGGCAATTACAGGAGGCTACATTAACATTCACCCAAGCACTTTTCGAATGAGCCGTCCAAAGGGGCTCCCTCATTTTATACTGCTCGTTGTTCGTTCACACGGAAGCTTTGATATCGGTTCAGAGCATTTTTCCGTTGAGCCTCCGCAAATAATTATCTTAGCACCACACACCAAATTATTACGGAAATCCCGACGGCGATTATGTGGATGAATGGCTTCACTTTGATACTGATGAACCACAGCTTATTGAACGCTTAAATGCGATCAGCAACCATCCGTTCTCAATTGAAGACACTGATATTTTTTCCTTCTGCATCCGTCATATTCTACTAGAACTTTCCTTTGGACAGCCTGACTTAAAGGATGAAAATATGCGTGCTCTGTTTACCTTTTTATTTAACAGCCTTTCTACAGCACATGCATCTTTCAAAAGCCGTACATATATCACACCTCTTGAAAATCAGCTTAAACAGCTTCACCTTGAAATTTCTAATTCACTTGAACAAAAGCATTCGATTGCACGATGTGCCAAGCAGCTTAATATAAGTGAATCATATTTTCAGCTTATCTATAAAAAACTGTTTGGCATTTCCTTTCAGCAGGATCTGATTCTTATGCGTGTGACACGAGCGAGATTCAATCTGTCTACCAGCAATCTTTCTCTCTCCCAGATTGCTGAATTTTGCGGATATAACAATGAAGTGCACTTCTATCGTCAATTTAAGAAGCTGACTGGGGTAACACCTGCACAATACCGGAAGCATCCATTTTAAGAGACACAAAAGCAGAGGCAAATCTTTTTACCGATTTTGCCTCTGCCTTTTTATCTAATTTATTTTATTTCGTATATTCTTTATGCCTGCGGTAAAATTTCCTTTAACGCTGCCTCAAGTGCCTGCATCTGCTCATCAGTACCGATCGTGATACGCAGATAATTATCAATACCTGGCTTGTTAAAGTAACGAACAAAAATATTTCTAGCCTTTAATGCTGCAAAAATCTCCTTTGCAGGCATGCTCTTGTGTGCTGCAAAGATAAAGTTTGACTGAGAGTCTGGGAAAGAAAAACCAAGCGCTGCCAATGCTTTCTTTGTCTTTTCACGAGTTTCACAAATCTTTTTTACATGTTCCTCAAAATAAGCTTTATCATTTACAGCCTCAACACCGCAAAGAAGCGCCACACGGCTCATTGTATAGGAATTAAAAGAATATTTTACATCATTAAGTGCTTTAATCAGTTCTTTATTTCCCATCGCATATCCAATACGCATTCCAGCCATGGAACGTGACTTAGAGAAGGTCTGAACAACTAGCAGATTTGGATACTTTTCAATAAGAGTGCGTGCTGATGGGCCGTCTGCAAAATCCACATAGGCTTCATCGACAATGACAACAACATCTGTGTTCTTCTGTAAAATTTCCTCAAATGTCTTAAGCGGCTCATACACTCCAGTCGGTGCATTCGGATTTGGAATGACAATACCGCCATTTTCTTTGAAATAGTCTTCCTTTTTGATCATCATCTTATCATCAAGCGCGCATGTCACATACGGGATACGGTACAGATCAGCCCACACATCATAGAAAGAATACGTCACATTCGGAAACAGAATTGGTTTTCCAGAGTTAAAAAATGTCAGAAAACTCATACTTAAAACATCATCAGAACCAATTCCCACAAAGACCTGATCCTCTGCTAACTCATAGTAATCTGCCAGTGCTTTTACAAGACAGCCATTTGTCGGGTCTGGATAAAGACGCAACAAATCTGCGTCCATGCTTTTTAACACACGCGCTACGCCAGGTGCAGGTGAATATGGATTTTCATTTGTATTTAGCTTTATCACGTCTGGATTTTGTGGCTGTTCTCCCGGAACATACGGCACTACTTTTCTGATATTCTTTTCCAATGCTTCTGTCATTTTTTATTCCTCCTGCTGTCCTATATGATGTCTTGTCTTTGGCATCTTCGCTTTCATTTTTTTGCTTTGATGCCTTATTTTGTCTTACTTTTATATATTACTTTTCTGTCTGCCTCTGCATTTTTCTTACAAATTTTCTTACTATAAGCACCATGGCCATCAGTGCGAGCAGACATCCAACTGCTGCTCCTGAGCTGTCTATACACACATCTCTTACCTGCGGGGAACGCTCTCCAGTAAACATCTGGTGAAACTCATCACTTGCTGCATAAAGCGTACCTGTGATCCAAGCAATAAACCAGATGCGGCGTAGGCGAAGCTTCATTATATGCATATTTTCCTTTTGCGGCACCTGAAAAATCTTCGGTCTCAACTCATAATAAAATAAAAAAAGAAGCACGCCCAGAATCATGTATTCTGTAAAATGCGCTCCCTTGCGTACAAAAAATGTGACCATCTCCCGAAATCTGATCTGTTCGCTCTTTGCAAGGCTGTTAAAATCAGGTTTTACTACGGCAATCACCCGTTCTACTACCCGACCGCTCGTCTCAGACGACGCAGCGCCGTCCTGACTGGAGAACATGAAAATCACGCCCATCCATCCAAGCACCAGCGCTGCCAGCAATATCACACGATATTTTCTTTTCATCATTATTTTATTTGTCGATGTACTTTCCATTCATGACATCTAACAGATAAGCACCGTACTGATTCTTCTTATAGATCTCATAAACCTCCATCAGCTGCTCCTTTGTGATCCATCCATTTAAGTATGCGATCTCCTCCAGACAAGCAATCTTTCTATGCTGATGTGTCTCAACGGTACGCACAAAGTTAGTTGCATCTACCAAAGACTCATGTGTACCAGTATCAAGCCATGTAAAGCCCTGTCCCAAAAGCTCAACATTTAATTCACCGTTCTCCAGATAAATGCGGTTCAGATCAGTGATTTCAAGCTCTCCTCTTGCAGATGGCTTTAAGTTCTTTGCATACTCAACAACACGGTTATCATAGAAATAAAGACCAGTTACACAATAGTTGCTCTTTGGATGTGCCGGCTTTTCTTCGATAGAGATTGCCTTTCCATTCTTATCAAACTCAACAATACCAAAACGCTCTGGATCGTCTACATAGTAGCCGAATACAGTAGCACCGACTTTGCGGTCTGCTGCTTCCTTTAATCTCTTTGTCAGACCATGACCTGCAAAAATGTTATCGCCAAGAACCATTGCTACATTATCATTGCCAATAAAATCAGCTCCGATAATAAATGCCTGAGCCAGTCCGTCTGGGCTTGGCTGCACAGCATAAGACAGCTCGATTCCAAACTGATGACCATCACCTAAAAGTGCCTCAAATCTCGGTGTATCATCTGGTGTAGAGATGATTAAGATCTCGCGGATTCCTGCGTTCATAAGAACAGACAGCGGATAATAAATCATCGGCTTATCATAAATCGGAAGCAGCTGTTTTGATGTTACTCTGGTCAGCGGATACAGTCTTGTACCACTGCCGCCTGCTAAAATAATTCCCTTCATTGTTTCATTTACCTTTCTTTTTTTGTGGTGCTCTCTTTGGCAAACTATAGCATTTAAGCCAACATCTGCCGGACAGCTTCTATTCGCAGTATAGCATAAGCGTTACTGGTTGTAAAGGAAAAAACATGATGCTTATCTTTTCTGATTTTTCATTTTGTGCTATACTGTTTTTGTTACAGTCAACAAGTTTGCTGCAAAATGCCTCGCAGCAGAATGGAGTCTTATGTTATCTATACAATCTATTTCAAAATCCTATAAAAAACAGCAGGTTTTGCAAAATATATCGTTTGATGCTGCACCTGGCGAATGCATTGGCTTACTCGGCCCTAATGGCTGCGGAAAGTCTACACTTTTGCATATTCTTTCAGGAACAGATACGCCAGACAGCGGAACTATTCTATTTGATGGAAAGAATCTGTTAAAAAATCCGTCTCTGCAGTCCACAAAAATCGGATATGTGGCTCAAAATAACCCACTTTTCCCTGATATGACTGCCATGGATCACTTAAAATTATGGTACAGCGCTACCGAATATTCCATTGAAGATGATTTAAAGGATGGTTTTCTATCCATATTAAAAATTGAACCTTTCCTCCACAAAAAGGCAAAGGCTCTCTCCGGCGGCATGCAAAAGCGCCTAAGCATTGCCTGCGCACTTGCATCGCGCCCAACGCTTTTACTTCTCGATGAGCCTGATGCTGCGCTAGATCTTGTCTGCAAGGAGGATATACGCGAATATATTCGTCTGTACTGTGCTCAGGGAAATACCGTTCTTCTTGCTACGCATGAGGAGGCTGATTTTGATTTGTGCAGCAAACTGATTCTGTTAAAGGACGGTCATGCAAGAACGCTTGCAACCGACACACCAGTAAAGGAGATTATTGAATACTTATCATGAGTTCTACTTTAAATTTGCGTCGTTGTTATCTGGCTTTTACCTGGAAGCGCTGCTTTAGAAGACTCGGAAAGCTTTTTTGCGGCCTCGCTCTTTTAGGCATCATCTGCGCAGCAGCCATATATGGCCTTTCATTCGTCAATCAAAAAAACGACACTTCAGCCGCTTCTCACTTTAACGTTGTCTTCGTTATGCCCAAAAATGCAGGACTTCATTATTCACTTGCACTCGGCATGGTCTCAAACATGGAAAGCTTATCCTCGATGGTCACAATTAAACAAACCACCTCTGAGGACGAAGCAAAAGCCATGCTCGATTCAGGTGAGGTTAAGGCAGCCGTCATTATCCCAGAAGGCATGATCCACACTATCATGAGCGGCACGAATGATCTTCCTGCCCGCATCATTTATCCTGGTGAGCCAAGCATTGAGACAGTAATCTTTCGTCAAATTGTTGACAGCCTCTCCCAGATGGTAGCAAGCTCTCAAACTGGAGTCTATGCGCTGTATGAAATCTATGATGACTTTGATGCTACCGAAAAACAGCAGGATAAAGCAAACACACAGCTAAACGATTTGTATATCAATGCTGTTTTGAAGCGTGATGCACTGTTTCAAATTGTTGGAAGCGACATCGAAGAGAGTAGTCTTGAAAAGGAAGAAATCTCTTCTGACAACGCACCTGCCACAGATTTCGTTCTTGTTGGCTATCTATGCAGTGGACTTGCTCTTTTGTTCTTGCTGTCGGGCATAAATCTGTGCTTTTTCTTTGTTGCTCCAAACCGTACCGTACTGCCTGCACTCTCGCGCCTTGGCCTTTCTGATTCTTTTTGTCTGCTGGCAGATTTTTCAGCAGCAGTAATATGTCAATGGCTCATTTTTTCAGCCATCTGTCTTTTGATCGGTACAATTGGAAGCGCAGCACATATTGTTCCTGCCTTTTTGATTGGACGCACTCTCGTTTCATGTTTTGTATGTGCATTTTTTTCATGCGCACTTGAACTTTTTATCTGCCGCATCTGCCATGGCAAGCAGGCCTGTATGATAACCACATTTGCTGTATCTCTTCTTGTAATGTATGCCTCAGGCTGTCTGATTCCTTCTGCATTCTTGCCGGATATGCTTCGCCGCATAAGTGCCACACTGCCTGGAAGCCAATTAAAAAATATGATATTCTGGCAATTTGGTCAAAGCGTTTCCAGTTTTGACATCATTATTCTGATTATAGAAGGAATCCTTTTGATAATCGCTACACTTCTTGCAGGCGCATTCAAAAAAGGAAAGCTGGCACACTCACTCAGAGAAAGGAGCAAGTATGAAGAAAAATAAAAATTTAAAATTACTTCGTGCCTGGTTCTCATTCCTTGCCCGCTATACAAGAAAGAAAAAATCACTCTGGTGTATGGCCGCTATTCTTCTTGTTATTGGCATTGCTGCGGCACAAAATGCAGACCGCCACGAAATCATCCGCATTGGATTATACTGTGCCAATCCTGATGAAATGACCGAAGCTGTGCTTACTAATCTTGAGTCACTTGATGATGGATTGTATCGTTTTTACCGATCTTCATCACTAGATTACATGCAGGAAGATATTAATCTTCGAAAAGCAGAGTGCGGTTATGAATTTCCAAATGATTTAGAGTCACAGATGCAGGCTGGCGAAGACGGATGTATCAGCGTTTACACTTCTCCTTCAACTGTTCTTACGGCTGTTGTAAACGAAGCTGTCTACAATGCAATTTTTCAAGAATATGCAAAGACAATGCTTGCTGATTTTATTGCATCTTACGATGTCGTCTCAGTAAAAACAGCGGATGAACTAAAAGCACTTGTCGATGAGCACTATGAATATGAGAAGGAAAATACACCAGTCTTTCATGTTGTGTATGAGGATATTCCAGAAAACTTCTATGACGATCAGGCACTATTTCAAATTCCAGTTCGCGGACTTGCCGTACTTTTTATAATGCTGACTGCACTTGCAGGCAGCTCCCAGTATCGTCATGATGCAAAAAAAGGGCGCTTTCTGCTTCGCCGCCCAGATGAAAAATGGTTTGTCCCTTTTTTGTATAGCTATCTTCCAGCTCTGTTTCTTTCTGTTTTTGGTTTGCTTGCACTTATCATCGGCTCTGTCGCCCCAGTAAATGTAACGCTTATCGCAGAGCTTGCACTTTTGATTGTTTTTTCTGCGCTGTGTAGCATCCTCTGTACACTTTTAGGCCAGATCATAAAATCATCTCTCGCCTTTGATGCGCTGATTCCAGTGATTTTACTATTTTGTCTTTTGTACTCTCCGGTTTTAATGGATCTTAGAGATTTCATTCCAGGGTACAAAGTTTTGTCGTGGCTTGCGCCGACGAAATGGTATTTTGCGCTACACAATTTCATTTTGTAACTGGTCAGCCACGGGGACAGGGCAAGTGGCCCTAAAGGGCCGCATTCCCCCATCCCCATGGCGTTCCCCGAATGGTCTTGTTATACCTCCGGTTAGGCCAAATTCTGCTGTGCAACCAGATGCTCGGCACCATATTTCTTTCGAAGGGCCGGCTTTTCGATCTTTCCAGTTGCATTGCGCGGCACTTCGGCAAAGATAACTTTCTTTGGTCTCTTATAGCGAGGCAGCTTCTGACAGTACTCATTAATCTCTTCTTCTGTGCATTCCATACCATCTTTTACTTGAATGACAGCTCCCGTGATCTCACCAAGACGGCTGTCAGGCAGTCCAATGACTGCGACATCCTGCACCTTCTCATAGGCACTTAGGAAATTCTCAATCTGAACTGGATAGATATTCTCACCACCGCTGACGATGACATCTTTCTTTCGGTCAACGAGGAAGTAGAAGCCATCCTCGTCCTGCATTGCCATATCTCCAGTGTAAAGCCAACCGTTTTTGAGTGTCTCAGCTGTCGCTTTCGGATCGTTATAATAGCAAGTCATCACACCAGGACCCTTGACACAAAGCTCACCAACCTCGCCCTGCTTGACCTCGTTGCCATTTTCATCGACAATTTTACAGGACCAGCGATAGCCTGGAATACCGATGGAACCAACTTTATCAATGTTATCAAGTCCAAGATGCACACAGCCAGGACCGGTGGACTCAGACAAGCCATAATTGGTATCATACTTGTGGTGTGGAAAATACTGCTTCCAGCGGCGAATTAATGACGGTGGAACCGGCTGGGCACCAATGTGCATCAGTCTCCACTGGTCAAGCTTATAGTCTTCTAGCTTGATATCTCCTCTATCAAGAGCGGCTAAAATATCCTGAGCCCACGGAACCAAAAGCCAGACAATTGTGCACTGCTCCTTTGAGACAGCATCGAGAATAATCTCTGGTGTGGTACCTTTCAAAAGGACTGCCTTACTTCCTGCATATAAGCTGCCCATCCAGTGAAATTTTGCTCCGGTATGGTACAGAGGCGGGATGCACAAAAAGACATCATCACGGCTGGTCAAATGGTGCTTTTGCTCCATCTGTGCCGCCTGAGACAAGCTCTCGTGATTATGTAAAATGGCCTTTGGAAATCCGGTCGTACCAGATGAAAAATAGATTGCCGCATCGTCCTCTTCCTCAAGTCGAACAAGAGGCGCCTGGCTTGAGCAGTCTGCAACCAGCTCCCTATAGCTCTCTGCAAAGGTTGGACAACCATCTCCGACATAGATTAGCAGACGACCTTTTTGCAGCTCATCGGCAATTGACTCAATTCGACCAATAAATTCAGAGCCAAAGAACAGAATATGAACCTGAGCCAAATCGGCACAGTATTGAATCTCGTCTGCTGAGAAACGGAAGTTAAACGGAACCGCAATTGCGCCCGTCTTTAAAATTCCAAAATAAATCGGAAGCCATTCCAGACAGTTGAACATCAAAATCGCAACGCGATCTCCTTTTTTGATGCCACGGCCTAAAAGCATGTTGGCAACACGGTTCGCCTTCTCATCAAAAACGCTCCATGTAATCTCTCTTCGATAGGCAACTGGAGAGGTCTGCTGAACTAGATCATACTCCTTCCAAGTTGTCTTTCTTGTATCCTTCATCAGCGGATTTAGCTCCACCAAAGCGACCTCATCTCCGTACAATTTATGATTTCGCTCCAGCAAATCAGTTACAGGCATTTTCTTTTTCCCCTTTGTTTAGTTTTCGCCATCCAGCTTTGTATTTCGTCCCAGAAGGAAGGCTTTCTGGTTGATCTCAAGAAACTTCTTTGGCACACATACCTCAATCGCAGCCTGCCAATGTTCTAGTGGAATGTCATAGTGTCTTGATAGGCGACCAAGAAGGACCAAATTGACAGCCTTCTCAGAGCCTGCCTCTCTTGCAAGTGTCAGACAATCCATCGCATCCACATTTGCACCAGCTGCTTTCATCTTCTCGATTAAGTCCTGCGGATAGACAGTTGCCCCTGTCACAACCGGCATCGGATCAATCTGCTGTATGTTGACAACCACTGTGCCATCTGGCTTTAAATAATCCAGATAGCGGGCTGCCTCAAGCTTTTCAAAGGAGACAATCAAATCTGCCTCGCCCTTATCTATAATCGGTGAATACACCTTCTCGCCAAATCTCACATAGGTGACAACACTTCCGCCTCTCTGGCTCATACCGTGCACTTCAGAAACCTTTACATCATAGCCTTCATTTAGTAAAAGCCATCCCAAAAGCTTACTTGCCAGTAACGATCCCTGTCCGCCGACACCGACGATCATAATATTCTTTGTCATTTTGTTACCTCCCCTAATGCACCCGGACGGCACAGCTTACTGCAGACACCACAGCCAACACACTGTGTTGCATCAATCATTGCCTTTTTGCCTCTAATGCTGATTGCCGGACAGCCTAGCTTCATGCAGGCGCGACAGCCAACACATTTGTCCTGATCGACAACAAGAGCAGGCTTATGCTTTACATATTTTAACAGTGCACACGGACGACGACTGATGATAACAGACGGCTCTGTGGCTGCAAGCTCTTCCTTTACAGCGCGGTCACACGCATCCAAATCGTATGGATCGACAACAGTGACACGGCGAATGCCCATCGCACGGCACAGACTTTCCAAATCAATCTTTCCGGCCGGATCACCCTTGATATTATAGCCTGTCGTCGGGTTTTGCTGATGTCCAGTCATTCCAGTAATTGAGTTGTCCAAAATGATAACGGTGGAGTTACTCTGATTGTATGCGATATTCGCAAGTCCAGTCATTCCAGAATGCATAAATGTGGAATCACCGATTACTGCAACTGTTCTCTTCTCGCTCTCTTCTCCGAGCGCCTTGTTAAAGCCATGGATTGCGCTGACAGATGCACCCATGCAAAGTGTCATATCAATGGAAGATAACGGCGCAGCTGCACCAAGTGTATAGCAGCCGATATCGCCAAGCACGGTACATTTATTCTTTGACAATGTATAGAATAATCCACGGTGTGGGCATCCAGCGCACATCACCGGCGGACGACCTGGAATCTCTTCATCAAGTTTTCTTCCTGACGGAATTGTTCCTATTAGTTCAGCAAGCTTTGGAAATGCTTTACTTAGCTTTTCTGCAAGCAGATTTTGTGAAAACTCACCTGTCATCGGAAGTACATCTTTTCCGTGAACCGAAAGACCTAAGCTCTTGCAGTAGGTTTCAATCACTGGATCAAGCTCTTCCACAACCAGCAACAGCTCTTTTCCCTTGGCAAAGTCTAATAGTAACTTTTCTGGAAGCGGATTGACCATTCCCAGCTTTAAAATGCTGACGTGATCGCAAAAAATCTCCTTCACATACTGGTAGGAGGTTGAAGAAGTGATGATTCCGATTGGCTCACTTCCCTTTTCCACGCGATTTAGCGAGCTGGTATTGGCAAACTCAGCCAGACGTGCCGTTCTCTCCTCAACAAACGGGTGACGCGCAATCGCATTGGCCGGTGTCATGACATACTTTCTGACATTTTTTTCGTATGACTTTGTCGGCGGACAGACACGCTCTTTCGTATCAACAATGCTCTGTGAATGCGCAATTCTTGTGCACATGCGAATGATAACTGGTGTGTCAAACTCCTCTGAAATTTCATAAGCTGCCTTTGCAAACTCACAGGCTTCTGCAGAATCTGCTGGCTCTAGCATTGGCACCTTTGCTGCGATTGCATAGTGTCTGGAATCCTGCTCATTTTGAGATGAATGCATCGCTGGATCATCTGCCACACAGATAATCAATCCACCGTTTACTCCGGTATAGGAGCAAGTAAAAAGTGGATCTGCTGCAACATTTAAACCTACATGCTTCATACCACAGAAGCTTCTTTTTCCTGCTAGCGATGCGCCGAACGCCGTCTCTAGCGCAACCTTTTCATTTGGTGCCCACTCGCAGTAAATTTCTTCAAACTTGACCGCTTCCTCTGTCACCTCTGTGCTCGGAGTTCCCGGATAGCTTGATACAATACTGCAGCCGCCCTCATACAGACCTCTTGCGAGTGCCTTGTTTCCTAACATTAGCTGTCTCATTTATCTATTTTTCCTTTCATTGCCGCATTGACGCAGTAAACTATTGCACTTTAAATCAGTAAATGCCGTTAGATACAATAATACCACTTTTCGCGGCTTGCGTAAAGTGGTATTGAAATTTTTACCTAGGTTTGCAAGATTCTCTCTCGATTAACTGCGGCTCTATGACAATCTGGCACTCTTTCTCACCAAGCGGCTTTGCCTGCATAAGATCAAGCAAAAGCTTTGCCGCCCGTTCTCCTAGTCTTTCATGAGGATGAGCAATAGTTGTCAGCCCCACCTGATAATTTTCTGCCAGAAATGAATTGTCATATCCCGTTACTGACACATCATCCGGGACACGAATGCCAAGCTGAGAAAGTGTCTGAATGGTCTTAATCGCAATCTGATCATTATAGCAGACAACACTGTCAAACTTTGCTTTCGACGCTGCCATTGCACGCAGTTTTGCAAACGGTTTAACAGCACGGTCTTCTGTGTGAAACCATATAATGCGGTCTGGATCATACAAAACACCATATTCCTGAAGCGCACGCACGTAACCGCGGTGGCGCTCAATCCCCTGACGGTCATCTGCCTTAAACATGCCAAGGATCTGGCGATGACCTGTCTCAAGAAGATACTTTGTAATCAGGTATCCGCCCTTACAATCATCCATCATAACATACGGATGATCTTTAAGCTGCTCCATAGTTCCCTGAATAAACACATAAGGAATATGAAACTCATCAAGCTTTTTATAAAGTGCAATATGACGGCAGTAAATTTCACTCTTACTTGGCTCGATAATCAGACCTTCTATATCCTTTGAAAGAAGCTCCTCCAGGCATTTTCCTTCT
>OLSF01001871.1_pt1 | contig 17736 bp, 16 predicted proteins | sample 1672301 | NCBI WGS metagenome assembly OLSF01 (sample SAMEA3136669, study PRJEB25190) | human gut metagenome | biome: human gut; feature: human-associated habitat; material: faeces | place: Austria | collected 2013
AAAATGAGCTAGCACTTCAAGTTTTAACACTAGCGGTGCTAGCCAGTAAAGGACTCAAGATAGCTAGGCTATCGGGTAACCGCAAGTTTGATGAAAAGGTGGTCAAATCCAAAATGAAGTCCATGAAGAAGAATGGCATGTTAGTCCCTGCTATCATTGTAGATGCAAAGGAAGCCATTAAAGCCGGATTGGAGATTGTGGACTTTGGAACGGGAGAAATCATTAGCGCAGCTGATGCTGAATATTATGTTGTATTGGTTGACGCTAACCATCGCTACCAAGCTCACCTGAATCTTCTTAAAGAGAATGAAGGTTTGAAAGAAGAAGAACAGTATAAAGGTGAGTTTTATCTTATTTATGCTTTGAATGACAAGCTTGCCATCTCAAAGCTGTTATCAGAAATCAACATTTGTACAAATCCATGGCGAGGTAATGATTTTCCTAAAAGTGTTAAAATGGCAAATAAAGAGAATCTGCCACTACTTGATTTCATTGACGAGCTTACAAATGATGATTGGTCTTTAGCAGCCGCTTCCAAATGGGCAACTTTTAAAAGTGACATTACTAAAGAGATACTAGCGGATGCGGCAGATAATAAAATTAGCGAGAAGCTAAGGAATACCAGTGGTATAGAACGAGGACGTAAATTATTGGAAGCTGCCAAGAAAAGCTTTTCGGTCAAATTCCTTAAAAGCCGGAACATCATTGATTGGCTCATAGCCCAATATGACAAAGCTAATGATGATAATAAAACGGCTACCGTTAACCAACTGGCTAAATTCCTAGAAAGCTTAGGTCGGGATAAAGCTGAATTAATTGAGAAAACTAAAGGACAGCGAGGTGGCGATACCAAAGAGACCATTATAAATCGTCTTCTTAACAATTTCTACGAGCAGTTCACACAATCTCAAAGAACTTCTACTGATGAGTAAAATTAAAAGCCGGTTATCGAGATGATAGCTGGCTTTTTTATCTCTATTACAAGTGATGCCAAGAAATTACTAGTCACTGTTGTGTTGGAAGAATGCCGTATAGAATATTCTGATAGGATAAATGTTTTATTTTAATTGCTTTCTTTTCTTAAATAATTGGCTGTTATGGCTAGAAGATGTATTTTTGTAGCGGTTGAGGTGAGATATTTGTTACGGAATTTAATAACCATATGTTTAATCGCTTGGTAATCAGTATGGGTAATAAAGATAGCTTGTTTTTATTACTTTTGTCGCATTGACAAGCGAAATATTTCCTAAGATGCGCAAAGTTTACTACATTTATAATCCCCAGACGCAGACGTATGACCGTATTTATCCTACCGTGAGGCAGCGGGCGTTGAGCATTCTCCGCCGTTTGTTCATCGGTATGGGGCTGGGTGCGGGCAGTTTCATCGTATTGCTGCTTATCTTCGGTTCTCCGTCGGAGAAGGAGCTGCGGAAGGAGAACAGCAAACTGCAGGCGCAGTACAACGTGCTCTCCCGTCGGCTGGACGAGGCGATGGGAGTGCTGCAGGACATACAGCAGCGTGACGACAATCTGTACCGGGTGATTTTCATGGCCGACCCTATTCCTTCTGCCATCCGTCAGGCTGGATATGGCGGCACCAACCGCTATGAGCATCTGATGGATATGGCAAACTCTGACCTGGTTATCAATACCACCCAGAAGATGGACATGCTGACGAAGCAGCTCTATATTCAGTCATGCTCTTTCGATGACGTGGTGGAGATGTGCAAGAATCATGATGAAATGCTGCGCTGCATTCCTGCCATACAGCCGGTTTCCAATAAAGACCTCCGTAAGACCGCTTCGGGTTACGGTACGCGTATCGACCCCATTTATGGTACCAGCAAGTTCCATGAGGGTATGGACTTTTCGGCTCCCCAGGGCACGGATGTCTATGCCACGGGAGATGGCACCGTGGTGCAGATGGGCTGGCAATCGGGCTATGGCAATAGAATCGTGATAGATCACGGATTCGGTTACCAGACAGTATATGCACACTTGCGCGATTTCCGGACGAAGTTGGGCAAGAAAGTGGTACGTGGTGAGGTCATTGGCGGGGTAGGCAGTACGGGCAAGAGTACTGGTCCGCACTTGCACTACGAAGTACACGTTAAGGGAAAAGTTGTGAATCCCGTCAACTACTACTTTATGGACCTCAGTGCTGAGGATTATGACCGCATGATACAGATTGCTGCGAACAATGGTAAGGTGCTTGATTGACGGATGATTTATAGAGAAAGGATTACATCATGCTGAATACAGATAAGAATTTAAAGTTATATTACTCCATCAGCGAGGTGGCTGCCATGTTCGATGTCAACGAATCACTGCTCCGTTTCTGGGAAAAGGAGTTTCCGCAACTCAATCCGAAGAAGGGGGGGCGGGGAATACGCCAGTACCGTAAGGAGGACATTGAGACAGTGAAACTTATCTATCATCTGGTGAAGGAGCGCGGAATGACCTTGCCCGGCGCCCGCCAACGGATGAAAGACAATAAAGAAGCTACGATACGCAACTTTGAAATCGTAGATCGCCTGAGAGCTATCCGCGAAGAACTGGTAGGCATGAAACTGGCATTGGATGAGTTTACCTACGAGGATGTGGAGAACTTGAAGGAAAATATCCAAGGACTGAAGTAGAATACCACTCCGTTTATTCCTCTACTCTCGTCACTTGTTTTATATTCTGTATCTGCTTCAGGTTATTGCAGATAGTGCGCACGTCGTCCACATCGTGTACATAGAGTTGTATCTTTCCTTCGAAGATACCGTCGTTGGTTTCGATGGTCAGTTTACGGATATTCACGTTGAGCTGGCGGGAGATGACTTGAGTTACTTCGTTCAGCAATCCCATGCTGTCTATACCTTTTATATATATGGTGACGAGGAACGACAAATCCTTGTGAGTGTCCCACTCGGTGGCGATGATACGGTTTCCGTAGCTACTCTTAAGGCGGGTGGCAACGGGGCATTGGCGCTTGTGGATGACAACACGGTTTTGCTCGTCGATGTATCCCAGTACGTCGTCACCCGGAATGGGATGGCAACAGTCGGCCATAATATAGTTCTTTGAGATGGTCTCTTCCGTCAGCTTCAGAATCTGCTTGGTGTTGATTTTCTCTTGCGGTGCTTTCTCTTCCGGTTGTTCTTTGGCATCCTTGTTGTCCTTGTTACCGAAGGAGAAGGTCAGGAACTTCTTCCAGTTGCTGTTCTGTTTTTCCTTGAACACATTCTTGTCGGCATCGCCCAGCACAACCCGTTTGTTGCCGATGGCAACGAGCAGCTCGTCGCGGGTGTGGAAGCCGTGCAGCCTGGTCAGCTTGTCCAGAGCAGCATCATCCATACGTATATCCTCGTTTTTGAAGAATTCGTTCAGTATGGTTTCACCTTCTTTTTGATAGGCTTTTGCTTCTTTACGCAAGATGGCGGCAATCTTGGTACGGGCACGGGCAGTGGTGGCATATACTTCCCACTCCGGCTGCACGCGTTGCGATTTGGAGGTCAATATCTCTACCTGGTCACCGCTTTGCAGTTTGTGGCTTAGGGGAACCAGTTTGTGGTTTACCTTGGCGCCGATGCAGTGGCTGCCGATGTCGGTATGCAAGGAGAAGGCAAAGTCCAGTGCCGTAGAGTTCTGCGGCATGGTCTTGAGGTCGCCTTTCGGGGTGAAGACGAAAATTTCCGACGCGAACAAGTTTAGTTTGATGGTATCGAGAAAGTCGATGGCGTCCGGTTGCGGGTCATCCAGAATTTCTTTGATGGTACGCAGCCATTTCTCCAGTTCGCCTTCATCTTCGCTGCCTCCGCCTTCTTTGTATTTCCAGTGGGCGGCAAAGCCTTGTTCGGCAACGTCATTCATGCGTTCACTGCGGATTTGTACTTCAATCCATTGCCCGTTGTTACCCATAAGGGTGACGTGCAGGGCTTGGTAGCCGTTGGCTTTGGGATGGCTCACCCAGTCGCGCAGGCGGTCAGGGTGGGGCTTGTATATCTTGGATATGGAGACGTAAATGTCGAAGCAGTCGTTTAGCTCTTCCTCTATATTGCGAGGCTCGAAGATGATGCGGACAGCAAGCAGGTCATAGATTTCCTCGAAGGGGACATGTTTGGTCTGCATTTTGTTCCAGATGGAGTAGATGGACTTTACACGGGCAAGGATACGGTATTTCAGTCCCATTTTGTCCAGTTGCGCCCGTATCGGAGCGGTGAACTCATTGAATACCTTGTCGCGCTCCACGGCGGTGGCTTCCAGTTTCTCTTCTATCTCGTGGTACTCTTCCGGATGTTCGTACTTGAAGCTCAGGTTTTCCAGTTCTGTCTTGATTTTGTACAAGCCGAGGCGGTTGGCGAGAGGAGCATAGATGTAGAGTGTTTCGCCTGCAATCTTGAACTGTTTGTTGGGCAGCATGGAGCCGAGTGTACGCATGTTATGCAGACGGTCGGCTATCTTGATGAGGATAACGCGGATATCGTCGGACATGGTGAGCAGTAACTTCTTGAAGTTCTCTGCCTGCGCCGAGGCACGGTCGCCGAAGATACCGCCGGAAATCTTTGTCAGCCCGTCTACAATCTGGGCGATTTTGGGACCGAAGATGTTTTCAATATCCTCTACGGTGTAGTCGGTGTCCTCCACCACATCATGCAGCAATGCCGAGCATATGGAAGTAGACCCCAGTCCTATCTCATTACAGACAATCTTTGCCACAGCAATGGGGTGCATGATGTAGGGCTCGCCGGAACGACGCTTGATGCCCTTATGCGCCTGGTTGGCAAAGTTGAATGCTTTGGTTATTATTTCGATGCGCTTGCGGTGTTTGGTGGCCAAATAGTCGTTCAACAGTTCTTGGAATGCCTGTTCGATCATTTCCTCTTCGGCTTTTTCCTTTTCCTTCTGACTTATATTTTCTTCCATATACTGCTTTCTCCTTTCTTCACTTCACTTTTTGCAAAAATAAGCAATTTTCAACACCGGGCAAGCGTTTATGTCTTTATTTATAAATCTTCAAGCGCTTTCCTGCGGAGATTCTGGTACTGCGCAATCCATTCCAACTTTTTAACTGATTGACAGTGACACCGTATTTCCGTGCAATGCTGCCGAGATTCTCGCCACTGCGTATCTTGTGGTAGGTGACATTCCCCGTAGCGGTACTGCCTTTGCTGCTACGTGCCGTCGAGCGTGTATTGGAAACGGCCACGACTCTGCGGTTCTTGAACAGCTCGTTACTGCGGTGGGCATAGATGGTGTCTTGCTTGTCAATGAAGGCACTGATGTAGTTGATGGGGAGGCGTAGCGTCTGCGGCTTGCTCTCTCCGGGGATGATACTTTTCTTGAATTGAGGATTCAGACTCTTTATCTGATCCAGACTGATGCCGCATAGGTCGGAAATCTGTTCGAAATGAAGGTTACGGCTTACCTGCACCGTATCGGTTGCTTCCGGAATGTCGGTTTCCATGGGGCAGATGTTGTGCTTGCAGTAGTAGGTCATTACGTAGTTGGCGGCAATGAAGGCGGGCACGTAGCCGCGTGTCTCTTTGGGCAGATAGTTGTAGATTTCCCAATAATCGGTTTTCCCTCCCGAACGACGGATGGCTTTGTTGATGGTGCCCGGACCGCAGTTATAGGCGGCAATCACCAGGTTCCAGTCTTTGTAAATGTCGTACATGTCCTTCAGGTAGCGTGCTGCCGCCCAGGTTGCCTTTATCGGGTCGCGGCGTTCGTCTACGAGGCTATTGCTTTCCAGTCCGTATATCTTCCCGGTGGCGAGCATAAACTGCCATAGTCCGCAAGCTCCAGCGCGGGATACGGCAGAAGGGTTGAGAGCGGATTCTATGATGGGCAGGTATTTCAGCTCGAGCGGCAGGCCGTAGGCATCCAGCGCTTCTTCGAAGATGGGCATATAGAAGTTGCAGGCGCTCAGCATGAAGGCAACTTGGTTGCGCAGGCGTCCGGTATACATGTCGATGAATTTGCGTACAATCTCGTTGTACGGCATTTCCATGACGGTCGGCATGCGCGACAACCGGTCTATGTATACAGAGTCACTGAACATCGGGTTTACGGTAGAGGTGCTGCAGTCTTTTCCCAAGTCTATGTAATTCTTGGCTTTCCAGTCATTGAGCAGGCTGTCCAGCGGATAGGTCATGCTTTTGGGCAGCTCGATGGATTCCTGGCGTTCTGTACCGTTTTCGCGGATAAGTACTTCCACGCTTTCTTGCGCATGCATGGCCGGAACGGCGAAGAGGGCGCAAAACAGAAGCGAGGAACCGAGAATAATTCTTTTCATATATATGGCCTTGTGTGTCATTAGGTAATAATTTATGCTTTAATTTTCGTTTTTAGAATCGGAAACTGCATTGCACGCCGACGTTCTTATTAGAGGAACCGGTCATCTGACTGTTGATTATGGCAGGTTCCACTTTCATGCTGAGGTCGGGGGTGATGTCGAAGTTGGACAGTTCTGCGTCTACGTATGCGTCGACAACGGACAATAGATATACACCGATAAAGGCGAAGATGCTCAAGTCGCGGTATCGTCGGAAGGTGTCCTTACGCTTCCGCAGTGTCTCCGTCAGCTGGCTTTCGGTATAGTTATAGTTGGGAGGCAGCAGGTCGGTAATGGTACTGGAGTTGAAATTACCATTTACGGCATCCTTGTAGGCGGCCGAATAGTCCTTATACATCTTGCTGTTCCACGTAAGGGCATAGGCACAACCGGCAAATCCTCCATAGAAGATGGGCAGTTTCCAATATTTGCGGTTGTAGATTTGTCCACCGCCGGGAATGACGAGGGCAAGCCAGGTGGCTTTTGTGGGGTTGGGCACCCATCGCTTGGGGTCGATGGCCTTTTGCAGACTGTCTGTAGGCACGGGCTGTTCCTTCAGGTCGGGGCTGGCAGTCATTTCCAGCATCTTCCGCTTGTTTTCGGCTGCAAGACTGTCGGCAACAGTGAGGCTGTCCCGGTTCACCACGGTGTTGAGTGTATCGGTCTGATGCCGCTGCGCACGCTTGGAAGCGGCACGCGGACGGTCCTGACCATACATAGCAATCCCTGCCATCTGTAAAAAACAGAGCAGCAGGGCAATGGCTAACTGATATATTCTTCCTTTTTTCCTCATTTATTTCTTCAGCGTATCAAGAATGCCGATGATACGTTCCAATTCTTCTTCGTTATTGAACGGGATACTGATTTTACCTTTTCCTTTCTCCGAGCAGGTTAGCTGCACCTTGGTACTGAAAAAGCCCGAGAGCTGTTGTTTCAGCATATTGAATTCTTCGGGCAGTTTGGCGCGCTTGGGGGCAATCTTACGACCACCGCTCTTCACGCTTTCGCCTTCACTCAGTGACTTTACTATTTCTTCCACTTTGCGTACGGAATACCCGTGCTCCAGGATTTCCTCGAAAATCTTTACTTGCAGTTTGGGGTCGCCGAGCGTTACCAACGCGCGGGCATGTCCCATGTCTATCTGCTTGTTCTGCAGCCCCATCTGGACGGGAGCTGGCAGTTTGAGCAGCCGCAGGTAATTGGCGATGGTGGTGCGCTTCTTGCCTACACGTTCGCTGAGGCGCTCTTGCGTCAGCCCGTATTGCTCCAATAGATGCTGGTAAGCGAGAGCTATTTCTACGGAGTTCAAGTCTTCGCGCTGTATGTTTTCGATGAGCGCCATTTCCATGACGTTCTCATCGTCTGCAGTGCGGATATAGGCGGGGATGCTGGTCAGTCCGGCAAGCTGCGAAGCGCGGAAACGACGCTCGCCGGCGATAATCTGGTATTCGTCGTCGCTAAGCTTGCGCAGGGTGATGGGCTGTATGATGCCGATTTCGGAGATGGAATCAGCTAACTCCTGCAACGCAACCGGGTCGAATTCATGACGGGGCTGGTTGGGATTGACCGTAATCTTCGACAGCTCTATCTCATTGATAGAGGAGGAGCCTTCGGTCTTTACTTCATCCATGGAGAAGAGGGCGTCTAGCCCGCGTCCTAATGCATTTCTTTGTGCCATCTATTTATTTACTATTTATTCCCTACGGTCATGACACATTTCTTATCTTTGACACATAGGTACGTTGACGATTTACAATTTACTATTTAGCCATACGGGGTGATTTTGTTGTGTATTGTAAATATGGTATTTATCACTACCCCCTAATCATTAATCACTAACTGCTTATTCCTTATCCCTAACCGCTAATCCCTTCTTTCGTTTCTGCTTATCAGCTCCTTGGCAAGTGCCATGTGGTTCTTGGCTCCGGTTGAGTCTGCGTCATAGAGAATGGTGGGCAGGCCGTAGCTGGGAGCTTCGCTCAGTTTCACATTACGCTGGATGACGGTGTTGAACACCAATTCCTGGAAGTGGCGTTTCACTTCATCGTAAATCTGGTTGGCCTGGCGCAGGCGCGAGTCGTACATCGTCAGGAGGAAGCCTTCGATTTCGAGCGCGGGGTTCAGCTTGGACTTGATGATTTTAATGGTGTTCAGCAGTTTGCTGATACCTTCCAAAGCAAAGTATTCGGCTTGTACCGGAATGATGACCGAGTCGGCTGCCGTAAGCGCATTGATTGTGATCAACCCTAACGACGGAGAGCAGTCTATCAAGATATAGTCAAACTCTTCTTTCAGCGGGGCGAGCACTTCTTTCAGTATCTTTTCCCGGTTCTTGAGATTGAGCATTTCTATTTCGGCACCTACCAGATTGATGTGGGAGGAAATAACTTTCAATGTATCAATCTCTGTGTCGTGAATGGCATCCCGCACATTGGCGCGGTCTATAATACACTCATAGATAGTACATTCTGCCTGCTTGATGTCTACGCCCAACCCGGATGAGGCATTTGCCTGGGGGTCTGCGTCTACAACAAGAACTTTCTTTTCAAGCGTGGCGAGAGAAGCTGCGAGGTTAATGGTCGTTGTTGTTTTTCCTACACCACCTTTTTGATTTGCCAAAGCAATTATTTTTCCCATAATTTCAATGTTTATTGGCAGCGAAATAAGTGATAATTCCGAATAGCACCTACTAAAAAGGAGAAAGATTGCAAAAACGGTTGAAAAGTCGCCTGTTTTGTTAATAACTCCCGGGTGGCTTATTCCGTTTTTTCAGTCTAAAAGCGTGTGCTTTAGGCTTTCTTTTCCTGATTAGTGAGCAAATATACGTATTTATCTTGAAATGAAGCAGATTTTTTGTCTCGCTTGCGGAAGATTAAGATTTCTAAAGCAATAATTGGGAGGTGGAAATTACCCTTTCACTTGGTTTATTTATTGTTTACCTAAGATAAACTCCCGGTTTATTCCTAATAAACCGGGAGTTTATGCCTAATAAACCGGAAGTTTAATGGGAATAAACTGATGATGGACTGTGCGTAAAAAATCCGCTTCTTGTCGGTTGATCTCTATCCCGCATGAATAAAGGGATTGAAGGATGAGGAAAGCTGCTTATTGCTGTACCAGCGCTGATACGAATTCCCACGCGAAGTATCCGCATAAGATACATTTCAGCACTGTGCCGAACAGGAAACCAAACAAAGAACCCATTCCGGACTTTAATGCCTGGCGGGTTTCCTTGCCGCCGAGAAGTTCTCCGATAAACGCTCCCAAAAACGGGCCGAGGACAATGCCCCAGGGCATGAAGAACAGTCCGATGATTGTTCCTGCAAGGCATCCGCGCGTTCCCCAGCGTGTTCCTCCGCTATATTTGCTGCCCAGCATGGGGATGAAATAGTCGAGCACCTGTAAAATGATGACGAGCAGCAGCCATAGCAATAATTGGGTGGTGGAGTATTGCACCTTGTCGGTGAAATGCAACAGCAGTAATCCCGCATAAGCAACGGGAGGACCGGGTATTACGGGCAGGAAGCAGCCTGCCAGGCCGGTGAGGAGACAGAGAATACCTATGATAATAAACAGAATGTCCATAGCGCCGATGTTTTTGGAAAAATGCCAAGTTTCTCCGTTTTGCGAGCAAAAATAATACTTATATGCTTTTACGAAGGAATTTATTGCGGGAAATCACTCTTCTTTTTCTTATTTTTGCAAAATGAAAAATGATTGTATGAACCAAATCCCCCAAATGAAACGCGTAGACTCGGTCGACGCTCTCAGAGGTTTTGCGGTAGTTGCCATTATGCTGCTGCATTTTGTGGAACATTTTATTTACGGTGTCTATCCGGAAGCGACATCCAAAACGGCAGAATTGCTCAATCAGAGTGTCTGGGACGCTCTGTTCTTCATTTTTGCCGGAAAGAGTTATACGGTTTTCGCACTTCTTTTCGGATTCACGTTCATTGTCCAGCAGCGAAACCAAGAGGCTAAAGGCGGCGACTTCGGAGGACGTTTCGCATGGAGGCTGGTCATACTGATGTTTTTTGCCACCCTCAATGCTGCATTCTTTCCCGGAGGCGATGTGCTGCTGCTTTTTGCGATAATGGGGTTTGTTATGATTCCGTTGCGCAAACTTTCCCAAAGAAATCTTTTGCTCATTGCATCGCTGTTTTTGATTCAGCCGATTGAATTGCTGGAGTGTTTCGGCATCGACTTTATACCCGCATTGCTCAATGACACCTATTATCCTACGCTGAAAACTGTTACCGATTCGGGCAACTTTTGGGACATGATTGTCGCTAATGCAGGTATAGGGCAGTTGGCAAGTTTGTTTTGGGCTGTCGATACGGGACGGTTGTTGCAGGCTCCGGGACTTTTTATTTTGGGGATGATTCTTGCGCGGGGAGATTACTTTAGTCGTGGAGCAGGTTTTTGGGTGAAGATTTTTGTGGGGAGCTTCATTGCGAGTTTTCTGTTTTATGTTGCGAAGACTTCTGCTGTGGATGCTTTGCAGATCATCCTGACGATGTGGTACAATATGGCCTTTACCGGTATGCTCGTTTCTATGTTCGTGATATTGTATCAGAACGACGTGTTTGGCAGAATGACCGACGGACTGCGTTTTTATGGGCGGATGAGTCTCACGAACTACATCAGTCAGTCAATCATCGGAAGTCTGATATTCTTTCCCTACGCCTTAGGGCTGGCATCAACGTTGGGCATTGCATGGAGCTTCGTAGTGGGTCTGGGGGTGATGTCTGCTCAAATATGGTTCTGCCGCCGGTGGCTCAGGACGCATAGGCAAGGTCCGCTTGAGGCTGTGTGGCATCGTCTCACGTGGTTGAAGTAGGGTGGCTGCGGCAAAGGCGTGGCGTCTGCACCAGCCTGGCTGTGTGGATGTTGGACAAGACAGGCTCCTCCGGGTTTTGTGCATCGGGAAAATTAGCGGGTAAAGGGTTGCCGGCTTCTTTCTTTTTCGCTAATTTTGTGAGCAATAAATTAAGTGATTGTCCGTATGAGTACCGTCGGCTGATAAATCGAGGATTTATCTCACAGCAAAGTGCATAGAGCCTCAGTGAGGGCATGATGCGGTTTCGACAGTATCCTTTTTCTTTGTGCAGTATCCTTTTTCTTTGTAAGAAGAGAGAACACTCTGTGAGATTCTGTGTTGCCTGTGATGAAGACTTAATGGTATGAGTGCGGATAAAATCATAATAAAACAATTAGAAATATGGAAAATCAAAGGCCTTTAATATTGGTTTCCAATGATGACGGCATCATTGCGAAAGGAATTAGTGAGTTGATAAAGTTTCTCCGTCCGTTGGGCGAGATTGTGGTAATGGCGCCTGATGCACCCCGTTCGGGCAGTGCCTGTGCGCTGACTGTGACGGAGCCTATCCGCTATCAGTTGCTCCGTAAGGATGTGGGGCTGACGGTTTACAAATGTTCCGGCACGCCGACCGACTGTGTCAAACTGGCGTTTCATACAGTGCTCGACCGTAAACCCGACCTTGTTGTGGGCGGCATTAACCATGGTGACAACTCTTCTGTCAATGTGCATTATTCCGGTACAATGGGGGTCGTCATCGAAGGCTGCTTGAAAGGTGTGCCCTCTATCGGTTTTTCACTATGCAACCACGACCAAGATGCCGATTTTGAACCGGCAGGAACGTATATTCGTGAGATAGCCCGCCGGGTATTGGAAAAAGGATTGCCGCCGTTGACTTGTCTCAATGTCAACTTTCCCGATACCAAAGACCTGAAAGGGGTGAGAGTCTGCGAACAGGCCAAAGGGCAATGGATCAATGAGTGGGAGAATTTCGCCCACAGAGGAGATGCGCACTATTATTGGCTGACCGGAGAATTTGAAGATGCTGAAACCGGTAATGAAAAGAGTGACCATTGGGCACTTGAAAACGGCTATGTGGCAATCACTCCGACCACCGTAGATGTAACTGCGTATGGATTGATAGATGAATTGAAAACGTGGTTCTAAGCGGGCTGCCGTTCAGACTGTACAGGATGTTTAAACATAAGCGCGTATGAAGTATTATTTGATTGTCGGCGAGGCTTCCGGTGATTTGCATGCGTCCCACCTGATGAGCGCTTTGCAGACGGAGGATCCGCAGGCGGAGTTCCGCTTTTTCGGCGGCGACTTAATGGCGGCGGTAGGCGGAACCTTGGTGAAGCATTATAAGGAATTGGCATATATGGGCTTCATTCCCGTCTTGCTGCACCTGCGCACTATTTTCGCCAATATGAAACGCTGTAAGGAGGATATTGTGGCCTGGCAACCGGATGTACTTATATTGGTGGACTATCCGGGCTTCAACCTGAATATAGCCAAGTTTATTCATGCTCGCACGCAAATTCCGGTATTTTATTATATCTCTCCCAAAATATGGGCATGGAAGGAGTATCGCATCAAGAACATCAAACGGGATATAGACGAGTTGTTCTCTATTCTTCCGTTTGAGGTGGAATTCTTTGAGGGCAAGCATCGGTATCCCATACATTATGTAGGTAATCCGACAATGGATGAGGTTATGGCCTTTCAGGCTGCTTGTTCGGAAACTCCGGATGAGTTCAGGCTGGCCAACGGCCTTTCTTCAAAACCTATTATCGCTTTGCTGGCGGGTAGCCGTAAACAGGAAATCAAAGATAATCTGCCGGATATGATCCGGGCGGCAGCTTCGTTCCCCGATTATCAGTTGGTGCTGGCGGGGGCTCCGGGCATTTCTCCGGAATATTACAAAGAATATGTCGGCAACTCGGATGTGAAGATAATCTTTAACCGCACTTATCCTTTACTCCGGCATGCGGAGGCTGCATTGGTCACCTCAGGTACTGCAACGCTGGAAACCGCTTTGTTCCGGGTGCCACAGGCAGTGTGCTATCATACGCCGATAGGGAAGGTGATTGCCTTTCTGAAGCGGCATGTCTTGAAAGTGAAGTACATCTCCTTGGTGAATCTCATTGCCGACCGGGAAGTTGTGAAAGAACTGGTTGCCGACACCATGACGGTGGAGCAGGTACGCGCGGAACTCCGGCGCATCCTTTATGATGGGGAATACCGCCGGCAGATGCTCTCCGGTTACGACTACATGGCGTCCCGCTTGGGCGAAGCGGGAGCACCCGGACGGGCTGCCAAAGAAATGGTGGCTTTGCTTGAGAAAAGTTTTAAAAAGTAGGATGATATTTAATTTCTTGTTAAAAGGGAAAGGGCCGGTGCAGTAAATGCCCGGCTTTTGTATTTTCTATACAGAAACAAACGAAAGGACTTTGATTATGAGAAAACTACATTGGTTATTTATGGTAGTCTGCCTGGCTGTAATGCCGGCGCTGCAATCCTGTGATGACAACGACGGGTATTCAATCGGTGACTTCACCCCGCCGTTGTGGGCTACGGTGCGTGTCACCGGAAATGCTTTCTATTTGGACTGTGATGTGTGGGGAACGCTTTGGCCTGTAAATACGGATTTAGGATGGTACGAGCCTGTCGACGGAAAGCGTGTAATTACTATATTCAATCCTTTATCCGACGGGTTTGACGGATACGACCACGCTGTGAAGCTTTTGCGCCTATATGACGTATTGACTAAAGAGGTTGAAACCTTAACTCCTGAGACTGAGGAAGAATTCGGTAATGACCCTGTTGCGATATTCAAGGGAGATATCGGGATCAGTGGTGGGTATCTGAATATTGTATTCCAGCAGAACCTGCCTTCCGAAAAGAAACATCGTATCAGTCTGGTACGCTCGCAAGACGATGCGGAAGTGTACGGGGAGGATGGCTACATACATTTGGAACTCCGTTATAATAACTATGATGACCTGACCGGATTGCGCAGTCCAGGGGCGGTATCCTATAATCTGAATAGCCTGAATATTACCTCTGAAACGCAAGGTATCAAACTGAAGATTAATTCGGAAGTAAATGATGAAGTGGAGTTGGTATTTGACTTTAAGAACAGTGAGGATAATACAAAAAATATACAGGAACTTGATTTGTCGAAGATGCAGTTGAAATAGGTATTTCTTAATAGTAAGAGTGAAGGGCATAGAGGAAAGATATTCACATCAACCTCTATGCCCTTTTTTATGTCTTATCCGTTTGGTGATTCTTTATTAGATCATTGATAGTATATACAAATAGAATACAGCTGCTGGAATAGCCATTAGAGCGCTGTCAAAACGGTCGAGCATCCCACCATGTCCCGGAAGAATGTTGCCGGAGTCTTTTATGCCTAATTGGCGTTTCATCAGCGATTCGGTCAGGTCTCCCCAAGTACCGAAGATAACCACAACAACGGCTAGGCCTGCCCATTGCCACATGGATATAAACGGGAAGAAGTGGGCGAAAACAAAGGATGAAGCAATGGAAAAAACTGCGCCACCTATGCTGCCTTCCCAAGACTTTTTAGGAGAGATACGCTCGAAGAGACGATGCTTGCCTATTAAAGACCCTACGCAATAGGCGCCTGTGTCGCTCAACCAGATGAACACGAAGATAGAAAGGGGCAGGATGGGATTGTAGGTTACGCTGCTCGTTTCCGGTGAGTTCTGGAAAGCAAGTACGTTCAGCAATGCGAAAGGCAAGGCCACATATAACTGGCTTAGCATGGAGTATGCCCAATTGCCAATGGGATTTTTCTTTTTCAGATATAGTTCTGTGATCATTAAATAGAGCAACAGCCCCAAGTAGGGAAGAAATACACGCGCATCGATGGCTGATGTACAAAATCCCATGAGTGCAAGGAATAAATAGGCTCCGCCTAAAGCGGTAATCATTCTGTTGATACTGACTTCACCGCTCTTGTTTACCAAATGAGCAAATTCATGTACGCTCAATGCGGCGATGATAGTGAATAAGATTCCGAATGAGAGGGGGCTGTAAAGAATACAGCCCACCAATATGACTACAAATAATGCACCCGTAATCGCACGTTGTATGAAATTATTTTTCAAGGTGTTCTCGTTTTAATTTTTTGATTCGGTATTATCGGAGGCTTCTGTGTTACGGCTTTCTTCCTCTTTCACCTCTTTTTCTGCTTCTTCGGCTCTGGCGGCTTCTTGCTCTTCCGCTTCTTTCAGTTCTTTGGAAGTCTTGCTGGCGCTGATGATTTCTTCAGAGCGGGAAGCCCATGGGCGTTTGCCGAAAATAGCTTCCACATCTTCTGCAAAGATTACCTCTTTGTCGATCAATTGCTGGGCTAATTGGTTGTGGCCGTCTTTATTGTCGGAGAGAATCTTTTTGGCGCGTTCGTACTGTTCGTTTACCATGCGTTTCACTTCTTCATCAATCAGTTCGGCGGTCTTCTCGCTGTACGGGCGGTTGAAAGAATATTCTTCGTTGTTGTAGTAACAGAGATTCGGTAACTTGTCGCTCATGCCTAGGTAGGCAATCATGCCGTATGCTTGCTTGGTTACGCGTTCCAAGTCGTTCATTGCACCGGTTGAGATTCTTCCGAGGAATAAATCCTCTGCGGCGCGTCCACCCAAAGTGGCGCACATCTCATCCAACATTTGTTCCTTGGTTGTAATTTGGCGTTCTTCGGGGAGGTACCAAGCTGCACCTAAGGCGCGGCCGCGTGGAACGATTGTTACTTTAATCAGAGGATTGGCGTATTCCAATAACCAGGAAATGCTGGCGTGGCCTGCTTCGTGTATGGCGATGGAACGGCGTTCTTCTTCGGTAGTGATTTTAGTTTTCTTTTCCAAGCCGCCTACAATGCGGTCCACCGCATCCAAGAAGTCTTGCTTTTCTACAAACTTCTTTCCATGACGGGCAGCAATCAGGGCTGCTTCGTTGCACACATTGGCAATGTCGGCGCCGGAAAAACCGGGAGTCTGGCGGGCCAGCAGTTCCACATCCACCGTATTGTCTATCTTGATAGGACGCAGGTGCACACCGAATACTTCTTTGCGCTCGTTCACGTCCGGTAAGTCTACATGTATCTGACGGTCGAAGCGTCCGGCACGCAGCAATGCTTTGTCCAGAACGTCCACGCGATTGGTTGCGGCAAGAATAATAACACCGCTGTTGGAACCGAAACCGTCCATTTCTGTCAACAACTGGTTCAATGTGTTTTCGCGTTCATCATTGCCACCCATGGCGGCAGCTTTGGCGCGTGCACGTCCTACGGCATCAATTTCATCAATGAATACGATGCAAGGCGCTTTTTCTTTGGCCTGGCGGAACAAATCGCGGACGCGTGAAGCACCTACGCCGACAAACATTTCCACAAAGTCGGAACCTGCCAATGAGAAGAACGGCACATTGGCTTCCCCGGCCACAGCTTTTGCCAACAAGGTTTTACCTGTTCCCGGAGGCCCCACGAGCAATGCTCCCTTAGGAATTTTACCACCCAGGTCTGTATATTTCTGCGGTTGCTTCAGAAATTCTACGATCTCCTCTACTTCCTGTTTGGCTTCTGCAAGACCGGCAACATCCTTAAATGTTACTTTCACCGGAGAGTTTTTCTCGAATAACTGTGCTTTGGATTTGCCGACACTGAAAATGCCACTGCCGCCGCCACCACTCCAGCGGCGGGAGAGGAATATCCAGAAACCGATAAGGAATGCAAACGGTAATATCTGCCAGAGGATTGCACCGAAATAATTACGCTTCTTTTCGTAGCTGATAGAGCCGTCGAAGCGTGTTTCGTCTTTTTCTTTTTGCAGGAAATCACCCAGGCTTTCGCGTGAGGGAGCTTCTGTTGTAATCAACGGATTCTTGCCTACGCGACTTGAATCCGCCTTGAATACATTAGGTACATATTGCGGTTTGACGTATGCTTCCACTGAGTTGTCGTCATAACCGGTTACTTTGCTTATATAACCGTTGCGGACGTATTCCTGGAATTCATCGTAGGGGATGTTTTTGCTGGATGTACCGCTTTCATTGGTGAGGTACAGCCCCAGTAACATCATAGCTATAATCATATACAACCAGTTCAAATTGAACTTAGGCATATTGGTTTTAGTAGGTTTTTTATTGGTGTTATTGTCCATAAGTCTAAATTAATCGAGGTCGGGAACTTGAGTTAATTTGGCATCTGCCCATAGATGCTCCAGATTATAGAATTCACGCACTTCCGGCAGAAAGACATGAACCAGTACATCGGAATAATCCATGGCTACCCATTCGGCATTGCGCAGTCCGTCTACTGCAAAAGGTTTGCTGTTTGCTCCTTTACGAGTGAAGTCTCTTATGGAATCTACGATGGCGCTTACTTGACTTGGAGAATTTCCTTGACAGATGACGAAATAGTTACAAATCGTATCGCTTATTTGGGTAAGGTCTGCTATGACGATTTTCTTTCCTTTTTTATCTTGAATACCTTCTGTTATTTGTTGAATTAGTTTCTTAGCTTCGTTCATTACACATTATTAATATTAAACAGGTGACAAATATACGTTGA
>OLSF01001899.1_pt1 | contig 17530 bp, 10 predicted proteins | sample 1672301 | NCBI WGS metagenome assembly OLSF01 (sample SAMEA3136669, study PRJEB25190) | human gut metagenome | biome: human gut; feature: human-associated habitat; material: faeces | place: Austria | collected 2013
ATCTGTAAATAGCTCCTGTTAAGAGGTAGCTTCTCCTTTCTGTAATGTATCAACTGCCCAAATGGGCAGTTGATATGTATTATTTGTTTGGATTATATGTAGGTGTTTCCTCATCCGTATATTGATAATCGGTACTATCAACAACAGCCAGATTCAATGTACTATTATTCTGTGCATTAATCAGTTTTAAGGATTGTTCTGCGTCTACTTCTATTGTGGCTGATGTTAATGTTCCTTTTTCGCTTCGTTCTACGGCGATGACGCTCATGTTTTGAAACAATAATGTTGTTCCTACGCTATCATCATAACCTGTGGCATATATGTTAATATGCGACCCTTCCCTAATGCCATCGGCAGCCCCTGTCACAGAATCCAATGGAATTGTTACCGCTATCATTCCAGCATGAATATTTTTTTCAATGTCTGATCCACCATTCACAAAAAGTTCTGAACGTGTCAATGGCATACCTTCTGCCACATCCATGCGAAGGTGATCACCGGAATTTAACACTTCTGTCAATTCTGATCCAGTGATGAATCTCGATTTTACATCTGCCGTTTTACCAGCCGTAACAATCTTGGAATCGCAACGAATAGGAGTAAGCATCTTTTCTGTCAATACCGTACCTGATTCGTAATTCGAGTTAAAGACATATACGGTTGTCTTTTGTGGTGTCAAATAGAGGTATAACGAAACCCCACCTGCTGCCGCTACCAAAATAGCGATAATAAGGATAATAAGGATTTTTCTGTTTTTTGAATTCATGTTGGTTCCTCCTTCTCTTATAGTATTGTAAAAAAAATTTTAATAAGTGAAAAAATATCCTGAACAGGAATCACTGCTCAGGATATTTAGGTTTAGTTGCATTCCCCATCTCTGCTTTTTCTATAGGAAACATCAAGCTGACATAATCGTTTTCGCCTTTTTCTGAATCAGGATCTCATCAAGCTCGATATTAGATGGTGGATTAATGTTCAATCTGCTGATCTGTACAAGAATGGGTTCCGCATCTTTAAAGTCAAACGTTCTCGAGGTTTGGCAAACAAACCATCCGGTAGGACTTCTTGGAAACCATTTGACCAGATCACGATCGTCAATGCGTTCTTCACGGCCAACCGTTCGTACGACAACATTAATATCATCTGTCCGTTTGAGTCGCCCAGCAAATACAAGTCCGCTATTAGCAATAACTGAAGATGGCATATCTGCTATTTTCTGCGTGATTGCAAAAATAAACAATCCATATCCGGCAGACTGATCCAAAATCTGTTCAAATTCGGATTGTCCGGACATGCCAAAATTTTGTCCGCCGCCAGTACCTGCACAATCATTTCCAGTTAATACTTCGTTGGCTTCTTCCAATACAAGAACAGTTTCGTATTGATCATCTGCCAAATATCCGCCTTCATGCGCTAATGCAAACTTAAAGAATCCACTTGTAATAACACCAAAGATGAAATTTTTGAACGTGTTTTCAAGACCTTTCGACTCTAAAACAGTAACCTCATCAGCTCCTATCAAATCATCAATAGCAATGCCTTCTGAGCTGCCGTACAGCTTGGATTCGATGGAATATTCTCTTGAGAAGCAGGAAAGACGCTCTATCAATCGTGCATATGCATCTTTCGTGTCGTTTCCTGATTTTCCTGCCCCTGTGAGTTTGTCTCGCTTTTCCTCCATCCTACGGTATATAGACTGAAAATTAACTCTTGATGATAATTCAGCCACTAAATCCTTACTTTCGCTATCCGATCCTGAAACATCGAATACTCCATTTTCCTTATACAGTTCGTAAACAACGTCTGCAATCATTTGCTTTCCACGCTCTAATAATCCATAAGCCCGGCAATAAATATCAATAACTCCGTCTATCCAAACCTGCGGATTAACACCATGAGGCACTTTCCAAGGATTAATATGAATTGGGTTAAAATTAGGATTTCCCATAGAATAGAAGTTAAAGCGTTCTGGTTCCACAAAACGTGCCAAGGTACGCCAATCCTGTTTCGGGTCCATAACAACAATTCGTAATCTCTTTCCTGTCTTTTTTCGCCGGATTTTTGATAATTCCGCGATAAAACGCATAGCTGCCACAGTTTTTCCTGACCGCGATGCTCCTGTAAAAAATCCATGCATTAAATTGTTTTCATCGATTCTATAGTCAAATGCTGTTCGATAACCATGCTCAAAAGTAAAACGTTCTGGATTAAGAATGGTTCCCATATATATGTCTCCCTGCATACGTGCTGGAACTGAGAATTTAGGAACATCTTGTACAATCGAAAATACGCCTCCCTCTGAGACACGCGGCAGATGCGTGTATGCAACATATTCTTCCGGGAGCAGGACTGTACAGTATTTATACTCTTCTGCTCCAAATACATTTTCTCTGGTTACGTCTGCAGAAAAGGCTGAAAAGTGATATAACAAATGTTTTTGCTCTGTCTCAGTTAAGTCAAGAACTTGAACTGGGTTTACCATCGCATACTCGTTTTGCCATGTTGACTTTGCAACTGCCTGTGCGGTGGAAAGAGCGTCCAAACTCGGACACGCAATGTATACATATGTATAAAAAGCTCCCTGTCCGCGCAATGCTTTTTTTATACGCTCATTTTGATATTCCATCAATTCAAGCAGATCTTTGACTCCCTGATCCAGCCATTGATATGATTTGCTGTATCCAATAGATGGTCCCAAGCCCATAGAACTACTGGTTCCCATAGAAGATGTTCCGGTTGTTCCGTTGCTGGTTCCTTGTGAAGACCCATTGGAAGTTGTATAGCTGTTTCCATTGGACACGCTTTCTGTATTTCCAACGTTTTGTCCATATCCTGTGGAAGCTGACTGTGACACAGAATTTGTGAGTGTCTGTCCTACCGATTTGCCAAACGTCTCACTCTGACCAACAGATTCAGATTGTCCATAGTTTTGAGACTGCGAGTAGCTTTCGGATTGTCCATAGTTCTGACCATAGCTTACACTATCAGATATTCCATAATTCTGTCCTACATTCTGGCTTACGGATTGGCCATAATTTTGACCATAATTTACACCACTGGATATTCCGTAATTTTGTCCAAAATTCTGACTTGCGGATTGTCCATAGTTTTGACTCATATTTTGGCTTTGTGACTGTCCAAAATTCATGCCAAAATTCTGACTCTGCGATTGTCCAAAATTCTGACTCATGCTGGTACTATCTGATTGTCCAACATTCTGTGATGCGCTGATACCCGTTGATACTCCATGACCATAAGACATTCCCATGCTATCCGAAACACCGACAGAATTACTAATGCTACTGCTTTGTCCATATCCATAAGACTGCGATAAGCCCGCACTTTCCGATATACCATGGCTTACGGATTGGCTTACACCATTTCCGATGCTGTAAGAATCGCTGACTGATTGATTAGCTCCCCAGCCTTGGCTGATGCTCTGACCAATATTAGTTCCATAACTTTCATTGGCTCCATAGCTGCCGCTAATGCCCGCAGAACTGCCATATGACAAAGACGCTCCTTGAGATGTACTTTGTCCATGTGAGACTCCGCTGCTCATAGAGGAACCAGAGGATGTCCCAAAGCTTGTACCATGGCTTTGTCCAACGCTATTGCTGATGCCATTGGATGATGATTCTCCAAATGACGCTGAATCGCTGCTGCTACCGGAAATAGACGCATTTCCACTGGCTGTTCCAAACGGAAGCCCCAATGAACCGCCAAAATTGCCGCCAAATGTTGAACTATGTCCTGCTGAAGATGATTGTCCGTAGTTAGCAGAACTTCCATGGCTGCTATTAACACCTTCACTCATACCAAATGAGGATGAGGATGAGACTCCCTGACTCAAACTTGAAGATGAAGATTGTCCAAAGGAAGCAGATTGTCCCCGATTCATACTCTGGCCTTGGCTCCAGCCATAGGATTGACTATTCCCAACGCTATGTGATTGCGAAGTATTTTGGCCATAACTCATATTATAGCTATTTCCTTGCGATACCGAATGTCCCTGAGAAATATTGGTGCTTTGGGAAATCCCTTGATTCTGAGAGGTTCCATAGCTATGAGAAATTCCTTGATTGAAAGATTGGGATTGTCCCTGAGAAATTCCTGTATTCTGGCTTACGCCATGATTCACAGAAGTTCCAACGTTTGTCGATTCATTTTGCGATACGCCAAAGGAAGATCCCGATGAAGTTCCATGACTCTGCCCAAAAGAAGTTCCGCTTGAAGTTCCATGACTCTGCCCAAAGGAGGTTCCACTCGATGACCCTTGACTCTGTCCAAAGGAGGACCCATTTGAAACCCCTTGGCTCTGCCCAAAAGATACTCCGGAAGAAGTTCCGTGCGACTGATTTATGGAAAATCCGCTGCTCTGCCCAATTGAGTGACCAAAGGTCTGACCAAAGCTTACCCCCTGTGTATGTGATACTCCTTGAGAGTAGGAATTAGAAATAGACTGTCCCTGACTCTGCCCCATAGATTGTCCATAAGTCTGAGATAATGACTGTCCCACAGACTGTCCTTGGGATGTCGTAAAAGACTCTCCTCGTGCATAACTTACTGTATTGGCATCCGTATATGCTTTGCTCCATCCCTGACTTTGGGATGCATTAGCCATATACATCATCGGGATTGACAAATTTAGGCTTAAGGATTTCGTTCCCTGCAGTTGTCCATACCAATCTGTCATTTCAACCTGAGATTGGCGCTGCCAGCTCATCAATGTATCTGTATGTACAGGAGTTGAAAGGATTTCCAGAACGTACTCATAATCTGCCATACCTGTAATAATTTCTTCCAAGGTACCTTGTGAATCTGGGTTTACATTAGATCCGCCCATTCCTTTATTTCCGGCATCCTCCCCAGCTTTATTTGCTTTGGGAATACCGCGGACTACGGTGAGGTAATCCATATTGTACATCTTTTCCCTCAACCATTCGGTTTCTTCGGCATTTGCACATCGCATCTCTAATACCCGAAAAGTTCCCTGCATTGATCCGACAAAGCCAAGGAATCCGTGTTTTGCCTTTTCTTTTGCTTTGTTGATCGTAGACGCTACACCTTGAATTCCATAGATGTATAGCAATCCAACCGCTACTGGTTTTAGTACATTGGCGATAATTGTAATTAAGTTGGCATTCTGCTGATTGACTGCAGTTAATACTTGTTCCTGCATATCCATTAGTGCTGTTGACTGTTTGGCATCCGCCGGCAGCCGGATTACTCGTGCCATTTTTATAGCCTTATAGCAATGGATACGTTCGCCAGTAGATGGATTCATAACTTCCATCTCATAACACAGATATTGCAGATTGCGTTTTTCTGGATCTTTCGAGGAGTTTTCATCATATTCAGCCCACGAATCCAGAATGCGAAAGTCATCTGTCGGAAGAGTCTCTGTAACCGGATGTAATATTTGCTTGATTTGGAATAGTGAAAGCACATTTTCACCTCATTTCTCATTTTATAAAATATTGCTGTTGCTTCGCCCTCCATTTCGAAGGCCACGCTTTTGTGCAAAGGTTTTTGCCAATGTCTGTTGCTTTTTAAACTGAAATAATCGTTTCAGTTGATATCCAATCTCGCCAAGAGGAACTAAAACGCCAGTAAACCACATCATCGTCTGTAAATACCCAGGAATAGCATTTCCTGTTGATGTCGGAATGGCTTGTTCGAAAGATGCTGCTATCATTTCCGATGAGACTCCAGACACAACGCTTAATACTGCGTGAACCGTAATCAACGTGCCATAATATGTCGCGCATACAATTAACATGTGGTTTAGAGCATCCTTTCTCTGACTAGGCATTAAAAGCGCGACTAAAACACCAACATCCCACATAGCGCCCGATAATGGACAAATCAATTTTTTTCCGAACTCACCAAACATGTTGATTGTAAATAATCCAAGACAAAACACTGCTATCGGGAAAGCAATTGCTTTCAAGATATGCACTGCTTCATTTCTCGTCATGTTTTGGCGATATACGATTTCGTTATCGTTACGCATAACGTGCCTCCTTTCAAATCACTCCATGTTCATCTCTGGCAGCAATGTCATATTCTTCTTTGAGCAGCAATAATATGGTTCCAAGGACTCCAAACACCAATAAAAAGGAAAATCCATTACTACTCAACAAATACAAAAAATTGCTAACAGCATTTTGATTAAATGCTAAAAATGATTTCACGTAGTTCACCTCCCAGTTAAAAAGTTCTTTAACAATAGAATTAAAAAAAAAGGGGAAAAATAAAAGAGCCTTGTAGTCAGCATGCTTTTCATGACTACAAGACTCCTTCTCGACTCTTTAGGCTCAAATATTTAATTTACTTCTGGGATTTCACGCTTAGAAAGATTGTATACAAAATGCCAACTTGAATCCTCTAACAGATTCACATCTTTTATAATTGCAGCAGATGTTACACGTATTTTTACGTAATTCAGTGCTTCAATTCCTTTATTATCGATCCACTTGCGTACCTGTGAATTAATAATCTCTTCCCCTTTACGATTTGGAACAATAAAGTTCAATGTATTGGTGAAATTCAACATTTTATTGCATTTTCCATTAAAATTTGTCTGGGTATGATTTCCACATTCATACTCAATGTACATTTGTTTGCCATCTAGTGTAGTGCAGATAATATCTGGAATATATGACATACCTTCGCGTATTTTTAATGGATGTTTACGGTTCCATATATTCACATTACGAAATCGTTCATTTTCTTTAAGAATTTCTGCTGTCAAAAAGATTCCATATCCATGAACAAGATTGTCATGTTCTGCAATTAATTTTTCAGCCATAGACATAATTGGCTTCTCTTGAAATAAAATTTCAAAAATTCGGCTTCCCTTTATTGAAAAATAAAAAAAACTGATTGTGGTTTTGACTTTCACCTTTTCTTCTTGTAAAATTTGACATCCAACTAAAAACTTTAACGAACTCCTTGTCTTTCCGTTTGTAATTTCCGGCATTTCTTTTGAAATTTCAGTATAAATATCACTGTAAAGAGAATATCCTTTTGTCCCAATAATACGAATTAACATTTTATCCTCATCAGATAATTGTTTTAACGTATCGTCATAATCTTCCAATGCATACTTATTGGCGCGTTCCTTCCGCTTACTTTTAGCAGCTTGAAATGTCCTTCTATGATCAGTTCCAGGAATAGAACTGCTCATAAGTTTTTTTCGAATCAATTCATCCTCCATATCCTCTGCATCGACGACAACATCCATTTCTTCATTAATTACCGGATCATTTGCTTCCGTTTCAATCAATTCAATTTTCCCGCTTGCCACTTTCTCTTGCATTTTAGGTGATAACTTAGTCATCATTTCTTCTTTCTCTTTGACTTCATTACACCTTTTTTCCAATTCCTCCATTGTCAGAGTTCTAGCAGTTGGCTCTTCAAGTAATTTTTGTATCTGCAGTTTCAAACTTTCTATTTGATTTCCGCGTTCTTCACATAAATCTGCCATTCTCTCCAAAATATCTTTCCGGGCGCTGATATATACATGAAATGCACTTTTGCTTTTCCGGATAAGCTCCAATAACTCGATTTTATCCCAAGAATATTCAATTCCAAGTTTCATTTCTTTAGGATCTTTGGCAAGTATATCTTCGCATAATTCCCGAACATTCTTTTCTACAACATCAAATTTAGATAATAATTGTTGGTTCTTCTCTTGAGAATTTTTCAGCTGTTCTTTCAAATCTCTTGTCTGTGCCAGAAGAATGTTATATTTATTTAATAGTGTATCAAATGATTTATCTGATCCCATGATTACTCTCCATTAATCTGTTCATCAACATAGTCTTCGGGTGTCCATTGCTTTACATCGGTTAGGTCAACTCCTTGCAGATTTTCTCCCATAGCAACCAAATTCTGCGTTATCAGCGAAAAATCAGAATATACCCTGTCTTTATCCTGTAACGCATTCTGAGCCGTTTCGGAATTATTTTGAGATATAGCCGAAGACATGTTTTGCAAATAGACTGCAATATCATTTTTGATCCAAGATAGCAGCATATCCTTCACTTTGGAATATTTTGTCTCAACTGTTAAAGCATCTGTTTTTATGGATAATGAGGATACCGTATCCAATTTTTCCTCATATAGCGGTGCCAAGGTCAAAGGATCTTCCTCTCCCTTCCCTAATCTGTAATCCAGCATTAGCACTTCTTCATATAACGATCGGCATTGTAAGTATTGATACAGAATTGTATCGTAAGCTTTTTCTTCTTTGATGTCTTGTACCGATACAACTTCCGGTACAATTTCTCCATTTTCATTGTAATTATAATCGGTCACCATAACTCCATAGATAAGAATAGATACGTAAACGCATCCTGCAATCAATACACCGCTCATAATGTTTGAAAAAATCTTTTGATGCTTCTGACTTTTCTCTTCCTGCCGTTGCTGCAATAATTCATTTATCTCCAACGAATCCTCTGAATATAATTCTTCCGGCTCTGCAGGCTCCCGCCGGATCGAAGCTAACCTCTTTTCTTTGCTCCTTTTTAATTTCACAGATGTTTTATTTTTAATACGCCGGGATCGTTGAAAAGAGATATGAGAATCTCCCATATCTCTTTTCATTTCCGAAAGGTTACGTTCTTCGACGTTTTTGGCTTCAATCTGATTCGCTGTCAAACGATCCGCTAATCTCGTCTGTTTCATCAGACTCTTCTCCCCTTTCTTGTGGGTCTGGTAATGTACAATTTGCTCCATACTCAATAGAATACGGAATTACTTCAACAGCCAAATATGCTATTTTACTGATCTGACCGCAATATGGACACTCATATTCTTTCACATAAGACCTTGTTTGTATTGCCCCATTTATGCTCACATTGGAATGGATATGCAGCGCCGCGGCATATTCTGCTGCTTTGAGACCGTAGGCTTTAATCCATACATAATCTGTCTTTTTGTCTACGCCATCCTCAACAATCCGGCGTTTACGGTTTGAAGCAATCTGAAACTGAATCATGGATGGTGGTTTCCCTTTTTCTCCGCCAGGCTGAAAAACAGGTTCACGACATAACTGACCATCCAGGAATATTTGGTTTGAAAATTCAATTTCTTTCTCCAGATGTTGCCAAATATCACGTTCTGAAAGGGCAAAGAATCCCGTACTTAGTAACATGTTCTGCATATCATGGTCTAAATTGTTTTGCTCGACAAATTCATGGAAGGAGACTTCACCACGTTCCATAATATTTACAGCAATTGGATTCACATATACCTGAACACCATCTTCAATATACGGTTCCATTACTTCATGACAGTGCATGCATAAAGGTTCTCTTTGGTATTCTTTCGTGCATAATGTGCCTTTGATCTGGACAAAATCTCCTTCATTGATAAGCGTATATACATCCCGAATCATCTCTTCATGTTCTGTACGGACAAGAATACTATCTCTACGAATCTCTCCTCTAAGCAACAATTCTTCTGTAGCATAAGATTTTCGGTTCGTATCGACAACAATCTTTCCCAAGACATATTGTCCTGCTTTATTCTTGTATATCCGAGGTGGTTGTTTGACACGTCCATATAGATATACTGTGTTCTCTTTCGCCATAATGCCCTCCTGTTTCTATTGATTATATAGAGAGGCCATCCCCGTCAGCACATTAATGTCTGTTTCGAATATATGGCTATAATTCGTCAGATCGGTTTCTCCACTTTCAACAGATTCCTTATACTCTTTCATATGATCGAGTGCTGTTTGCATCGCTGTTATTAAGGATAATCTATCATCCTCTTTACCGACGGACGGCTGCATAGCAGTTACATTATCCAGTGTTTCCTGTAGTAACTGTATACTCTGCTCCGTGGCTTCAGTCTCGTTCTCATACACGCCATCCGTTGAATGTACCGCTTGGTTAAGACGCGTAGATAGTTCATTAACAAACACAGTGATCTGTTTGTTAATATAGATGCTATATTCCAATGTTGTCTGCGGATATTGTGTAGCATATTTACCAGTCGATGGATCTGCTGGCGTGACCGTACAACTGGTCAACCCGACTGCCATCACCAAACATGCGATTATTATCTTAGGTTGTCTCTTCATAGTAATTGTTCTGCGCTCTCTGAAATGGATACTGCATCTGAGCATTAGCGGTTTCCACATGTGCCGGATTGTTCTCAGAATGCCGCTCTTCATAATTACTATTTGCCGTTTGCAGCGTTTTCTCAGAGAAAGCGTCAACGCCTGTTTCCGGATTTGCTGGAACAGCAGGGGGATCAAAGGACTCATTCTTGTCATTATTCGCCTCTTCTTCTGGCTGAAGACTTTCTGTCGGCTCTTCCGGGGCTTTCGGGGCTTCGTCACTTTCTCCATAAGAGAACAGATCTGTGCAAACAAGGCTCTGACGGCTTTCCCTTTGGGTATCGTCAAGTACAGATACATAGCATGATACAGCAACATTTTCTCCTTCCTTCAAATTTGCTGCTGCCCGCTGAAATCTGCCAAGGCACGTTACTCTGCAATTATAATCTCTTCTTCCAGAGGGAATGCGAATATTCAGGAAGGTAACTTTGTCCGTAGGCGTTCTGATCGATGTTACGATACCGGCAAGCACTCCCCAGTTTTCATCAGCCTGCGCACCACCGCCTTGCTCCGGAATTGATTCATCAAGAATCTGTGTTAATCTACGTTTGGAAACAGCGATGCTGTCTCCAACAATTGTTGGTGTGGAATGATAATTTCCTTCCGCATCCTGTGTTCTACGGTTCTGCATATGCCCAGCAATTCGGACATGATCACCAACGCGGAAAATAATTGCCTGGTTAATGTCATAGAATCTCAGTTGAATATTCCGAATCTGCCTTTCTGCATTGGAACGAATAACTAAGATGCAGTTTCCGCGTTCTTCCATACGCATAGACACTACTGTGCCTGCGATATGGATTTCATTTTTCAGAACAGTTTTTGTGTTTTCCATGTTCTTCTTCTCCTTATCTGATTTTGAACCTCAAAATAAGGTCCTTACTATTAGTATTGTAAAATGTCCGAAAATTTTAGGCCGAAACATTTCTGTTTCGGCCCATGAGTGGATTTCAAAAATTCAATTTTCGAATATTACGTATAGCATCTGTTTTAAGATGCAATACATCGTCATTTAAAAAGATTTCCTTTCCCTTAAATTGTAAGTGTTCACGAATAGATCCATTGTCGCATTCGTAGAATATTACAGGATGTCCCTGCTCAACCAGATACGGTTTCAAACTTTGGCATACATCCGGCCATTCTGTCCTGGATTGGAAGCTGATAAAAACATGGTTGCTGTAAGGATGACATGGAAATATCTGCCTTGCAATCAATTCGTTTGAAAAGGATTCTTCGTCTTGTTTATTAAAATACCCGTATACTTTGATAACATTTCCATCTTTGATATATTTTTGGACTTGTTTGTAGTGTTGGGCAAAAACAATGCATGAAGCCAATCCGTCCCAATCTTCCAAATCAAATGTAACACCTATTCCGTCATTCCGCTGCCGAAATTCCTTAATATTGGATATAACCCCCATATAAATTTGTGGTTTTTCGGCTTCAGCATGTGATAAAGGTGTAATTGATTTATCTGCTTTTAAGAGTTTAAATTGTTCCAATGGATGTCCAGATATATAAGCTCCCAAAAGCTCCTTTTCTTCATTTAATTGGAGCAGCCAATTTTCTTTATCTGAGCTTTGTGAAAGGGAAATCTCTTCTTTTAATTTTCGGCAGATTTCTTCTGTTGTATAATCTTTGATATATTTGTTTTTTATAGCAAATGCCGGAAGAATTGCATTTTTTAGTGCAGTGCGTGAAAAACCACATTTATCTAATGCACCACTAACGATCAGTTTTTCCATGTCGGCTTTTCCAATAGAAACTCTTGCAAGCAGATCACAATAATTCTGAAATTTTCCCTTTTTCCTTTCTTCTATCATTTCCTGCATACTGGCACTTGATATTCCTTTAATTGCAGCCAACCCATACAAGATTTTTCCATTGTAATCAGAAAACTGCATTTCTGAACGATTAATATCTGGTGAAATCACCGAAACTCCCATTGTTGAACATTCCTTAACTGCAAGCGAAATCCTGTCTAATTCAGAAGCATTCAAAATCGCACACATAAATTCTACTGGATAATGGAATTTAAGCCATGCAGTCATATATGAAATCAGCGCATAAACCGCAGCATGCGACCTGTTAAATGCGTACCGCGCAAAACCTTCCAAAGATTCCCAGAGTGCTTCTGCATCCGTTCTGTCGGCACCATTTAAAACAACACCGTCTACAAACTGGGATTTATACTTTAGAAACTTATCTACTTTCTTTTTCGACATATATCGTCGAATAATGTCTGCTTGTCCGAGAGAAAAGCCTGCACATTCATGGAAAATGGACATTAACTGTTCCTGATAGATACATTGCCCATATGTTGTCCCCAATATTTCTTTCAATTGAGGGATAATATAGTGAGTTTCTTTCTTTCCATGCTTTGCTGCTATAATATCCGGAATAAAATCCATCGGGCCGGGACGATATGCGGCAACCAGTAAGATCAAGTCTTCAAATGAGTCTGGTTTAAACTCACGCAGCATTTTTTTCATGCCATCAGACTCAAATTGGAATATAAAGGATGTTCTGCCCTCTGCAAATATGTGAGAAAAAACCTCATCTTCAAATGGAAGTTTCTCTGGATCAATTTCAATTCCATAGTTTTTCTTTATTCTTCGAATAGATTCAGAGATGATATCCAGATTCTTTAACGCAAGAAAATCCATTTTCAATAACCCAATCTCTTCTGCTTCGACCATGTTGCAGGATACTGCCCATTGCTCTTTCTGGGTATTATAATACATTGGAATATAGCTGGAAAGGGGCTTTCCATCGCCGATAATAATGCCCGCCGGATGTACAGAAAATGCTGTAATAGTACCTTCTATTGATACGGCACGATCCAAGATGATTCTATGTTCTTTCGAAGTTTCATAGTCTTTTAATATATCATCTCGATTTTCTGACAATGTGCCTGTTTTATTTGAAATATTTTTGCAGAGTTCTTCTCCGATCCTACGGATCTCTTTTCTTCCCTGCTCACAGATTTCTTTCGATTTTTTCCCTTGTTCTTTTTCTGGCATTGGGTACATTTCATATCCCCTGACTCTTGCCATATTCTGTATACAGGCTTTTGCAAGCTGCGTCATAACCGTCCGAATATACGCAACCGCAGAACTGCCATATTTTTTCATCACATATTGAATCAAATTGTCTCTAATTTCATTTGAAAAATCCACATCAATATCCGGCATGGAAACTCGCTCTTTATTTAAAAATCGTTCGAACAGTAAATTATATTGCAACGGGTCCAATGCAGTTATTCCCATACAATAGTTCACAAGAGATCCTGCTCCCGAACCGCGGCCTGGACCAACCCCATATCCCATTTTATATGGATTATTCATCTTGGCAATCCGTTTTCCCTCCTGCACATAATCGGCTACGATCAGAATATAATCTGCATATCCCATATCAATAATCGTATTAAGTTCATATTCCATTCGATCTATATATTTCTGTGAAATTGTACTTACTTTTCTTTTCAATCCGCAATAAGCCTTTTGCCGCAATAATTTTGGAGCATCGACACGCTGTCCCATTTCGTCCAGAAAAACCGGATAATGCTGTGCTTCAGGCACACGCGGAATATCAACATTGCATTTGTCACATATTACCCTGATATTAGCGATAGCTGACTTTACAATGTTTTCTGGAATTATCTCACACAATTTTTGAGATAATTCCGTATCTGATTTTAAATACAATTCCCTGTCCGAATCCGTCACTGGTTCAAACTTTTCAAAACGCAATGACTTCAGGTAGCTGCGTCCCTCAGCATCTTCTGGCCGAATGATATGCACATCATTTGTTGCGACAACGGAAACGCCATTCCTATACGCTAATTCAGCAAGAATTGGCATCACATAGGCTTCATCTTCCATACCATGATACTGCAGTTCCACATAGAAATTCCCCTTGAAAATCTTCTGAAATCGTAGTAATTCCTTCTCTGCCATTGAAATCAGTTTCCCATCCGGTTCTATTTCCCGATTTTTTTCTTGAATTTGGCTTTCATATTTGTACCATTGATCGAGACTTTTTTGGGCTTTTTTCACACGTTCCTTGTTTCTGGTCACTTCAGATGACTTTCTTTTGAGTTCGGCAGAGATATGCTGCAGCTTTTCTTTCGCGTTTTCGGTTTCTCGCATTTCGTTTTCCAGTTTCTGTTTCGTTGCTATGTATACCTGCGAATCCGCTTGCAATGACGCTAACCCTTGCAACCTCTTTTTATACGTCTTTTTTGCCAATTTCTTAGTCTGCTCTTTTTCAGATCTCAATGCTTCTACTTCAATAGACGTTTTTTCAATTTCGAACAATAATAATTTCATTTCCAGCGTATTTGGAGCTGGATATTTTTTCTGTCTCCTTTTTAACAGATCAATTTCATGTAGGATATGTTTATTATGCAACAGAATACAGCTTAAAACTCCATTTACGCAAGCACTTGACGCAATTACATTTCCACTTGCAAAACAAGACTCTAAGATTTCGTAGTTCATAACGGGCGACGGAATACGTCCAAGAGTAAGCATATGCTGGTTTGATAAAGTGACCGCTTTGCATAGCTCCTGATATCCTTCATAGTTCATGGGAAGCAGTATTAAATGTGCATGATCTGCATAATCCGTCTGAACGTATGCTTCTACGCCGGGGATTCCTTTTATCCCTATTGCGTTGCAGGCATTTAAGAATTCAACATGTCCCGCACACACTCCATGATCTGTCAGTGTAATCGCTTTTGCACCCATTTTCTTTGCTGCAAGGCACAGTTTTTCAATCTTATTCGTCGAATCCTTTAATGAATAGTCTGAGTGACAATGAATAAATCCATATGCTTTCAAAGTAAATCCTCCATTCTAAGATTAGTATCATTATTTTCTATTTTTCAGAAATTCACATATAAAAAAAGTGGGTTTCATTTTCTCAACCCACTTTTTTGCCTAAGCCAAAACACTCTGGCTATTTATAAGTTCTTGTGAATTATGGATTTTTCCTCCATTTCTACGATATACCTTTTGGCATTCACGAAAAATGCCATCTAATTCTCTTAACAACTCATTTCTTCCGTATTGATCAAAATATTGAAAAATTTCCTGTGTATCGGTTGAAACAAACTCCGATCCTGTTAATTGGCGTGCTAAACGTCCAATTTGAATCATTTTTTCTTTCGACTTTTCTCTCAAAATCCACTGTCGGGTTTCTAAATCCAAATCTATCCAAGGGTTCCATTTGGGCTGCTCCATAATCAGATAGGAGCCATTCTCGCATTTTCGAAAATAACATCCCGATGGTTCCTCGAAAGTACAATTTTTTACCAGATTGAAGCTCGGATATGTCGCAAGACCTAACAATTCTTTGGTTTCTTTAGCTACAGGATCTTTCTTTTTCTTACCCCGGCGCGGCAGGGCCCGTGTTTGACGGGCTTTCCCTCTCGCTGGACACCCGCTGGCGGCTGGGCCTGGCGGGCGCGAACGGGCGCGGCAAAAGCACGCTGCTGCGCCTGCTTGCCGGGGCGCTGGCCCCCACGGCAGGGCACATTGCCATGCCCTGCACGGCCGTGCTGTTCCCCTTCTGCGTGCCAGATGGCGAAATGTGTGCGTATGAGGCCGCCGAACATCTGTTTCCTGAAACCGAGGGCTGGGCCCTTGCGCGGGAGGCCGGGCTGCTGGGTGTGGCAGAAGAGGCGCTGGGCCGGCCGCTGGCCACCCTTTCGGGCGGCGAGGCCACCAAAGTGCTGCTTGCCATGCTGTTTGCCGGGGAAGAGCGCTTTCTGCTGCTGGATGAACCCACCAACCACCTGGACGAGCCCGCGCGCGAGGCCGTGGCGGCCTACCTTGCCCGTAAGCGCGGGTTTGTTGTGGCCTCGCACGACCGCGCGCTGCTGAACGCCTGCACCACACACACGCTGTGCCTGGAGGCCAGCGGCCCGCACCTGATTGCGGGCAACTGGGCGGTATACCGCGGCGAGACAGATAAGCGCCTTGCCTTTGAACAGGCCCAAAACGACAAACTGCGCCGTGAGGCAAAGCGGCTGGACGAAGCAGCGCAGCGCGCCGCGCGGTTTGCACAAAAGGCCGAGGGCGAAAAAAAGGGCCAGCGGAATTCCGGCCTGCGGCCGGACCGCGGCTACCTTGGCCACAAAGCCGCCAAAATGATGAAGCGCGCCAAAAGCATTGAGGCGCGCAGGGCACAGGCAGCCGAGGCGCAGCGCGGCCTGCTGGCAGACAGCGACGCCGCCGAGGCGCTGAAGCTTTCGCCTCTTGCCTGCCCGCAGCCGTGCGCGGCGCGCTTTGACGGCGCGCGTGTATTCTATGGCAGCGTGCAGGTGTGCGGGTCGGTAAGCTTTGCCGTGCCCGCCGGCGGGCGCGTGGCCCTGTGCGGCCCAAACGGCTGCGGGAAAACAAGCCTGCTGCACGCCGTTTTGCCGCAAAAGCCCGCGGGCCTTCGCATAGAGGGCGGCGTATGGCTGGCAGGCGGCACGCAGCTTTCCTATGTGCCGCAAACAGCTGCGGGCGTGCACGGCACGCCGCAGGCCTTCGCCCGCGCCTGCGGGCTGGAAGAAAGCCGGTTTCTGGCCATTTTGCGCAAATTTGGTTTTTCCCGTGCACAGTTTGCCCTGCCGCTGGAGCAGGCCAGCGAGGGCCAGAAGAAAAAGGCCCTGTTGGCAAAAACCCTGTGTAAAAGCGCACATTTGTATGTGTGGGACGAGCCGCTGAATTACCTGGACATCCCTGCGCGCGAGCAGCTGGAGGCGCTGATTTTGGAATATTCCCCCACTCTGCTGTTTACAGAACACGACACCGTGTTCCGCCAGCGCATTGCCACGCAATGCGTGCAGCTGTAACAGCGGCCGCCGCGCTTGCGGGGCATGGCCCCCCGAAAGGGAAGCCCCCTTTCCGCATTTCGCACGCCCAGGGGCGCGGCCCTACAGGGCCGTGCATGCGCGGGGCGGGCACCGGCAAAAAAACAGGCGTTTGCCCGGCATATTATGGTATAATGGGCTGCTGGAACAGAACACAGCGTGCCCGGCGGAAATTTTGCCGCGCCGCCGGGCTGGCGTGCACCCTGGGCGCGGCAGCAAAAAATGAGCGCTGCGGGCCGCAGCATGCAGGCCCGCACAGAACGGAGGTATTGCCATGAACGAGACACCGCCGCGCCTGCCGCCCGGGCAGCCCCGGCAGGAAGAGCACAACCCGGCCTGGGGCCGGGCCCAGCGCGCATGGCGGCGCACTGTGCTGCCCGCTTTGCTGCTGTGCGTGGCGGCAATGCCCGCCGTGCCGCTGCTTTTGGAGGGGCGGGTGGAAAACCGCCTTTTGCTTGCCCTTGCCTGCCTTGGCTGGCTGGGCGCGCTGCTGTGCCTTTTGTGCGGTGTGAATGCGCGGTGTGTGC
>OLSF01001901.1_pt1 | contig 17515 bp, 14 predicted proteins | sample 1672301 | NCBI WGS metagenome assembly OLSF01 (sample SAMEA3136669, study PRJEB25190) | human gut metagenome | biome: human gut; feature: human-associated habitat; material: faeces | place: Austria | collected 2013
CCTCAGCGATCTGCTTCTTCTCAGCTTCGGAGTAGTAGTTGATCTTGATGGTCTTAGTGGTGGCAGGAGCCTTGACCTTGCGGACAGCAGCATAAACGTAGCCATCACGGATGGTGAAATCGCCACTCTCAACCAGCTCATAGCCCTGAGGAGCAGTCAGCTTGCTGGAGTTGACAGAAGTTGCATCAGCAGCAACAGTCATATCGACCTCAGCGATCTGCTTCTTCTCAGCTTCGGAGTAGTAGTTGATCTTGATGGTCTTGGTGGTGGGAACAGCCTTCTTCACAACAGGGATGCTGACATAACCGCCAGCAATGTCAAAAGAAGTCTTGGTTGCATCTTCCAGCTCATAGCCATCGGGCAGGTAAGCCTTGACTTCCTCAGCAGTGAAAGAAGTTTTGTCAGCGCTTACGGTGACTTCCTTTTCCAAGGCCTTTACCTTGTTGGTGAAGTCATAGTAAACCAGGCCAACATTCTGGGTTGCAGGGGCCTCGCTCTCGAAAACAGCATCGAGAGACAGAGTACCACCCTGTGCATACTTGCTCAGGTCATCCCAAGAATAAGTGCCTTTCAGGACCTTGCTGCTATCGGCAGTAGAGGTCCAGCCAACCAACTTCTGGCCTTCAGGGATGTCATTATTCTGCAGGTTATCCAGCAGAGTATATTCTTCCCAGCTCTTGTGGAACTTGCCAGAAGACAGCAGTTTGCTACCGTTGTTTGCATAGTACTTGATGTACATGATTTCATCGTCATCTGCAAACGCTGCAAACGGGATGCTCACGATAACCATAAACACGGCAGTCAGCAGAGCCAGCAGACGAGTTTTGAAGTTCGTTTTCTGCATGTTAATTTCTCCTATTCTTTAAAATTTATCTAAAGCGTTTTGCAGGTGGATGCCCCAAGCGCACCCGCTTGCTTGCGCAGTAGATACGGACATATATCCAACACTTCCACTTGGGATGGAGGTGGTGAACCAAGGATGGGTAAAGGCTCCCTTTACACAAGGGGGCCTTTTAAGAGGGTTGCTGGTCTTAGGCTCTCTCCCCCACCCGCTTCGCGGGAGCCCCCTCGCAGAGGGGGCCTTTCTGGCGCGCAGCGCCTAATGGCTCCCTCTGCGAGGGAGCTGTCAGCGAAGCTGACTGAGGGAGAGAACTTACCAATAGAACCCATTATTCCTTGTGCAAGCAAGGAATAACAAAAGCCCTAGGGCTTTTCGGTTATTGCGAAAATCATTTACCCGCAGGCCAGCGGGCGGGCAGGAGCGGGTCGCTGTTGACATGCACCGTGTCGGCCTCGGTGGTCTCGCCGTCCCGCAGGGGGCGGGCCAGGATGACCATGCGGGCATCGTCCATCTGGTAGGTGCAGGTGCTTAAGGTCAGCAGCCGCTCGGTGGGGTAGGCGTAATCGCCGGTGGTGTAAAACGCGCGCTTGGCCACTTCGTCCAAGAACGTCTGCTCGGCGGCATCGTCCAGGTCAATATACTCGTTGAAGTGGAAGACATCGCCGTCGCTCTCGCGGGAGGTGACGGCGTAGACCGCTACGATCTTGTAAATCTCGCTTTTGTACAGCGTGTCCAGCTTCAAGTAGGGATGTGCGGTGTAGTAATCGGCATCGCGGTACTTTTGCAGGTTAGAGAAGCGGTCGGTATTATTAACGCCCATGTTATGCCCGTAGATGATAAGGTGGCGACCGTTTTTCATGTCGCACTCATAATCCGCAAAGGGCATGCCGCGCTTATCATCGGCGCGGTCCAGGTCGTGATATAAGTAAAAGTAGTTATCGGTGGTTTGCAGGATGGGCAGGTCAATGTCCACGCCGGGAATCTCGATCCAGCCTGCGAACTCGGGGTTGCGGGCAATGAGATCGGCGTATTTGGCCCGCTGGGCGGCTTCCTCAGCGGCCGGGTCAGGGGTCGCTTCGGGTTCGTCCGTAGGGGGTGCGGTGGTCTGCGTTTCCTGGGGCTTGATGGCTTCCATCTCTTTTTTCTCTTTATACGAGGGGAGCCAGAAGATCAGCCCGCCGACCAGCCCTGCAAAGGCCGCGCCGGAGATGACCGCCGCTAAAAGTGCTTTGGTTCGTTGTCTCATAAACTAAGGTCCACAAAGTAAGCGTCGGCATCACTGCCGTCTTCGTAAGTTTCCTGATAGGCAACCGTCAGGGTCGTAGTGTCCTGCGGGACAGCAACCAGAATGTTGCCTTCCAGCGTGGACCCCGGGCTAACCCCGGTAACCTCGGACAGCATATCATCGTCCACAGCGTCAAAGCCAACGCCAAAATCGCTGTCGCCATCGCCCCATTGGAGCTGGAAATCGTCTTTAAAAATGAGGAAACCACTATCACTGGTGTTGGTAACGGAAACGTGAAATTGTACCAGCTTGTCTCCCTCGGGGATGTCGATTCCGTTGTACGAATCGATCACTTCAGCCTGCCCACAGGTGAAATCAAACAGCGCGGTGTGCACGGTCTCATCCGCTTTTGCACGGGTAGACTTTGCCCCGCCGCAGCCAGCCAACAACAGGGCCGCCGCCAAAATTAGTACACCAAGTAATGTTTTGTTAAATCTAAATGCTTTTTTACTCAAAACTTCCGTATCTCCACTAGTAAAATCTATCCCAGCGAACATTTTGCTACGATAGTTTCTATAATAGTACACCAAATTAAAAATTTTTTCAAGAGTTGCACACATTTTGTTCGCCGTAAAAATGCACAATTATTCCGCCAACTTTGCGGCAATTTGTGAATGACTTGTGGTAATAGTAGAGCTTAGCGCATCGCACCACAATTTGTAGGGTTTAGTAAAATTTTAGTGGGATACACAAAAAGGCCCCCGGTCGAGGGCCGGGGGCGGGGATAAGGCTCCCCTCGAAGGGGAGCCTTTTGCCTAAATTATTATTTTCTCTCCTTTCTCCCGTACTTATTATAATATAGACCCATTAGCCCACCGGCAGAGAGCACGGCCAGCGTGGCCAGCAGGGTCACCGGCATGGGGTCGGCGGTTTGGGGCAGGGCGGACTTGGGCAGGGCGGACTTGGGCGCGGGGTGCGCGGGGACCGGGGTAGTTTTTGCCGGGGCAGGCGTGGGCGTCGGCGCGGCGGGCGGGTCGTACCGGTTCTGGAACAGCAGCAGGCCGGTCTTTTCGCTGCTGCCGCCCGTGGCCCAGATCTCGGCCCCCAGGCCGCCGTTCGGCTGGTTGGTCACCCGTACCGTCACCGTGTATACCGTGGCATCGTAGGTCATGTGCGCCGTGCCGCCCGCGCACTGGCGCACCGTGTAGCGGTAGTCGCCGGGGGCGGTGTAGGTCAGGCCCGTAAAGCCGGCCGTGCCGCTGCCTTTGACCTGCACCGTGTCCGCCGCGGGGGCGGGGGCGCCGTCCTCGGGCGTAAGGGTGATGGTGAACCGCTCGGCCGTGGCCGCGCCCGAGGTGCGGACCTCGACGGGCAGCTCGGCCGTGCATTTGTACTCCGCCGCGCGGGCTTGCAGCGGCAGCAGCAAAAGCAGCAGTGCAGCCTCTACTATTATGCGTCGCAGCGTGCGTTTTTGGGTGTTATTCATCCTTATTTCCTCCTTTTACGTTTGGGGCAGCAGCTGGCCGAACAGCAGCACCCGGCCGTTGGTGGCGGCCTCGGTGCAGGTGGAAAAGGCCACCACCGGCCCGCTGCCCGGCGTGCGGTACTGCACCGCGTGCGCCTTGATGTAGGCCAGCAGTGCGTCCGGGCTTTGGGCGGGGTCGTAGAGCACAGGGTCGTAGGCGTCGGCCCGCACGCAGGCGAACAGTGCGATATTATACGCTGTATCGTCTGTTATCAGTGTGCCCGTGGTGTTCGCGGCAAAGTAATCGCTTTGGGTGAACTGCACGATGTCACCGAACATGCCGCCGTCCTCGATATGGTGGCCGTAGACGATGCTGTAGGGCGCGGTGAAGTCCGCCGGGCAGCGTGAGTCCAAAAATATCGCGCCAGAAAGCGAAAAATTTCCGTACACGTCGGTGTTGACGTAGACCATGTTGTCCGCCCCCTGCACGACGGGAAAGTCGATGCGGGTGCCGTCCAGCGTGAGCCAGCCGCAGACGTCCGGGTTGAGGGCGCGCAGCTCGGCAAAGCCGGGGCTGTCCGCGGGCGCGGCGGCCAGCGGCTTGAACCGCAGCGTCTGCTCCGGCAGGGCCGCGCGGCGTGTGGCGGCGATGTCCCATAGCGACCACGCCCCAAACAGCGCCAGCGCCCCCAGCAGCAGCGCCGCCGCCAGCGTAAGCAGCCGGTCACCCCACCGCGCCAGTTTTGCCGCCAGCAGCATTATTCGTCGCTGTTATGACGTTTACGCAGCAGCAACACGCTGCCCGTGCCCGCCGCCAGCAGCATGGTGCCGTAGGGCGCAGCGTCCAGCAGCAGGCCCGTGGGCGTGGGTGCGGTGCGGCTGTTGGTGACCGTGATGGTCTTGTCCGCGGCGGCCATCGTCTGGGCGTCCGAGGTTTTGTCGTCGCTGCCGGTTTTGGTGATGCCGTCCCAGGTGGTGGTGTAACTTGACGCTGTATCGCCGGATTCCGTGATGGTGTAGCCCGTGTTAGCGGGCAGGCCGGTGACCTCGATCTTTTCGCCGCCGGTGATACCGGCTTTGACTTCAGCGGTGCCGTCTGCGTTGAAGGCGACGGTGTCGCCGGTGATGGTGGAGAAATCTGCCGATTCGCCGCCGGTTTTTACCGTGACCGAGCTGGCGTGGGGCGTTTCGTCCGGGTCGTCCAGCGCGATGGTAAAGGTGAACTCGTCGCCGGCATTGGCAAAGTTGCCGCTGAGGTGCTTGACCACCGAGAGGCCGTAGGCGGCGTAGGTGTTGGTGACCTCGTCCGCCTTGGCCGTGCCGTCCGCGTTGACGATGTTGATGTCTGAGATGCGTAGGGCGCCAGTGGGCGCGGCGGGATCGGTGTTGACCACCCGCACCACGATGTAGCGGGCGGCGGTGTCCTGCGTCAGGCCGGTGATGCCGGCAGCGGTCTCTGTGAGGGAGAAGATGTAGTCGCCCGGGGCGGTGAAGTCGTCGCTGTCAAAGGTTAAAGGGACTGGGACGGTGTTGACCGTGCCGCCCGTAAAGGCGGCGGTAAGCTCGGTGGATTTGATCTGCGCGGCCGTGCCTTTGATGGCAGTGCCGGCCGCCCAGGAGGGCAGGTTCGCGACCGTGCCGACCGTGAAGGTGATGCTGCCGTGGGGCACGCCCGCACCGGGGGCGGCGGTCATGTCGATGGTTTTGGTCAGCTGGGCGGTGTAATCCGCGGCCAGCACGCCGGGCGCTGTGGTGCCTGCCAGCAGGGCAGCCGCAGCGATGGCAGCGGTAAATTTGCCGAATTTGGCGCGGGAAATGTAGGTGGTCTTCATAGGTGGTTCCTCTCTTCCAATATGGATTTATGTTGCTTTCGTTGGGGTTGCAGCAGGGTTTACAGCCCGCTGCGGCGCAGGGCGGCCAGGGCCGTGCCCAGCACTTGCCGCTGTGGGATGGGGCCGTAGAGGCGGCTGTCCGCCCCCGTGGTGCGGGCATCGCACAGCAGGAAAAGCTCGTCCTCCGCGAGGGTGACGGGGTAGTCCGGGCCGCCCTCGACCGGCTGGGTGGGGGTGGTGATATCCGGCTCGGCCACCGTACTGCCGTTGATGATGAGCGCGCCGGTGTCGGTCACAGTGACGGTATCGCCGCCACGCGCCGCGATGCGCCCAAGGCGGAGCGTGCCGTCCTGCCGGTAGAGCACGACCTGCCCGGCCGCGGTGCCGCGCTCGAACCGGCTGAACAGGACGAGGTCGCCGCCGCACAGGCGGGGCGCCATAGCGCTGCCCGGCACCACCGCCAGCCCGAACACGACCCCGAACAGCACCCAGCACAGCGCGGCGAACACCGCCAGGCGGGTGAGGAAGCGGCGAATTTCCGCTTTGGCACGTGTTTTTTCCTTGTCAGTAGCCAGAAGGTCCTCCCGTGGCATGGGTCACACCTCCCTGCAGCGCAGCAGCCGCCAGCCCAGCCAGCACAGGCCGACCAGTGCCAGGTAGGGCGCCGCGCCGGTGTGCAGGCCGGTGGGGATGCCCACGTTGCGGGTATTGATGCAGGTGATCTCGGCGGGCTGGGCCCGGGGCACTTGCATCGTGCAGGTTACGCCGGTGGGGCCGTCGTCGCCGTTGAGCTGCCAGCTGACCGTGTGGTCGCCGGGGTCGGTCTCAGTCAGGGTGAGGGTCTGGTCTGCGCGCAGGTGGGTGAGGGTGACGCTGCCGCCGCTGCGCAGGGTGAAGCCGGTGTCGGTCAGCGCCGCGCCGTCACCCGCCGTGGTGTAGGCGCTGCCCTGGCGGATCTGGGTGGTGTCCAGCGTGGCGGTGAAGGAGAAGTTTTTCGTAGTATCGCCCATATCGCCCACCACTTTTTTGGTGATCGTGACGGACAGGTAGGGTTCGTAGGTGTTGGTAAAGTGCGCCTCGGCCGTGCCGCCTGCTGTGACATCCAGCGATTGGGTTCGGTCGGCGGTGGGAGTGGTCAGGTAGTAGTTGGTCAGGTTCGGCGCGGCGGATTCGGTCACGGTGTAGCCGGCGGGGGCCAGGCCCGGCAGGGTCACGCTGCCTGCGCCTTTGATGGAGAGTGTCAGGCGGCCGTTTGAATCCGGGCTGACGGCAGCCGGGGCATCCGCCGGGCGGGCGCCCGCGCTATACTGCGGCGTGTAGCTGCCTGCGGCAACGGATGCAATCGTAAAGGTGTTGACTGTTTCGGCGAAGTCAGCTTGCAGGGCATCGTCGGCATCGTCAGGCAATTGCTTGGTGATGGTCAGGCTGCCGGTGGCGCGGGCGTAGGTGTTTTCAAACCGGATATTTGTTGCCGCCTGGGCGGTCAGTGCAATGCCGCTGTGTATCGGTGTATCAGTCACGTCTGTCCACACGCCGCCGTCTTTTACGGTGCGTACCAGCGTGCAATCGTAACCGGTGGGTTCACCGCGGGCGGTCTCGGTCACAGCGTAGTTGTAGGTGTTGCCGCTGCTGTCCGCCAGGGGCAGCTCCAGCGTGTATTGCAGCACGTTGGGGTTGATACTATCCGCTTGCATCGTGCTGCCGCTGAAGTCCCCCACGATCTGGCGGTCCGAGTTGACCACGGTAAAGTGCAGATTTTCTTTAGCCTGTATCAGCTCGGCATCGGTCAGGGCGGTGCCGTCGGTTTTCAGCAGCGTTTTGGTAACGCGCAGGATGCCGCTGCCCGCAGCGAGGGGCACAGGGTCGGTGCTGAACCAGACGCGGTCGATGAGGTTGCCGCGCTTGAGGCCCTCCTCGCTGTCGCCGCTGGCGCTGGCCACCGCCACAAAGAAGAACCGGCTGACGTACTGCCCCGCCGGGACCGTGTAGGTACCGTTGTGTACGCCCCATGCGGTGCAGCCATCCGAGATATTGCCGTCCACAATGTAGTTGCGGATGGGCACGTTCACGCCGTTCACCGTGATGCTGCCGTTCAGAGCTTCCTGGATGGCGGCGCGGGTGGTCTTATTTTTCAGCGCGTCGGTGATGTCCTGGGCCACATCCACCGGAGCGATCAGCAGGGCCATCGTGTCAGTGCCGTCGCGGCCCGCGTGGGCCAGGCTCCAGTTTAAGGTAGCGCCGGGCACGGTCAGCACGTCCTGGTACAGGGCGCCGTAAGCCTGGCAGTTCAGTTCGGCAAACTGGCCGCCATCGTAGGCCTTGCCGATGGCGTAGGCCTGGGTCACGTCGTTGGGGTCTGTGTAAGTTTCTTTTATCGCATTACCCTTGCGATCCCATCCTGTAATAACAGTGTCCGTATAAACGGTCGTGGTCGCGTCGGCAATCTCGATAAATTTTCCCTTGACACCATCACCCCAGCGATTGCACTCGGTAGTTGTATACCAGTAAATGCTGCTGGTCGTTTCCGCATCCCGCGTCTGCAAAAAGTGGGCGCGCTGATGGTCGTTCGGGTAACAAAAACGGTCACTTGCAAAATTGCCGTCGCTGACCACCGGGTACTCAAAGCTGCCGTTTTGCAGCTGCACATAATAGTTTACCTGAGTCTCGGCCTGCAGGGTGCTGCTGCCGGAGGCGACATCCACCTTATAATGGTAGCGGTCGGTGTCGGCGGCGCTGGGGTCGCTTTGGCGGGCCAGCAGAGTATCCAGCGCGGCGTTCAGCGCGTGGGGGTGTTCGGCGGTCAGGTTCTTGTCTGAACCATTGACGGCCTGGCCCGTGACCTGCTGCCAGCTGCCATCCGCGCCGGTCTTGCTGCGATACCAGGTGTAGGTCACGCCGTCCACCGGGTCACTTTGTCCGTTGACGACCGCTACCAGCTCGCCCGTAGATTTGATGTTATCCTGTATCTTCACACTGCGCAGCGTCACCGCCTGCACTGCCGGTTCATCCTCGTCATCCGGCGGGTCGGCGCTTTCAGGCGTGGCGGTGGTGGCCGGTGTCGTGCTTAGCGTGGGTGTGTACAGCTCGTCCCCGGTCGTGTTCTCCCCTGCCGGGTCCTCCTCGGCCGGGGCGGGCGGCGCAGGTGTCGGCTCCGCCGGGGCGGCGGTCTCGCTGGTGGCGATCTCGGTATGTAGCGGTCCCGATAATGGCGGGTCCTCAGCAAAAGCGGCATTGGCGGCCCCAGCCGCAAGGCAAAAGGCCATAAGCCCTGCCAACAGACGTTTGTTCATGGCGGTTCCTCCCCCGTTTGATCCGGGCGGCCTGTGGGACAAGCCGTCCGCTGATTTCAAGGCTGAGTATACCCCCCGCCAACGGGGAAAAAACGTCGCACGCAGGTTCACACAAAAAAAGACAGCCCGCACTGTTTTCTGCAGTACGGGCTGTCCCTAAATCTCTTAAATCTATTCCGTTATACGGTCGTCACCAGTGTCTGGCAGGTGCCGGTCACGGCGTAGGGGCCGCTGGCGGCGGGCAGGAAGTAGCTCTCGCCCTTCTTCACAGCCACGGTCTCGCCGCCGCTGGTCAGGGTGCCTTCGCCATCGGTGATGAGCAGCGAAACAAAGCTCTTCTCGTCCGCCACGCCCTCAAAGGCGCCGTTTCTGGCATCCACAGTGAAATACTCACACTGGGCCAGATGTTCGCCAAAATCATGCTTTACCGGCGGGGTGCACAGGGTCACATCCAGTGCCTTTTCCACATGCAGGGCTCGGGGCTTGCCGTCGGCACCGACGCGGCCGTAGTCGTAAACGCGGTAGGTCACGTTGGAGTTCTGCTGTACCTCGGCCACCACGATGCCCTTGCCGATGGCATGCAGCGTGCCCGACGGGATATAAAAACAATCCCCCTTGTGCACAGGCACGGCGTTCAAAACCTCCGTCAGGGTGTTGTTTTTGATGCGCTCGGCAAATTCCTTTTTGCTGATCTCATGGTCAAAGCCATAGTACAGAAAGGCGTTCGGCTCACAATCCAGCACGTACCACATCTCAGTCTTGCCGTACTGGTGCTCATTTTTCAGTGCGTACTCATTGAAGGGGTGTACCTGGATGGACAAATCATTCCTTGCATCGATAAATTTTGTCAAAACCGGGAACTGTTCAAATTTTGTGCAATCGGTGCCCAGGGCTTCCGGGTGAGCGGCCGCATAATCAGCCAGGGTGGTGCCGTCGGGCAGGTAGCTGGGGCCGTCCGGGTGGCAGGAGAGCACCCAGGCTTCGGCCAGCGGGTCCAGATCGCTCTGCACGCCAAAATCGGTGCGCAGACGGCTGCCGCCCCACAGGTAGTCTTTGCAGCTGGGGGTCAGTTTGATGATTGCCATAAACAGGTTGCTCCTTTTTTAAATAGAAGATCTTTTGCGGGCACCCCGCCGTAGTCCCCCCACAGGGGCAAGCTCAGGGTGTGCAGCACAAAGCCGGTGCTGCTATAAAGGCGGCTTCCGGCGCGGTGAAGTTTTCGCCGGGAGCCAGCGTCCAGGCAAAATGGTAGGGGTGGATACCCTGCAGTTTGCATGTACCTGTATTATACTCCCCCGGTCTCGGGCAAATCAACCCGAATTCAGCTAATATTTAAGCGGCCATTTTAGTTAATTGGCAAAAAAAGACGTCCCCGTCGGCTGCTTGGGGCAACGACGGGGACGTCAGCATGCAGAAAAAGCTGATTCAGCTTTATGGGAAATTGCGGTTCGGGTTACTGGTGGTTACGCTTTTTCAGGGCAAAGGCCACGCCAAAGGCACCCAGGGCACCCAAGCAGGCAACCGCCAGCGGGACGATAGGCATATCATCCGAAGTCTGCGGGATAACACCGGTGGTCTTAGCCACGGGTGCGGTGGTCTCGGCCGCGGTAGCGGTCACGGTAGTGGGCTTCTGAGTAGCGGCAGGGGCCGTCGGCTGCGGCTTGGTCTCGGTTTTGCGCTGAATCCACAGCTGCGTGCCATAGAACGGGTTTGCCGTGCCGAGGCACAGGCCCTGGTTGGTAACAGCAAACACGCGCAGACCATGGTTATAGGGATCACCAAAGCCGCTGGTGGTCAGCGTTTCAAAGTTCACACCGTCAGAAGTAACATACATGTCAAAGCCGCGGCTTGCGGTGCGCATGTAATGCAGGCAGACAAGGACGCTCTTGATCTTGTCCCAGGTCTCCTGGTTCAGCAGCTTTTCAAAAGCAGCTTTCAGGTCATCACCCAGATCATACTCAGCGGCCAGCTGTTCATACTGGTCCAGCATGGTCTCGTAGTAGTCAGAGAAATCCTGCAGACTGGTAATACGATCCTCCACAGAATTTTCCGAGGACAGTACTCCCATCTCCGTATCATTGCCCAACACATCGGGGGCTATCTCCATCATGTCAGTCAGGTCAGCTGCCTCACTGGCGAAGGAATCTTCAACTTCCACTGCCATGTCATCCATATACATAGCCGTTTCCGGGGTCGCAGTCTCCGGCGTAGCCTGCATTTCATAGGTAGCCACCGGGTTGGTGTTGTTCTTTTCGTACAGCAGTTCCAGCAACTCCTTGATGTACTGCAGCTGGGTCGCCCACTGCTCGGGCGTCATGCCGATAATATCGCCGTTGGAGAACTGGCCGATGGGCTCCAACAGGCTGCTGGTATCAAAGGTGCCGATGTACAGCTTGCCATCGTACACTTCCATACGCCAGATGTACTGGTTCTCGTTATGGCCGAAACCGGAACCAATGCCAGAAATACCGCCGTTGGGGAACATGGTGGTGGCATCACCGACCAGCAGCTCAATGTTTTCGTCCTTGTCCATGCGGTACAGGTTTACCGACTGTTCCAGGTTTGCATTCACAAAGCTGCAATCCACGCCGCCCAGGGAGCCATCGCTGCCCTCGCCGGTCTTGTTGAAAAGGATGCGCTCCATGGCGATCTGCTCGTCGTTGTACTCGCCGATATAGAGGTGGTCTTTGTAAACGATCAGGTTGGCTGCGCCGGAACGGGTACGCTCCGGGTCGATGCCGAAGGTGTAGCGGGCGCCGTCCCTCTCCTGGTCGCCAATCAGCGGGATCCAGGTAAAGGTGCCGTCGGCGTTTTCGTCGCCGCGCACGATGGCGAAGGACTGCATCGTGTTGTCATCGGGGGCATTCTCCTCGGTGCCGGTGCAGATGGAAACATACAGGTGGCCGTTGTACTCGACCATATCCCACACGGAACCGCCGTAGATGCTGTCGCGGTAGGTGTAGGCCGGGTAGTCAAACAGGTCGCTCTGGCTGGCAATCACGGTAAAGCCCTCAGAGGGGTTCGACGAAGCCAGGATGGTAGCGCCGCTCTTGCCGGTGGTGGCATCGGCGAAAACATTGCTGATCACGAGCTTGCCGTTATACACGCACATGCCGCGGATACCGGTGGAGATGCCCTTTTTGTATGCTGCGCCGTAGTCCTGCATGGAGGACAGGCCCACGTAAACGGCCTTGTAGCTGTCGTCCGTGGGGTCGATCTCATACACGCTGGGCAGGCCGCTTCGGCCGTCTACATGCACACTGCCGCAGAAGTACAGCTTGCCGTTATAGGCGATCGCGTTGCGGAACAGCGGTGCCATGCCGTTGAGGGAGTTGGACATCAGCAGCTTGATCTCGCCGGTCTTGGTGTTTACCTTGACCAGGATGCCGCCGCTGTCAGCACCGTCCTCGTGGCCATAATAGAAGGTGCCGTTGAACATGGCCTTCAGGCCGGCTTCCATAACGTCCTTATCGAACTTGTCGCCCAGGATATTCTGCATCAGGGTCAGCGTGTTGCCCATAGCCGAGTAGCAGGTACCTACATACATCCAGTCACCGTAAGCAACAGCGGACCAGCTGTAGTTCTGGCCGCGGTCGCCTGCGTTGTAGTTCGGGTCGCTGGAGTCGGTGATCACATCTACCGCACCGTTGCCAATATAATCCACGATGCCGTCTGCCGACATGGTGCCCTTGGTGGGGTGGGAGATCTTTTCAAACGTATAGTTGCCTGCCGTGTACGTTACTTTCTGCGTCCCCTCGGCAAACGCAGGCAGGGCAGTGGCTGTAAGCAGTGCCGCGCCCAGGGCCAGCGCTGTAATGCGCTTTGCAATTCCATTCAGGTGCATGCTTGGTTACCTCATCTCTGATTCTGTATTTCCTTCTTCTTTTGGCATTTATATAATAAACCTATAAAATACCAGATATATGTATAATACCCCCCCCCGCTAAGTTTTGTCAATCTTTATCAGCCAATATTTTTAATGATTAAGATAACTTTTCTGTACTGCACAAAAAACAGCGCCTTTCTGTTATACAGAAAAGGCGCTGTGCCGGTTTGCTTTGTTACAAATTAACTTTTCCCAGAATTGAAACCATCTCGGCCTCCGTCAGCCGGTAGCGTACCGGCTCCGGCGGGGCATCTCCGGTACGCAGCGGGTACTGCCAGTACACCACATCCAGCCAGCGGCCAAACTTGTAGCCGCTGTGCTTTTCCACAAAACTTTTGGTAAAGCCCATCCGTTTGTGGAATTCGTGGCTCGCCTTGTTCTCGCCGGTCACAATGGCAAAGGCGTTATAGTAGCCCTGCATCCGCAGCAGCTCCAGCAGGGCGGTGTACAGGCGCTTGCCCAACCCCTGGCCGACGCAATCCGGCGCGCAATAAATGGTAGCCTCCACATTCCAGGCATAGGCCTCGCGGCTGTGCCAGGGGTGGGCGCAGGCAAACCCCTGCAAGCGGCCGTCCGGGGTGATGGCCACCAGAAACGGTGCTTTTTCCAGCACACCCGCAATGTTGGCGGCGTACTCCTCGGCCGTGGAAAGCCGGTACTGGAAAGTCTGGGTGCCATGCAGCACGTACCAGTTGTACAGCTCGGCCACCGCCGCGCCGTCCGCCGGGGTAGCCATGCGGATGGTGATACAGTTGTCCGCCGCCCACTTTGCCGCCAGGGCTTCTTTTTCAGCCTTGGGCAGTTTCTTGATGGCGGCTTCGCGCTTTAAGGCCGCGCTTTTGTCAGCGCAGCGCTCGGCATAGGCAAGGCGCACGGCCGGGCCGCCGTGGCTTTTGGTGTACTTGGCCCCGCCCTTGCCGGTGCGGTGGGCCTTTAAGCGGCGGGCCAAATCGTTGGTCCAGCCGCCATACAGGCTGCCGTCCGGGCAGCGCAGCAGATAGACCCAGGCGGTTTCGGGGGCAGGCTGGCAGGCATCTGCCAGGCTGGGGGCCGGGCCCCGCAGGCTTTTCCCGCTCATTCGCTCACCTTGCGGCCCGCGGCGCGCAGGGTGCGGCGGCAGGCCTCGATGGCCGTCTCTTTATCGTCCGCCGTAATCAAGAACCGGCTGGGGTGGCAGAACCGCAGCCCCAGGCCGCTGATCTGGCGCAGCTGGGCTTCCGGTTTACCGGCCCACGCGGGCGGGAACGGCTGTTTGCTGCGTTTTGTGCGGTGGTCGGTCACACACTGGGCACTGTAGCCGCCGCGCTGGCTGGGGTAGACCACAAACAGCGCATCGGTCTTGTACAGGCCGTTTTTCCAGGGCATGTAGGCGGGCAGCACCACGATGCCGTCCTTCATGTTGGCATAGGCGCGGCGCACAGTGTCGTCGGCGCGGTTGACAGCGTTGGCGGCGGCGATCTCGTTTTCCAAAATCTTTTTGGCCACCGGCACGGCGCGCCAGAAGCATTCGTCCGGGTCGTCCTTCGAGTCCCACAGCGGATTGAAGCTGCCGATGGCGTCAGCCAGAGAGTTCTGCTCGCCGGTGTTATCGTTCAGATCCAACGGCTGGATGAAGTTTTCGTCCAGCAGGCGGGCCTGATGCTCGCCCACGAGCTGTGCGCCAAGCAGCCGCCACAGCAGGCCGAACGCGGCGTAGGGCACGCCGTTGGGGCGGCACTCCCGCGGCTCGGAGTGGTGGTCGAACATACCGCCGCCGACGTCGTAGACGATGCCGTCGAAGTCATCCGGCACAACGAAGCCCCGCGTCACCTGAATGTCAGGGCGCAGGATTTGTAAAAGGGCGGTGGAAAAAACATCGTCTGCATGGAATTTTCCGCCGTGGGTAAAGCCTTTTGCAGGGATTTTCATAGTATACTCCTCGCGTAAATCTATGGTGTGCCGCGGTGGCCGGAGACCGGCCGCCCTACGGGGTGTCGTGTTATGCTTGCATCGGGGGTAGGGGCCGGGCACGCCCGGCCCGGGCGTGTAAGGCGCAGCGGGCGTCTATGGGCAGGTGCAGGGCCGGGCATGCCCGGCCCCTACGCGCTGTCATGTTTGCATCGTAGGGAGGGGTCTTGACCCCTCCGCGCGCCTTGCGGCAGCCGCACGGTTCCGCGGAGCGGTCAAGACCGCTCCCTACAAGCTATGTTTTAAAGGGATTCCGTGTGGTACGCCTCCCCGCCCAGCGCCTTCCAGGTAAACACGCCGTTTTCCAGCGTCATATAGCTGTGGGGGGTGCCTGCCTTGGGGATGGAGACCGAGCCGGGGTTGAGATACAGATTATCCGTCCCGAACACCTCCCAGGCGGGGATGTGCGTGTGGCCGTGCAGCAGGATGTCCCCGGGCTGCAGCGGCGGCAGGTGGGCCGTGTTGTACACATGGCCGTGGGTCGCGTAGAGCAGGCGGCTGCCCGCCGTGAGGACCGCGTAGTCGGCCAGCACCGGAAATTCCAGCACCATCTGGTCCACCTCGGTGTCGCAGTTGCCGCGCACGCAGAAAATCTGATTTTTCCGCGCGTTCAGCAGGGCGATGACCTCCTTGGGCGCATAGTCGGGCGGCAGGTCGTTGCGCGGGCCGTGGTAGAGCAGGTCGCCCAACAGCAGCAGGCGGTCTGCGCCCTCGCGGTCCCAGGCGGCCAGCAGGTCTCGGCAATAGCCCGCCGCGCCGTGAATATCCGATGCGATCAGCAGCTTCATAGCGTTCTCCTTTTATACCGTCACATCGCCGACGATCATCCGCCCGTCGGTGCCGATGGCGTAGACTGTGTACTTGCGCGGGGTGTCGCCGTGCTCAAGCAGGATACCGCCCTGCGTCGGCTCCACATAGCTGAACTGCCGGTGGGCCGTGGTGGCGTGGGGATGCTCATCGGGCAGGCTGTAGGCCAGAACGCCGCCCTGCGCACAGAAGTCGTCGGGCAGGGGGTGCTCCTCGCCGTTCAGATAGAGTCGGTAGATGCCGGGCGCGTCGGTGCCCACGGGGCGTATCCACGCGCTGCACCGGGTACGGCCCTGCGGCGGCGTGCTGGACTTGCGCTGGCGCATCAGCAGGGCCACATTGTCCCACGCGACCATAAAGTCGTCCAGCGGTATCTCGATCTCGCAGTCGAAATCCTCTGCCGCGGCATACGGGTCACAGAGCAGCACCTTGGGTTCGCCGTCCAGCGACGATGCAAACCCGCGCAGCGCTGCGCAGTGCCGCTCCGGCGCACCGGCGGCGATCTGTGCCGGGGTCGATTGCAATGTAACGACAGCGCCGCACCCGGCGCGGGCCTCGGCGCGCAGCAGCGCCAGGTCTGCGTAGGCCACCCACGCGGGGAAGCCCCACTGCGCCGCCGCGGCGGCGGCAAAGCTCAGGTTTCGGGGACCGCAGTCATCGGGTGCGCGCCAGTCGCGCAGCACCTGGGCGAACTCCTCGGGCAGCAGATCGGCGCCCCAGCGGTTCGTCAGGCTGGCCAGCGAGATCGCGGCGTCCATCCAGGGCTGCAGCGCCGGGGCGCGGCGGGCCGCCGTGTAGGGCATCAGGTGCAGCCGTGCGTTGACAAGCCGCCCGCGCGCGGGGATGACGTCCACCATCCGCACGCTGGCCCCCAGCAGCATAACAGCAGGGCTTACCTTCTCATTTTTGGAGTAAAGGTAGATGCGCAGCTGCACCGCCGTGGCGTATTTGCTGTCAAGCTGCAGGCGGTCAGGCCAGCGCTGCACGGGGCCGCGCGCCTGATAGGGCGGGCCTTCCCGGTGCAGACTGGGGCTCCACTTGCCAAAGCTGTTCCACGTCGTCCAGTTGCCGTCCACCATGACGCGGACCTGGGCCTCCACCGCCGTGTCCTCGGGCGAGGCCGCGTTCCAGCTGACCCGCAGCGCATCAAACAGCGGCATCGGGATCGGTGCGCTGGTGTAGCAGCCGTAGGGCACATAGCCGCCCTGCACCAGATCCAGCACGATGCAGTTCTGCTGGACGGTCACGTTGTCCAGCTCACCGTGCATGAAGGCTTCGGTGTCCTGCAAAAGGACGGTATTTTTTTCCATACCGGGTCCCCCTTACTGGTCGAATTTGGGCTGGTTCTGCGCCATGCGGTCCTCGATCTCGGCGGCGCGGCGGGCGTTGATCGTTTCCTCGAGCTTAAAGACCTTTTCGAGACCCGGGTAGACGATCATCAGGGCAATCGTGACGGGCAGCCAGAAGCCGAACGCCAAAATCGTCAGGATCGTGGCGGGCAGGTAGAGCAGCGTTGCGCCCCAGTACAGGGCCAGCACCAGCGCCGCCGCCGCGGTGCGCGGGAAGAAGCCGAAGAACATCAGCCCGGCGTTTTTGGCGATTTGGGCAAGCGGCAGATCCACGAGCGGCACCTGCGCCAGCAGCCAGGTGAAGAAGCCCGTGCAGACGAAGATGCCCGCGAAGGAGGCGACCCACAGGGCGGTGCCGGTGTTGCCGCTCTCGGCCTGGGCGCGGAGCATCCAGGCCCAGCTGCCCACAAACAGGCCCAGCAGTGCGCCGGGCACAAGGCTCTGCCGCCAGTTCTGCTTCCAGGCGCGTTTATAGGTGTTCCACCAGTAGCCGGGCTCATCGCGCAGGGCGCGCAGCACGGTATCGATCATACCGGACAGGAACGGCCCGCCGACCAGGCCGCCGACCACACCGCCGACGACAGTCAGCAGTGCGGACCCGGCCATCATGCCAAAGACGGCCAGCGCCGTGCCGGGCAGAAAGCCCAGCACGCAGAGGAAGCCGGATTTATACAGCGGCCACAGGTCGCGGCCCAGCAGTTCAAAAAAGCGCGCAATGCCGACCTTACGGCCCTGGACGGGAGTTTCGTTTGTTTCGTTTGACATGAGGGTTGCTCCTTTTTTGTTTGTGACTGAACCGGGAGCGGCAGTCGCCCGGGAGGTTGTTCTTTCTTTTGGCAGCAAAAGAAAGAACCAAAGAAAACTGCCGCTGTT
>OLSF01001903.1_pt1 | contig 17512 bp, 14 predicted proteins | sample 1672301 | NCBI WGS metagenome assembly OLSF01 (sample SAMEA3136669, study PRJEB25190) | human gut metagenome | biome: human gut; feature: human-associated habitat; material: faeces | place: Austria | collected 2013
GACCTCTTGCATGCCATGCAAGCGCTCTCCCAGCTGAGCTAATCCCCCATAGCTGACGTGTCATTCCTGACGACGCATATTATTATACCAGCCAAAAGGAGAGTTGTCAATAACTTTTTTATTTTTTGTGAGCGACGCTGCGGCGGGTGCTGCGCTTGTAGTAGAACAGGTACTGCTGTACGATGCCAGCCTGCTGACCATAGGAAGGAAAAGGGTCGCGGCCGCCGAATTCCTCATCAATGAGTCGCTGTATCCAAACATCAATGGGAGCCATCGCGGTACGGCCATAGCCAAAGAGGCAGACGCAGTTTGCTACCTTTTTGCCGACGCCGTCCAGCTCGAGGAGGCGGGAAAAGAGAGCGTCGTTGGGCAGCGCTGCCAGAGCACCGAGGTCGAGTGTGCCGCTGGAAGCCTGTGCGGCAGCGTTCTGGATGTAACGGGTGCGGTAGCCCAGACCACAGCCCATCAGCTGCGCCCCAGAGAGGCCGCAGAGCTGCTGCGGGGTGGGGAAGAGGAAGACTTCATCGCCTTCGGCACTGAGCGGTTCGCCGCAGCACCGGGCAAGACGTTCTACGGCGGTGCGGATGGCCGGAATGCTCTTGCGCTGGGAGATAAGAAAGGTGATGAGCATTTCCCATGGGTCCTGATGCAGGATTCGGATGCCCTGCCCAAATTCGAGCGATTTGTCCAGATAGCTGCTCTGTCCCGCCAAGCTGCACCGCAGCGCGGCATAGTTCCGGCCCAAATCAAAGTAGTTGGCCCAGCACTCCCAATCTGAGCCATACCATGCAGCGTCGTATTGCCCAGCGCCCAGCGGAGTCAGATAAAGGAGTGCGCCGCCGGAAAGAAAACGGTAGCGCCCGTCGGCCAGTTTCTGCGGCCGGAAGCACTGGCCGCTCTCGATGATCTTGTCGAGGTCAAAGTCGTCCTGAATGGTGACGAGCTGATGGGTAAGGGGAACGGTATGCATGGAAAACTCCTTTTTGGAAAAATTGTGGCGATGCCCGATTCGAGGTGGAAACTGATTTCTATCCGTACCCTTTGCGGGGAGGGCAACCTTGATGCTGAAAAGATCGGCGTGGTTGTGACAATTTCTATCTACGCCCTCGGTGAAGAGGACGACTTGGTTACGTCTTTGAGAACCGCGATATGATTATTATGTTATTCTATCCACACCCCTCAAATAGGAGCGACTTCAAGTCGAAAAATGCACTGGGGAACACAAACTGATTTCAACCAACGTCTTTAAGAGACGGAATTATAGGTCAAAATACTCGGTTCCTTAGAGAGCGCATGGCAACAACTTAATAAGAGTTTACCATATTTTTGTGTCGATTTCTACCTGCGCCCTCCGCGAGGAGGGCGACAGAGGACCGGCAGTTGCATGAAGCAAGCTACGTTGATTTCTATCCACGCCCTCCGTGAGGAGGGCGACGACAGCAGCAGCGCAATCTCATCAGCGTGTGCAAATTTCTATCCACGCCCTCCGCGAGGAGGGCGACAAGAGCCGACTGTGCAGCCTTGAAGGTGCTGGAATTTCTATCCACGCCCTCCGCGAGGAGGGCGACGTCGGCGGTGATCTCATCGTAGCCGTAGGCATTCTATTTCTATCCACACCCTCCGCGAGGAGGGCGACTTACGATGTGCGGAATCCGCTGAAGCTCAGACAGATTTCTATCCACACCCTCCGCGAGGAGGGCGACGCGCTCTATGATGAGGTAGGACGCTTCCAGAGTGATTTCTATCCACGCCCTCCGCGAGGAGGGCGACTGTACTCGGCAGATGGTGGATTCGGAGTTGGTAGAATTTCTATCCACGCCCTCCGCGAGGAGGGCGACTCAACCACATCTTTTTCTTTCCACATTCTTTCCAATTTCTATCCACGCCCTCCGCGAGGAGGGCGACGATGTAGTGGGTCAGATAGCGGGTGTCCTCCCGATTTCTATCCACGCCCTCCGCGAGGAGGGCGACAAGCGGGAACTTCACCCCCGCCGAACTTCTCGCAATTTCTATCCACGCCCTCCGCGAGGAGGGCGACCCATAAATCACGCAATCCTAAAGGCAAAGTTCAATTTCTATCCACGCCCTCCGCGAGGAGGGCGACATACAAGCGTACCGAGCTTGAGCCAAGCATGGATATTTCTATCCACGCCCTCCGCGAGGAGGGCGACAGGAGACGCGAGCGGCGTACAACGCGCTCCCGTGATTTCTATCCACGCCCTCCGCGAGGAGGGCGACCCGCGATGGTAGCAACCATTGCGGTGGAGGTCTCATTTCTATCCACGCCCTCCGCGAGGAGGGCGACATCTTTGGCGTGATTACAACCGTTATTTCTGTTGTATTTCTATCCACGCCCTCCGCGAGGAGGGCGACGGTCGAACTGCCGCCAACAACGCTCGTCATGCGGATATTTCTATCCACGCCCTCCGCGAGGAGGGCGACAGCTGATTGCAGCCGCAGCAGACGACAAGCTGGTATTTCTATCCACGCCCTCCGCGAGGAGGGCGACGGTAGACGAACTTTTCGATGTCATCATCAGCAATATTTCTATCCACGCCCTCCGCGAGGAGGGCGACCAGGAGCCGGGTCAGCCGATCTTTGCCGAACTTATTTCTATCCACGCCCTCCGCGAGGAGGGCGACTGAAGCACCGAGGACTGTTCCGGCTTGAACATTATTTCTATCCACGCCCTCCGCGAGGAGGGCGACGTTCCATGAGATCGTAGGGAGTGGCGCGCGTGTAATTTCTATCCACGCCCTCCGCGAGGAGGGCGACCAACGGGAAAAGTAACAATCAATACTGAGGAAATATTTCTATCCACGCCCTCCGCGAGGAGGGCGACTCGCAGCAGCAGCACGGTCGGCTACGCTGATATAATTTCTATCCACGCCCTCCGCGAGGAGGGCGACGGGAACTGGCGAAAGCTGGTTCCCATTTTTTGTTATTTCTATCCACGCCCTCCGCGAGGAGGGCGACGCCAGGCCCAAAACTCCCGTCAGCTTTCACCTTCAATTTCTATCCACGCCCTCCGCGAGGAGGGCGACCTTCCGGCGGGCTGCAAAAGGCCAGCTACTGGAAATTTCTATCCACGCCCTCCGCGAGGAGGGCGACCAGAATCGTTCCGGCAAATCAGGGTCACAGAAAATTTCTATCCACGCCCTCCGCGAGGAGGGCGACCGCTGGCAGTGCTGCTCCTGGCAAAAGAGTACAAATTTCTATCCACGCCCTCCGCGAGGAGGGCGACCTCTACCACCTCAGCCGGGGGAAGAAAACAAGTGTATTTCTATCCACGCCCTCCGCGAGGAGGGCGACCCCTGATAAGCTCTCTGTCGAGGAGCTTTTCATACAGATTTCTATCCACGCCCTCCGCGAGGAGGGCGACTGCAGCGCGTGATAAATTGCGTCCAGCTTTTCCAATTTCTATCCACGCCCTCCGCGAGGAGGGCGACCAAAGAAATCTATGCACAAGGAAGCGCAGCAGATATTTCTATCCACGCCCTCCGCGAGGAGGGCGACTGGTTCAGGATGTGAGCAGAGCCAAAAGCAGTGTTATTTCTATCCACGCCCTCCGCGAGGAGGGCGACGCTGTTGCCCTGAAAGCCGTTGCGGATGGAAACAAATTTCTATCCACGCCCTCCGCGAGGAGGGCGACTAAGATTAGAGCGTGGAAAGCCGGAGATGATGAATTTCTATCCACGCCCTCCGCGAGGAGGGCGACCACCGAAGAAGAGATGAACGAGATTTTTGGAGGATTTCTATCCACGCCCTCCGCGAGGAGGGCGACACCACAATATATAGTAGTACACTCCGCGAAATTATTTCTATCCACGCCCTCCGCGAGGAGGGCGACTTTCGCGCGGGCGGGGCAGCGGCAGCGGGCGAAAATTTCTATCCACGCCCTCCGCGAGGAGGGCGACCGCCCACGCTCCTTTCCAAAAAAAGTCTACTCTATTTCTATCCACGCCCTCCGCGAGGAGGGCGACGTGGCTTCCAACGTGGCCCTGACCCACACCGTTGTATTTCTATCCACGCCCTCCGCGAGGAGGGCGACCCTTTCGTGACCGGCAGGTCAACGGTTTTGATGTTATTTCTATCCACGCCCTCCGCGAGGAGGGCGACTAAGTATTGGTAATGCTGCTGCAAAAAAACTCATATTTCTATCCACGCCCTCCGCGAGGAGGGCGACTTAACAAGTTATCCACAAAAGTATCAACATTAAAATATTTCTATCCACGCCCTCCGCGAGGAGGGCGACTTGCGGTTCCGGTAAGATACAGCTCTTTTTTGAATTTCTATCCACGCCCTCCGCGAGGAGGGCGACATCAAGCGCCAGCGGCAATGCATTGCCGCTGGAAGATTTCTATCCACGCCCTCCGCGAGGAGGGCGACCAAGGGTCTGTTCCTTGTGTTCGCCACGCATCACAATTTCTATCCACGCCCTCCGCGAGGAGGGCGACGTTTCCACGATCTCGTCATACGCACAGTATACTTTATTTCTATCCACGCCCTCCGCGAGGAGGGCGACGGAACATAACTTCAATCGCGGCGATAGGATCATTATTTCTATCCACGCCCTCCGCGAGGAGGGCGACCAATGAAGCCGTCCTCATGGATGCCGTATTCATTATTTCTATCCACGCCCTCCGCGAGGAGGGCGACCAGCGCCCCGCGAGAATTTTTGAAAAAAGATGCTATTTCTATCCACGCCCTCCGCGAGGAGGGCGACTTGCAATGCTTGGTCACATGGAGTAGCCATAGGTATTTCTATCCACGCCCTCCGCGAGGAGGGCGACTGCGCTGAGCGACCAGGAATACAAAGCCGTTATTATTTCTATCCACGCCCTCCGCGAGGAGGGCGACGAGCACCGACATGAAGACCATCCAGACCGAGGGAATTTCTATCCACGCCCTCCGCGAGGAGGGCGACATGGCAAAGAAGCGGCGGAGGTTGAAGCTAACAAATTTCTATCCACGCCCTCCGCGAGGAGGGCGACTCAAAAGTTATCAAGCAGCTCATGGCCGAAACAGATTTCTATCCACGCCCTCCGCGAGGAGGGCGACGGCCTAAGTTCGACTTTTTGGGCCTCTTAGGTAATTTCTATCCACGCCCTCCGCGAGGAGGGCGACAGCAAGTGGAGCGGCGACGCCGTGACCGTAATCGATTTCTATCCACGCCCTCCGCGAGGAGGGCGACAATCTATCTGCACGCCAAAGCGGCGGCGCAAGAAATTTCTATCCACGCCCTCCGCGAGGAGGGCGACAAAAAGTTGAAAACACAGATTTCATGTTGAAAGTATTTCTATCCACGCCCTCCGCGAGGAGGGCGACCTGCCTTGGTGTTGTCCTTTTCGCTAAAGGCAGATTATTTCTATCCACGCCCTCCGCGAGGAGGGCGACCTGCATCGGTTGCGCCGATGCTCTTGGCAATGGCGTATTTCTATCCACGCCCTCCGCGAGGAGGGCGACGGATAGAATTTCAAAAACTGACGAATAAACGAAAATTTCTATCCACGCCCTCCGCGAGGAGGGCGACACCCCACTTAAATCAGGAATGCAGGGATGAGAAATTTCTATCCACGCCCTCCGCGAGGAGGGCGACGGTTATAGTCGGTGGAGGTCAGAGGGTGGATGTTATTTCTATCCACGCCCTCCGCGAGGAGGGCGACGCGGAGGCAATGCAGCTTTGGATCAAGAAGAATTTATTTCTATCCACGCCCTCCGCGAGGAGGGCGACGCACAGCGCCAGCGCCAGCGTATTACGGAACTTATTTCTATCCACGCCCTCCGCGAGGAGGGCGACGCGGAGGAGATCAAGCAGAAGGCCTTCCCCGAGGTATTTCTATCCACGCCCTCCGCGAGGAGGGCGACCTGCCCGGCGGAGGATCTAAAAAAATAACAAGACATTTCTATCCACGCCCTCCGCGAGGAGGGCGACGAATTGATGTACTTTAGGAGGTACTTACTATGATATTTCTATCCACGCCCTCCGCGAGGAGGGCGACCGCAACGGCTGCGGCCTCGTCTGCCCAAACAAAAATTTCTATCCACGCCCTCCGCGAGGAGGGCGACATGAAGAACCTGAGCGAGATGAGTAAGACCGAGATATTTCTATCCACGCCCTCCGCGAGGAGGGCGACGAAAACCAAAAGGAACCAAATGGTTTTTCTGAGATTTCTATCCACGCCCTCCGCGAGGAGGGCGACGCCGGAAGTCAGCTCTGCCCAGCTTCCCCTTGCTATTTCTATCCACGCCCTCCGCGAGGAGGGCGACGAAGGGCTTTGGGATATTTCCTGGAGCACCGACATATTTCTATCCACGCCCTCCGCGAGGAGGGCGACCGGTCTGCGCCGTACTTTTTGAGGGTCTCATGGATATTTCTATCCACGCCCTCCGCGAGGAGGGCGACCTGGACGTATGTCGATGGCACTTTGCGTGGCTGATTTCTATCCACGCCCTCCGCGAGGAGGGCGACGAAATACCCCCGCGCCGCAGCATACCGCAAGGCTATTTCTATCCACGCCCTCCGCGAGGAGGGCGACCTCCCAAGACCATCGAAGAGTGCTGGGAGAATCTATTTCTATCCACGCCCTCCGCGAGGAGGGCGACGGTACATCAGGCCCCACGTTGCCGTTTCGGGGAAATTTCTATCCACGCCCTCCGCGAGGAGGGCGACCCTTGAGACGTGGCGCAGCGCAAAGGAACCGCATGGATTTCTATCCACGCCCTCCGCGAGGAGGGCGACAGCAAAAACAGAGACAAAATCTCTATTTTCAAACAAATTATACAACATTCTGCACGAATTTAGAAGAGCCTTGATTTACAACGGGTCAAAGAGCTATCCAAATCATGCAAAATGATACAAAAATCCGGTGCGAAGGTGCCGGAAAAATGCTGAGAACTCGCCCTTCGCACCGGGGCGGGAAACTCAGAACAACAGCAGGCCGTCCTGCTCGAAGGGCGGATGAACGCCGACATGCTCCACCTTGCTCTTATAGCTGTTGCCCAGCTGGTAGAAGCGCAGACTGTCCAGCGCAGGGTCGATGAGAGACGTCAGCTCCGCCTTGAGAACGGCATACTGCGCGGCATCCAGCAGACACTCGAACACGGAGTTCTGCACCCGCTGGCCGTGGTCCACACAGCGCTTGGCGACTTTGCGCAGACGTTTGCGCCCGGCGGGAGTTTCGGTATTGACGTCGTAGGTGATAAGGACCAGCATACACATCCCTCACTTCCAGAAAAATGGCGGGTAAAGCTCCATATCGCCCCGCAGGGTGCGGGCCAGAAGCAGAGCCTGCACATAAGGCACGAGGCCCCACGGAAGCTTTTCGTTCAGGAACGGGTGGGTGATAGTCTCCTGCTTGCGGGTCTGCCACCCGCCCAGAAAGGCGCGGCGGCCCTCATCGGTGAGAAGGACGGCCCCGTTCTCCTGCTTCTGGAAATGCTTCGGTGTCATGATTTTCTGGTTGATGCAGGAGAGCACGAAGCGGTCGGCATAAACTGCACGCAGCTCTTCCATGAGGTCGAGGGCGAGGCTCCTGCGCCCGGGCCGGGCGCGGTGGAGAAAGCCGACGTAGGGGTCGAGGCCCACACTCTGAAGAGCCGCCGTGCAGTCGGAGGCCAGAAGCGAATAAGCGAAAGAGAGCAGGGCATTGGTATTGTCCAGCGGCGGGCGGCGGCTCCGGCCTGCGAAAGAAAAATTATCGTGCTGCTGCAGGATGAGTGAATCAAAGCAGTCGAAATACCGCTGTGCCGCCTCGCCCTCCAGACCGCGAAGCTGGTCGAGGTCGTCACACTGCTCGATGAGGGGCAGCGCCGCCGCCAGCTGGGCGCTGGTGCGCTTGAGCTGTTCCACCGGCACCCGCTGAGGGTGGTCGCGGGTGGCCCGTTCCAGTACCCAGCGGGCGTTATAGACTTTGCCCAGGATGAAATTGCGCGCATAGAGACAGCTCTGTGCCTCGCTGTCTGCGATGCGGTACTGGGTCTGCCGCAGCAGGACGTTGCCCCGCTCTTCGCCTACGGCCCGGGCCAGAAAGCGGCCCTGTGGGCTGAAAAAGCTCAAATCGACCCCGAGGCTGGTGCATTTACCCATCAGGGCAGGGCTTGCGCCGGGATAGCTGAAGCAGACGATGCCTTCCAGCGTGTGGAGCGGGACCCGGCCAATTTCAGCCTTGTTGCAGAGCAGGACGATGTTCTCCCCCTCGAGGGAAAGGTAGGCGTCCTTGTTGAGGACGTAGAGCGTGTTCAAAAACTTTCTCATGGCGCGGCCTCCTGCATCTCGTCCAGATGGGCGCGGAGATAGGCTTTCGGGTCGGCACGCTGATACAGCACGGGGAGGCAGAGCTCTTTGAGGGAGCAGGCGTTGCAGTGGGTGCCGGGCTTCGACTTGGGGGTATAGCCCCGGGCAAAATAGGCGTGCATCTCATCGGCCATCTTCTGGGTGGTCTGGCGCAGTTCTTCGGTCAGCGGCACGACCTCCCGCCGCCGCGTTTCCTCGTAGAAGAGCGCACCCTCCGGGATGCTGCACACCAGCATCTCTTCCAGCGCCATGGCCTGTGCGCAGAGCTGCAGCCGATCAGCGTCGCTGGCCTTGGCGCGGCCATGCTTGTACTCGACAGGCATGGGCTTCCAGAGCCCTTCCGTGCTTTGCAGGGGGATGCCCTCCGGGTCGGCCCGGAACTCGACGACATCGCAGTTTCCGCTCAGGCCCAGCCGACGGCTGACCACCTGCATCCCTCGGGTGATGAGCAGGCCGCCGCGCCGTTCGGTCTGGTCTGCGTCATGGCAGCGGGCGTGGTCGAGCTGGCCTTCGACGGTGCGGCGGCTCTCCGCCCACTGCTGTTCCAGATGGATGAGCGCCCACTGGCGGCGGCAGAAGCAGAAGTGCTGGATGCCCGACATGGGCAGCCAGTCGTCTGCGCCGCCCATCAGGACAGCCTCTCGCAGGTGACTCCTTCCGGCAGAGTGTCTGCCACCGTGACGATGTAGTCGCGGTAGCTGCGGGCGGCGTCCACATCGGGCTTGCGCTGGACGGCGACGGAGTCGAAGAGCTTATAGGCCGGGGCATTGCCCAGCTCAGAATCGTGCTTGAACACGATGAGCTCCCGCACGGCCATCTTGCCCCGGGCAGCGCTGTGGTCGTTCTCGAACATATTCAGAATGGCAGTCCACAGAAGTTTCAAATCATCCTCGGAGAAGCCGGTGGTCTTCCGGGCGAGGTTGGCCGAAACATAGCCCTCGGCGCGGTAGAGGGCGTAAGGCACGATGTGCTTGCGGCCCATCTCAGTACCCTTCTTCTCGGCATCGGCCTCGGTAGTGATGGCCACGCGGGTGATGGTGACTTCCTGCGGGACGATGGGGTCTACCGAGCGGGCAAAGCTCAGCTGGACGGGGCCGCGCACCTGACCGCAGTTCAGCGCACCCTTGACGAAGGTGGTCATGACAGCACCGAAGGTGCGGATGTCGAAGTAGTTCTCACACATATAGTCCCGCAGCTTGGCATCGATGTCGGGGTCGGCCTTTTTGGCAGCTTTCAGGTCGGGGTCGATGCCCAGAGTTTTGATGGCCTCGGCGTCGCTGCGGTTGAGGGGAACGCCGTCCTTGATGTAGATACGATAGCCTTTTTCGTCCTCTTTCAGAGTCTCGACATAGTTGCGGATCTTCCGCTTGAGGCAGACATCGGTCACCAGACCGTAGCCCGTCTCGGGGTCGATACGGGGCATATTGCCTGCATCGGGGTCGCCGTTGGGGTTGCCGTTCTCGACGTCGAACAGGATGACGAAATCATAGCGGTTCTTGATGGGCTCAGACATGGTTTATTCCTCCTCATTCTTTTTGGCGTAGCGTTTCTGGGTCTGGTGGTAGTAGCCGATCTCAAAGGCACCCTGCTCCGGCAGGCTGAGCCGCGCCGGGAAGCCTGTCTCGGGCAGCTGGGCCATCAGCTCGGTGAGCTGTTTGCTGAAATGCACCTCGTTGGGGGTGCTCATCTTCTGCAGATGCTTCTGAGCCAGCTTGACCAGCGTAGGAAAGGCCGTTGCCGGGGTGGCACAGGCCGAGTTGAAGTACCGGTCTTTGATGGTGGCGTTGATGCCGGGATTGGCGACGCTCTGGATCGTCTCCAGCACAGAGAAGAGACGCCCCAGAACATAGGGGACATTGCTGCTTTCGTTCAGGCTCACGGTAAATACCTCCTTGTTGAGCTCAGTGGGGTAGTTGCGGAGATAGTAGGCTTTCAGGATGGCGGCGCGGCCTCGGGTGACTTCCCGTTCGGCCCGGATGCGGAGGGTCACGCCGTTGAGCAGGGTGGCGGGATAGGGTCCGCCGGTGAGGATGGCCCGGAGCAGATCGCCCACCAGCTGGGGCGATGGATTTTTGTCCCGGGATTTCTGGTTGACCGTCTCCTGCGCCAGCGCCCAGGCCGACAGGTTTTCCCGCTTGTCGAAGGCGGGGCGGGTGATGCTGAGCCGGTCGGCGTGGTCCTGCAGATTTTTGGCAAACTGTCCGAAGCTGTTGCGCAGGAAGAACCGGACGGAGAGCCGGGCTGCGTTGGGCGAGATGCCCAGCACATAGAAGTTCTGGTTCGGGTCCAGCTTGTCATCGAGGAAGGAGACGGGGCGTCCCTGAGAAAGGGCTTTCAGTGCGGCGGCAAGGCCACTTTCAGAGACGCCGCGCGCCTCGGCACCGCCGCAGAAAAACATCAGCATGGCGTTTGAGTAGGCGGGAGCGGCGTTTTCGGCCCAGCAGACGATGGTGGTGTCGCCGATGCGCTGACAGCAGTTCCGGTCGGCCAGCAGCAGATTGAGGGCCGTGGTGTAGGCGAAAGCCGCGTACTCGCTGACAGGGGCGTTGGCACCCTGCTCATGGCCATAGGAGCAGAAAGCAGGCGCGTTGAAGGAGACCAACGCCGCACCGGCGGCCTGTGCGCCCATCACACCCTTGATGGCGGGGTGGATGCGGGCGATGCCGGCCTCTTTGCCGGTGATGAGGCAGCGGGCCGTCTCGGCGTCGGCATCGGAGGTGTCAAAGGCGGACTGCCATGCGGCCCGGATGGCGTCATCTGTGGTGGCCAGCCAGTGGGCGCCGTCGGGGGATTCGTAGCCGAACACAAGGTTCGCGTTGTTGTTCAGGTCGGCCCACTGCTCTGCCAGCAGCGGGTGGGTGGGGGCTGTATCCGGCTCCCAGCTGTCAAAAAAGGCGAGGATGGCTTTGGCGGCAGGGGAGTCCACGCCGTCGAGCACCTTGTGGTGGAGGGCGGCACAGGCTTCGAAGCACTGGCGGGAGCGCTCGGGCTTGCCCTTCTCGTCTGCGCCCAACAGATAGGACGTATTGTCGCACAAAAAGTTCGCGGCGACGCCGGAGGCGCGCTTGACCCGGTGAGGGACAGGGAGCTCACGGGGGGCGATGACGGTCTTTTTGCCCTTGGGGACTTCCTGCCGCAGGTCGTTGAGGGCGAGGAGCTGGCCGTCGGGGCCGAGGCGCAGCTCGTAGCTGACCTTGAAGCGGCTGTCCCAGCCGGGGGCCTCCACCTTGCCCTGAGCCAGAAGCTGCTCATAATAGGCGGTGAGTGCTTGGAGTATCATGTAAACACCTCCACGTCCCGGCATTCCATCACGCCGTCCACCAGTTTTGCGCGGAAGAACTGGCTGCGGATGTTGGCCGAATCAGAGTAATCGAGGCTGTGGAGCATGAAGCCGAGGTCCTGCGTGACCTTCAGCGCCGGAATGCTGCCGCCCGGCCACTCCCGGAAGTTAGCCGGGAACTCCCGGCACCCGAAACAGGGCTGGTGATAGCACTGACCTTTGCGCAGGCGTCGGCGCAGGATGTCCTGGAACTTGCCGGGATTGTCGCTGGGGGCGGCCTTGTCCGTCAAATCAAAGTGACACTCGATGACGTAGTGGACGTCCTGCAGGACCATCGCGGCCCGCTGCTGGATGTCCTCCGAGGTGTAGAGCACCGGCGGCGTGCCGCCTTTGGCCGCACTGAGGGCGGCGGAGGACAGCAGGGTGGACTTGACCTCGTTGCGCCGGATGTTGGTGAACCGGATGGGCCGCTGGGTGTATTCCTCGGTGGACGCTTCATCCTCGGGGTCAAGGCCGAAGGGCTTGAGCAGATAGATGCGGTCAACCGTATAACGCAGCCCGGGGTGCCAGTAGATGGCCTCCACAAGGCCCCGCGCAGCGGATGGAGTGATCATGTCATAGCTCACACGTTCGGTCTTCATTTCCGGACGAGTGAAACAGGCATAGTCGCCCCACACCTCAATGAGCATGGACATCAGCATCGCCTCCTTTCCGGGTGAAGTTGAACTTTCGGATTAAGATGAATATCGGTCATTGAAACCACCTCTTTCTTTTAGAAGTAAAGGCCGATGCCGGTCTCCACATCCATGGCAAGGCCGGTCTTTTCACTGTAGCAGCTGGTGTCGGTGAGGATGGCGGAACCATCGGGCCGCAGTTCCAGCGCCCCGGCGGCGTCAAGCTTGTCGAACTGGTCCTTATAGCAGGAGACGCTGTAAACGCCCAGATTCCGCAGCAGCGTCCGGGTAACATGACCGCTGCGCAGCTGCTCACAGAGGGCTGCGCCCTCGCCGACGGGCAGATAGACCGTGCGGGCAGCGTTCTCGATGAGGCGGAATTCCTCCGCCACCTGTGCAAAGGGGAACTGGCCGCCCCGGATGCCCCGGAGAAAGGCATCCAGAATGCCGTGCTTGTCCACGGCGTCGGGGCCGCGCAGGTCGGAGAGCTCGTTGAAGTAGAGCTGAATGGCCCGGGGTGTGTCCAGTGTGTCCTGATGCCGGGCGGTGTAGTCCAGCGCGCTGACGTTTTGCCTGAGCATCTGGGGCGTGGAACACTCGTCCAGCTGGAACCGGTAGACGATGCTTTCCTCTGCGCCCCGCCGCCCCTCGCGGTTGCAGCGCCCGGCAGTCTGTAAGAGCGAGTCAAGACCGCACTGCTCGCGGTAAGCGACGGGAAAATCCACGTCCACGCCCGCCTCGATAAGAGAGGTGGACACCACCCGGCAGGGCAGACCCTCTTTCAGTCGCTGGCGGATGGCGTCCAGCTGACGGCGGCGGTCGGCGGCGCAGAGCAGGGTGGTCAGGCAGTAGCTGCCCTCGGCGGGCAGGGATTCATAGAGCTGCTGGGCCGTCTTGCGGCGGTTGACCACGCAGAGCACCTGCGGTTGATTTGCCAGCCGGGAGGCGAACTCCTCCTGCGGCAGGGTGCCGAGGTCTTGCAGTGTGGTGCGCCGGAGCACTTCGTAGAGGCGGGCCGCGTCGGGCGTGATCTCCTGCGGGTGGAGCTCAGGCGCAAAGCGCCGGAACAGCGGCTCAAGGGCAGGCTGGGTGGCCGTGCAGAGGACGGCCGTGGAGTGGTAATGCTGGATGAGCTGGGCGATGGCACTGACGCAGGGGGCAAGGTAGTCGCCCGGGAGGGTCTGCGCCTCGTCGAAGATGATGACGCTGTCGGCGATGTTGTGGAGCTTGCGGCAGCGGCTGCTGCGGTTGGCGTAGAGCGACTCGAAGAACTGCACCGCCGTTGTCACCACGACGGGGGCGTCCCAGTTTTCGCTGGCCAGCATCTGGCGGTACTGGGCGGGGGTCAGGTCGTCCTGCTCAACAGTCTTGTACTCGGCGTTGGAGAAGTCGGCCAGAACATTTTCTGCGCCCAGCAGGCCCGAGAAGACGGCGGCGGTCTGGTCGATGATGGACATATAAGGGATGACGTAGATGACCCGCTTCATCTTCTGGGCGGCGGCGTGCTCCAGCGCAAAGGCGAGGGAGGCAAAGGTCTTGCCGCCGCCGGTGGGTACGGTGAGGGTGTAGAGCCCCTGTGGGCCGTGCGCGCCTTTCTCGAGGCAGGCGCGGAGGACGGTGTTGCGCTGGACGCTGACGGGCGAGGGCGATTCGGCGCTGAGATAGCGCTGCGCCTGTGCCGAGACGATGTCCCGCAGTGCGGCGATGTCCGTGCCGCTGCCCCGGGGTGCGGCCTTGCCGTCCATGAAGGTCTCGGTGTCGATGAAGTCGGCGTCCACGAGGCAGGAGTAGAGCATCCGGGTAAAGAACGCGAGGCTCAGCGGGTCGGCGCAGGCCCACGCGGGCGGCGTCGAGGCGGGGAGCGTTACTTCCTGCCAGCCGTCATAGGGGGCTACCGGCTTCTTGCTCCGGCCAAACAGGGTGGCGTCGCCCGGGTCATCGGCGGGGCTCCCGCCGTCGGGCAGGCCGCTGTGGTGTCCGGCCACGGCAAAGGCGGCGTGGAGATGTTGGCGAACCCAGGCCTCCTGCGCCCCGGCGGTGGAGTGGTCCACCTTGGGGCCGCCTTTGAGCCGCAGCTGGAAGGCGTCGCTGTACTTCCCGACGTCGTGGAGCCACGCGGCAAATTCGGCCTCACTCTGCGCCCCGAAGGGGGCTGCAAAGGAACCGGCCAGTCCGGCAGTGCCGGCGAGATGGTCGTAGACGGTCTGGGTGCGGGTGCCGTCCTCGCTGATGTGGGCAAGACGTGTGGAGTGCTCCATAAAATGACCTCCTGACTCTGGTTTGCAATAAGGATACGCTTTTCAAAAAGCGGCTGTCAACAAAACGCGCTTTTTGACGAAAAATTCTGGGACTTTGCATAAAAAAGCGGACGGAAAAATCTGCAATGTGCCAAAAAAGAAAGAAACGAGTATTTTCATGTTTTTATAATAATACAAATAATGTCCAATAAACTGGACTTTTACTGATTTTTCAGGCAAAAATGAAAAGAGAACTGCGTTTTCAGTACTGCGGGAGGAAGACCGCCCATCAGCAAAGAAAAAATGAAGATGTTGTGTACAACAACACCGCATTAAGATGGAATTAAGGCAGGGTTAAGAAAGCCGCAAGAAAAGTGCTGAGTTATTCCATCTGGGAATGGACTTTCGGAAAAATCAAGGCGAATATCCCCCTTTTCATTTGCTGAAATCTGTTGTATTATGAATAACAGATATGGAATCTGAGCAAAATGCGCCTGGATGAAGCGCAAACAGGAATGATAAGAAAAATAAAGGACAATAGGGGGAGAGCTACGATGGACGAAAAAGATTACGAGCTGCTGCACGCACTGGACGAGACGCGCAATATCACCCACGCAGCGGACAAACTGTACATGACCCAGTCGGCACTTTCCAAGCGCATCAAGGCGCTGGAACAGGAGCTGGGGGTGGAGATCGTGCTGCGCTCACGGCAGGGCATCCGCTTCACGCCGGCAGGCGAACAGGTGCTGCTCCACAGCGCTGCCGCCGCCCGCGAGATGGAAAAGATGCGCCGCCAGCTGGCTTCCATCCAGGGCGAAGCCTGCGGCACCCTGCGAGCAGGCATCTCGGTGAACTTCTCCTACTACCGCCTGCCCGAGGTGCTGACCGAGTACCACAAAGCATACCCGAAGGTACGCCTCGACATCGCTACCGGCCACAGCCGGAACATCTACCAGCAGATGCTGGATTCTTCGCTGGACGTGGCAGTGCTGCGGGGCGAGTATCCGTGGGACGGTACCCAGTTCCTGCTCTCGCAGGAGAATATCTGCCTCATCTGCAGCGAGGAGAACAAGGACAGGCCCATCTCCGATTACCTTTATATCGACCACAGCAGCGACGCCACCATCAGCGCCCAGATGGCCCGCTGGCGCTACGAGAATGGCGTGACCAACGATGCGGGTAATTTTGTGGTGGATAACATCATGGTCTGCCGCGAGATGGTGGAGCGGGGCCTTGGCTGGGCGCTGATGCCGGAAGTGGCGCTGGATAACTTCAAAGGATATGTCAAGCCCTGCACCTTCGAGAACGGCGAGCCCTTCGTCCGGCGCACCTATATTTTCTGCCAGAGAGATGCAGCCGCCCTGCCGCAGGTGCAGCTCTTTATGGACATGCTCAAAAAGCACCGCTGAGAGGAGAAAAACATGGAAACGACTGTTTCGCTGGTCCAGATGCTGGATGCACGGGAGCGCCGGGTGCGGCATCAGCAGGAGCTGCTGGCCCAGTACCACAAGCCGCTCATCTGCTTTACCATGAATATCTGCGGCCCGATAAAGGATTCGCCCCTCATCCGGCGGGGCTTTGCGCGGGGGCGTCAGCTGCTGCGCCAGCAGTTTCTGCGGGCAAAGCTGACGCCGCTGTATCAGGACGCCATCCGGGAAGTGACCGGCTGCGAGGCGTTCTATGTGCTGGACGCCGACCCGCGGACCATCAAGAAATTTACCACCGACATCGAGGACGCCACCCCGCTGGGGCGGCTGTTCGACATGGACGTCATCCGTCCGGACGGCCTCAAAGTGGACAGAGAAGAGCTAAACCTCGAAGGCCGCCGCTGTCTCATCTGCGGCGGGCCTGCTAAGGTGTGCAGCAGCCGCCGCATCCATACCGTGGCCGAACTGCAGGAAAAGACGACGGAGATCTTGACCGAGGCCCGGGACGCGCAGGACATTGCCGACGCGGCCCGTCTGGCCGTCCGCGCCCTGCTCTACGAAGTGACCACCACCCCGAAGCCCGGCCTTGTGGACCGGCGTAACAGCGGAAGCCATAAAGACATGGACGTCTTCACCTTCATGGACAGCGCCGCGGCGCTCTACCCCTATTTTGAAGCCTGCGCCCAGACGGGCCGCGAGACGGCGGAACAGCCCGCGCCCGAGACATTCGCGGCCCTGCGGCCTCTGGGTTGTGAGGCCGAGGGCGAGATGCTGGACGCCACCGGCGGCGTCAACACCCATAAGGGCGCGGTCTTTTCAGTGGGCATCGTCTGCGCGGCGCTGGGACGCCTCGACCGCTCCCTTTGGGTGGATGCAGCCCGCGTTCTGGCGGAAGTATCCGCAATGACGGTGGGCCTGACCGAGAAGGATTTTGCAGGCGTCACTGCCGAGAACGCCGCCACCGTGGGCCAGAAGCTTTATATTCAGTACGGTATCACCGGTGTGCGGGGGCAGGTGGAAGCTGGACTTCCCACGGTGCTGAATGTCGGTCTGCCGGTGCTGGAAGAGGGCCTTGCCAAGGGCTACGACTTCGACCGCGCTGGCGGCGGCGCACTGCTGGCCATCCTGGCCAACAGCACCGATACCAACATCATTGCCCGCTCGAGCCGGGAGCGTCAGCTGGCCCTCACCGAAGAGCTGAAAGCCCTTCTCGCCCAGACACCTTACCCGGATAAAGATGCGCTCGCGGCACTGGATGACCGGTTCATTGCGGAAAATCTCTCGCCCGGCGGCAGTGCCGACCTGCTGGCGCTGACCTGGCTGCTCCATTTTGTTACTACTGAGGGGAATATCGATGAGTGAATATACCATTTCGCAGGTCTATCCGACCGATAAAACCGTTCTGGCCCAAATCGACACACTGCTGGGTCAGGAGGACATCCGCCGCGACGGCAATCTGGACTACATCTGCGCCATGTTCGACGAGGAATACAATGTCATCGGCACCGGCAGCTGCTTCGGCAACACCCTGCGGTGCTTCGCCGTCAGCAGCGCCCATCAGGGCGAGGGTCTGCTGAACCAGATCATCACCCACCTCA
>OLSF01001912.1_pt1 | contig 17447 bp, 10 predicted proteins | sample 1672301 | NCBI WGS metagenome assembly OLSF01 (sample SAMEA3136669, study PRJEB25190) | human gut metagenome | biome: human gut; feature: human-associated habitat; material: faeces | place: Austria | collected 2013
CGCTTCGAGTCATGGTGTTTCTCCCTTTCGGCGCAATGGCTCACTCCTCCTCCGAGCTTTGCATTCCCGGGCAAGGTTTTTAAATTCTCCTTCCCCTTGTCCGGGAGCAAAGCTTTTTTTATCTTTCAATATCCATATGAGAGGGCAGTCGAAATGACAGCAACAACTCTTTCCCCACGGGAGATGAAGCGCCTTCGGAAGCAGGGTGCTGATTATGTTTCTCCGTCGCCTTACACGGTAAGGGCGGCGTTCCGGCGTGGTGACCTGTTCACTAAGCTTTCCGCAGTGGTGTTTGGTCTTGGCGATATCGTGCGCAAGCAGTATGTCAAGGGCATTGCCATGCTGGCGCTGGAAATCGCATACTTCGTGTTCATGGCAATCAATGGTGTGGACTATCTTTCCAAGTTGCCGACCTTGGGCACCAATGCAGGCGGCAAGAAGCTGGTCGACGGCTTCTGGGTCTACACCGAACCTGACCGTTCCGTGGTCATCCTGTTGTACGGTGTCGCCACTCTGGTTATCACCGCTGCCTTCATCGGCCTGTGGGTCATGTCCGTGCGCTCTGCATACAAGTCCCAGGTGCTGCTCGAGGAGAACGGCAAGGCTCCGAGCTTCATGGACGATGTCCGCGAGCTGCTCGATGCCAAGGCGCACGTTCTGCTGATGTTCCTGCCCACGCTGGGCATCGTCGTGTTCACCGTGCTGCCGTTGATCTTCATGATTTCAATGGCATTCACCAGCTATGACCACAAGCACCTCGTGCTGTTCCACTGGGTCGGCTTTGAGAACTTCGCCAAGGTTTTCTCCAACAGCGGCGGCACCGTTAACGCTGCACTGTTCGGACGCGTGCTGGTGTGGACCTTGGTCTGGGCTTTCTTCGCCACTTTCCTGAACTTCTTCTTCGGCATGTTCGTGGCCATGATCATCAACCGTAAGACCACCCACTTCAAGGGTTTCTGGCGCGCATGCTTCTCCATGTCCATCGCCGTTCCGCAGTTCGTGTCTCTGTTGGTCATGCACACCATGCTCCAGCCGCAGGGTGCGGTGAACCGCATGCTGCAGACGTGGGGTTGGATTGACGGCCCGTTGCCGTTCTTCACCAACGCCACTTGGGCCCGCGTCACCGTGATCATCATCAACCTGTGGGTCGGTATCCCGTACACCATCATGCAGATCACCGGTATTCTGCAGAACATTCCGGCCGACCAGTACGAAGCGGCGAAGATCGACGGTGCCAACTGGTGGCAGATCTTCACGAAGATCACCATGCCGTACATCATCTTCGTGCTCACTCCGTACCTGATTACCACCTTCACGGGCAATGTGAACAACTTCAACGTCATTTACCTGCTGTCCGGCGGCGATCCTACGCCATTGGGCGATTCCGCAGGCTCCACTGATTTGCTTATCACCTGGCTGTACAAGCTGACCGTGGACAAGCAGGATTACAATCTCGGTGCCGTGATCGGCATCATGACCTTCGTCGTGTTGGCCATCGTTTCGCTGATCACCTACCGCAATTCCGGCTCCTATAAGAATGAGGAGGCATTCCGATGAGCAACAAGCATTCCGCAACCAAAGTGGAAAGCCACGGCCTTCTGCACGACCAGAAGATCCGCCGTATCACCGGCGACGTGTTCGCCCACTTGTTCCTGGCCATTCTGGCCGTCATCTGGCTCGTCCCAATCGTATGGGTGTTCGCGGAGTCGTTCAATAAGAACACCGCCCCGTACACCAGCTCCTTCTTCCCGAAGGAGTGGACTCTGGACAACTATAGGGTGCTGTTCACCGACCGCAACGTGTTGGACTTCCCGAAGATGTTCGGCACCACGTTCATCATCGCCTGCTTCACCTGCGTGATCTCCGTGATCTTCGTGCTGTCGGTGGCGTACTGCATGAGCCGTATGCGTTTCCGTGTGCGCAAGACTTTCATGAACGTTGTGCTGATTCTTGGCATGTTCCCGGGTATCATGGCCGTCACCGCCATCTACTTCATCTTGAAGGCCTTGGGCCTGTCAAGCGGCACCATGACTACCGTGGCGTTGATTCTCGTGTACTCCGCCGGTTCCGGCGCTGGCTTCTACGTGATGAAGGGCTATATGGACACCATTCCGACCTCGCTGGACGAAGCCGCCCTGCTCGACGGTTGCACCCGTTTCCAGGTGTTCCATAAGATCATCATCCCGATCTGCAAGCCCATGATCGTCTACCAGGCCATCATCGGCTTCCTGACCCCGTGGCTCGACTTTGTCATGGCCAAGGTGATCTGCCGTACGCAATCCAACTACACCGTGGCATTGGGCCTGTGGCTCATGCTGCAGAAGGAATATATCCAGAACTGGTTTGCCCGCTTCGCCGCGGCCGCGGTCGTGATCTCCGTTCCGATCGCCATCCTGTTCATTGTGATGCAGCGCTTCTATCAGGAGTCCATGTCGGGCTCCGTGAAGGGCTAAAGAAAGGCAAAGGATATGACGCTCGTAGACAGCTTCGCACAGCCGAACACGAGCGTCGCCGAACCGTTCCCGCTGTGTCTGGAACGGCCGCTGGGTGCCGTTGTTACTGAAACCGGCACCCAGTTCGCTCTCTGGGCTCCTTCCGCACAGAAGGTGACCCTGAGACTGTTCTCGCGTGGCTCCATGGGGGAAAGCGGCGACGCTCTGATTGGACAGTACACGATGCGTCCGGAATCCGATGGTTCCTGGACGTACGATTTCGCCGACAACATGCACGGCGTGTATTACGACTTTTTGATCGAACGCGATTGCGGTTCCGTCGACCGCATCGCCGACCCGTGGGCGCGCGGGGCCGGTGTGAACGGCCGGCGCAGCATGGTCGTGGACTTCAGCCGCACCAATCCGGATGGTTGGTACCGCGACCATATGCCGGACGTGCCGCTTGCGCAGACGGTGGTCTGGGAAACCCATGTGGGCGATTTCAGCAATGATCCCGCCGGCGGTTTCCCCGAATCGCATCGGGGCAAGTATCTGGCGTTCACCGACGACGGTACGTCTCTGGACGGGCATCCCGACTTTCCCACGGGCATCGCATATCTCAAGAAACTTGGCGTCACCGCGGTGCAGCTCATGCCGATTTACGATTTCGGTTCCGTGGACGAAGAGACCTGCGATCGCTACAACTGGGGGTACGATCCGGTCAATTACAACGTGCCGGAAGGCTCGTATTCCACCAATCCGTTCGACGGGTCGGTGCGCATCCGCGAAGTGAAGCAGATGGTGCAGGCGCTGCACAACGCCGGCATCAAAGTGATCATGGACGTGGTCTACAACCACATGTTCTCGCCCGATAATTGGTTTGAGCGGTCGGTGCCGGACTATTTCCTGCGCCGTAAGCCCAACGGCGCGCTGGCCAACGGATCCGGCTGCGGCTGCGATATGGCCACCGAACGCAAGATGTTCCGCCGGTTCATCGTGGAATCCGTGACGTTCTGGGCGCGCGAATACCACATGGACGGCTTCCGTTTCGACCTGATGGGTCTGATTGACGTGGACACCATGAATGCCGTGCGTGCTGCTCTGGATGAGATTCCCGGCCGTGGACGCGACATTCTCATGTACGGCGAACCGTGGTCCGCGGGCGCCACCGCGCCGCTGCCCAGCGACACCGTGCTGGCTGACAAGTCAGGCCTGTCGAAGCTTGACAGTCGCATCGGCCACTTCTGCGACACCACGCGAGACACCATCAAGGGCCATGTGTTCTTCTCGGACCGCCCGGGTTATGTGAACGGTGGCATGCACGAGAACGTAGCGGCTGCGCGTGAGGCCGTGGACGCGTGGCGTCGCGGCAAACATTCGGAAGGAGTGGCAGGCCAGGTCATTCAATACGTGTCCGCGCACGACGACCTCACGCTGTGGGACAAGTTGTGCGCGAGCTTTGCGGCTGGTTCGTTGGGCAGCACCGTGGCCGAAGGCGTTAACGAAAATACCGTGGATGTGCCAAAAGTCATGTATGACGCCGATTTCTCGGCGGAAGGGCTGGCCGGTGTCGGTCCGCAGATTGCGGCCGCGCTGACCGACGTGATGGACGCCAACAAGCTGGCTGTGGGTATCACGCTTACCTCCGCTGGCATCCCGTTCATGCTGTCCGGCGAGGAGTTCGCACGTACCAAATTCGGCAGCTCTGATTCTTACGATTCCGCCAAAGAGCTTAACTGGCTCGATTGGAACCGTGCATGGCAGAAGCGCGATTTGATTGAGTATTACGCGAAGTTGATTGCATTGCGCAAGTCTGATCCACAGTGGTTCGACGGCAATCGCAATATCGTCGATACGGAAGGCGACGAACTCGTGTTCCGCGTCGGCGATTATCTGATGGCCGCCAATCCAGGCAGACACGTCGGCGTTATTGACGTGGCCGTAACGGGTTTGGAACCGATTGGCGGAATACGGAGATACTGGTGTGGTCTCGGCTCGTCCGTCAGTCCGGTGGAAGGCAATGTGAGCGCAGGTGATGGCGATTATTTGATTGTTCCACCGCATACGTTTGCAATCTGGCGGTTGCAGTAATACTCTCAGTAGGGAAGCTACAAAACGGCGACCGCAAAGCTGCGGTCGCCGTAACCGATACGGCAATGGGGCCGGAAAACCAGAAAGGATACGAGAAGTGGGAGCCGGAGCTCATAATCCACGATATGAGGTGGTATTTTTCGACCTCTACGGGACGTTGATCGACATTCGTACAGACGAACAGAGCGAAACCGCCTGGCAGGCGCTATATGACTGCGTTTGCGAACTGGGTGCCGACTACGAATCGGTCGACGAAATGCGCGAACGCTTCGAAAAACTTGAGGCCCGCGAAATGGTCCATCAAGCCGATCGTGCAATCGTCCGTAACGGATGGGATGAATTCGATATCCTGCCGGTCTACCGGTCGCTGCTGATGAACCGTAGTGAGGAGGCTGAAAAGAAACTGGCACTGCCGCAAGCCGCGCTGAAAGCCGCATGGGCGTTCCGGCAGGGCAGCACCAGCATGATCCGCCTGTATCCGGGCGCACTCGACATGATCGAAGCATTGCAGGAGGCCGGCGTCGTCGTGGCGCTGCTAAGCAACGCACAAGCCTGCTATACTCGCCCCGAACTGGAAATGACCGGCTTGGCGAACGTACTGGACGACGTGATTATCTCCAGCGAAGAGAAAATCCGCAAGCCTGCCCGCGACTTGTACATGTTGGCTCTCGACCGCGAGTTCGTAATCGCAAAAAACGCGCTCATGGTGGGCAACGATGAAGCAAACGATATTATCGGAGCCAATTCCGCCGGTCTCGACGCAGCATACTTCCGTACGGAAATTTCGCCGATGAGCGACCCGCCCAAGTCGGAGCATGCGGTATGTTCGTTTACCGGTGCCGACTACGACGGGCTGCTGAAATTCGTGCTGGACGCATAAGGCGCGCGGTGGGCGCTGAGCTTAAATCGCATGGGACGTGCGGGAAGCCGCTGTGGCGTGCGGGAAAGTCGCAAGGAAAAGTCGCAAGTCGTAAAAGGCATACGTGCGTAAGGCGTGCGTAAGGTGCACGTGCCACGTGCGACGCGCGGAAAAATCGCAATAGGAGGACATATGGAAGGCTATGCCGAGCAGGGAGCTCGAACCGATTCGACCGACCAAATCGGATTCGGCGGCGCTCGCTGCAACAGGAAAAAGCGTCGCGGACTGACGGTGTTCCAACTTAAGGTCATCGGCGCGGTGGCGTTGGCCTTGTCCGCCGGCAGCACCACCATCGTGCCGCTGTTCTTCGGCTCCGATACCAACAATATGACGTCGCTGACGGCGATGGTCCTGAGCGAAGTGGTGTCCTGGTTCGCCATTCCGATCTACGCGTGGCTGCTGGTGCAGGGTTTCCGTGAAACGCACAGCCGGGTCGCGTACGGCCTGCAGCTGTTCATTCTCGCCGTGGTGTGTGAGGTGCCGTACGACCTCTGCACGTCGCATAAGGCTTTCGATTTTGGCTCGCAGAACCCTGTTTTCGGTCTGTTCATCGCGTTCGTTGTGCTTGCCGTGTTGGATTGGGTGGCGGCGCGCTACCAGAAGTCAATGAAGATTGTGCTGTCGGTCGGTCTGGTGTTGATCGGACTGTTGTGGGATCTGCTGCTGCGCGTCGGCCTGCGCCAGCATATGATGAGCGTCGGCTCGGTGACGCTTGGTTTCGTGCTGATTTTCACGTTGATGCGCCAGCATGAGAATTCGATGATGTTCACTGCCGGCCTGTTTGGCGCGGTGATGATGATTATGCCTGGCATTGGCGTTGCATTCGTGCATTATTACAACGGCGAGTTGGGTTATAAGCGGCAGTGGACGAAGTGGGCTTTTTACGCGGCTTATCCAGTTATTTTGATATTTTGTGCTATTGGTGCAACATTAGCGTGATTTTTGACAACGTTCGCAGTATAATAGTAGCAATATGGGAGAGCATTGCCGCTCGGGCAAGTGTTTCCAAGGCTGGGAACGTTTGTGATTATGATGCAGAAACCGCAAAGGGGTTGAGAGATGGATAGAGCAGGCATTCGCGAGGTGGCCAAGGCCGCGGGTGTGTCGATTTCCACGGTGTCGCGCGCGTTCACGCGTCCGGAACTGGTGTCCGAACGTACACGTCGCAAGGTGCTGGAAACTGCCGACAAGCTTGATTTCAACATCTCCCGTTCCGCCACGTCGCTGAAATCCGGCCAATCGTACCGTGTGGCGATGCTGATGAATGAAGAGATCACTAGCTGGTTCAATACGGAAGTGTTCGCTGGAATCGAATCCGTCATGCATAATGCCGGGTATGACGTATCGCTGTTCCAGCATGTCGACACCGCCGAAAATCGCAAGGAATTCTTCACGAATTTGCCCGTCCGCCGCAACGTGGACGCCGTATTCGTAACGTCGTTCGGCGTGGATCCGAAGGAAATCCAGCAGCTCAAACGCATCCACGTGCCGATCATCGGCATCAATACGCCGACGCAAAGCGGCTTCGACGCCACCATCTCCATCGACGATGAGGACGGCATGTTCACCGCCGCCCAGCATCTGATCAATCTGGGGCACAAGAATATCGTGTACGTGTGCTCCGATGCGGTCGATTCCATTAATTCCTCCATCGATGCGCGAGGACAGGGCTTCATCCGCGCCTGCAAGACGATGGGGGCCTCCCATGACTTCAAGTGGCGCGTCGTCTCTGTGCCGCGTGGCAAGACCTTCGCCGACTCGGCGTTGACCGCGCTGCTTGCGTTGGACGAGTTCCCGGACGCGATCTGCTGCCAGATGGATATGATGGCGATTCCGCTGGTGTTGCGTTTGGAACGTTACGGCCACCACACGCCGAGTGACTATTCGATTATCGGCTTCGACGATTCGCCGTACGCCGACACTGTGAACCTGACCACCATGCGCCAGGATCCGTATGCGATGGGTCGCGCGGCCGCACAAAAGGCCATGAAGCTTATCGAAGGCAAGCCGCTTGAGAACGCGCATGAGATTGTGCGCGCCCAGCTCGTACTACGCGGCACCGATTCCGTGTACGGCACTGGCCGCTGAGAGCCGAGTCTCATTACCCTTCCGCAGCCCGTCAATGCCGACGGGCTGATTGTGATGGCCTGGGGTGGATTGATAAGGGATACCCCCACTGTAGTCACGGTGTGTGGCATACGTTTTCAGGAAAAAAAATGAAACAATTTGCAGTGATGTGTTTCATGACACGCCAATCGGGGGCTGATGAATGATGAATTTCATTCAATGATCAGCATGTGTTTTTTGATTTTGCAATCGTTGACAAACCGTTGAATATCAGGCTTTAAAGCGTTGTCCCCGTGAGAGGGGACGAAAAAACGTATCGAGGGAGGGGGTGTGGGTTCTTTCTGTTTCATTTTGTTTTCATAACTGCAAAGGTTATCATAGTAAACCGTAGGTCAGAGAAAAAGGGAAAACAGAGGTTTCCGGCTGTGTTGCCGGAGATGGGAACAGCGCAGAAGCTATACGTAAAACAGAAGTGATAACGGCATTATGCAAAGGATATCAACCCTCGAGTTGAGGGACTCAGAAGGGTGAACACTTTGCGGATAGGGGACAAGATGAGGCAATGGCGTAATGGTGTCGGCAACGCACCACGACACTATGCAGGAACGCGATCGGCAACCGGTCGCGCGCTTTCGCGTACCCGCTCCCTGACCGCCGCCATAGCGGTAGCCATGATGGCCACCGTCGCCGTCACTTCCCTCATTCCCACCTATAATGCCAAAGCTGACGAAAGTCGCAAGGACGGCGCAATCTGCACACCTACCACAGAACCGTTAGGCGATCAGACCTCCGGCAGCGGTAACGATGAAGGTATCGCTACTTTCGTTGGCGGTGACATGTATGTAGGTGGCAAGAAGTCGGGCATTACTTCTGCCAATAACAACAATGCGCCTGAGGGTTCTTACGCTGTTGAGGCCGAAGGCTTGACCGCTGTGAACGGAAAGCTTTTGCTTCATCCAATGAAGCAGGCTTGGAACATCTGGAATAAGGATGGCTCATTCAATCGTTCGCGTGGTTTTCGTTGGGGCATCGTCGGTTTTGGTTCGCAGTTCCGTCCAAAGGACGGCTCGACCGTGCTTTCGGTCGGTGGCAATAGCACCAATTCCGAGTTGAATTGGTTCGGTGGTGCTCAGGGCTGGACGGATGACGCTAATCAGGGATCCAGCTGGCTTGGAACCGGAGCGGGGAATGGCGCTACCGGCGAGACGAATGACCATAACTTTAGCGCGAACATTGCTGGTAATCAGACCACAGTGCAAAGCCGCAACACTTGGACGAACGGTGAACAGTATTCCGTATATGCCATGGGCGGCAACGGCAAAGTCAACTGGAATCACAGCAACACCGTTATTTCCGGAGTGAAGAATCCTTCGACGGGTTCGGATTACACGTATTCCGACTATAAGAATTATGTGGCTACGCTGTCCGGCAAGCTCGCGAAGATTTCTTCCAGCAACACTGTTGCGAAAGGCAATGAGGATAATTACACAGGTTCTCGTTACTCGTACAGCTACAACACCTACGAACACAACGTCTATCGGTTCGATATTCAGAACAATTCCAGGCAGACGGAAATCACGCTGACTGGCAACGGCAAAGACGAGTTGCAGGTGTTCAATTTGGACGCATCAAGGCTGAATAACATTGGTGATGCCGGCGTGGTGTTCAACTTCAAGAACATTTCCGACAATGCTTCGGTTGCCGTCAATATCAATGGTAATGGCAACGATGTGAAGTTCCGCAATGGCTGGCAGTTCAAATGGAACGACATTGATATCTCCGACGGCTACGTCATGATGAATTCGACGGGCACAAACCGCTACAACAATACGCATGGGCAGGAGTACGTCAAGCGCGCAAGCCAGCTGATGTGGAACTTCTATAACACCAATACCCTTACGATTCTTGGTGGTAAGGGGTCGGGGCGCATCAACACCGGCTGGTACAAGGATCAGAACCATGGTGATAAGGAAGACTGGTACAACGTCAACGTAACCGATGATCCGTCTGCCGCATGGATGGGTTCCGTTATGGTAACGGGCAACGATTCCGGTGCTGCAGGTAACTTCCAGTCGCATGTTTCCACCAACGGTCGTGTGTGGACTACCGGCGATTTCGAAATGTACAACAAGGATGTTGTTACCACAGGCAACGGTAATTTTGTCAACTCCGAAGGTAAATATTCCACCTCTGCAGTGGATATGGACCAGGAACGGCATAACCTGTCTTGGTACGGGCAGATGACCACCTCCTGCGCCGCGATCAAGTGGGATAAGGTCGATGCCGAGGGCAAAGCCCTGAAAGGTACTTCGTGGACGGTGTACGGCACGAGGGTTAATGCCGTGAATGGCACGAACTCCATCACCACGGTTGCTGATGGCGGCTGGAATGATGCGGATGATGCGGATAACGGTAGCGTCACCCTGGGTAGCTTGGCGAAGAACGCCACATATTATGTGAGGGAAAGCGGCACTGGCAGCAGCCAGTATGCGTTGAACACGAACATCTATCGCATCGTCACGCACGACAGTACGGATACTGTTTCAACCATCGACAAGGTGTACGATGCCGACGGCACTGAAATCACCGATGACACCGCCAAGCAGCTGAACAATGGCGCTATTGTCAACAAGAATTCAGGTACGTCCATCGCATGGTCGAAGGTCGATGGCACTGACGGAAGCACGTTGCTCGCGGGTTCCACTTGGGAATTGACCAAGAAGGGCGATCCCGACCAGTCGTGGACCATTACGGACGATGATTCAGGCAGCGAGGTTGCGGGCATCAAGGTCACGGTTAATGGGCAGGAAGTCACTTCGTGGCGCTTTACCAATTCGACTCCTGCAAGCATCACCTACGTTGCCGTGGATAAGGATGGCAAGGAGCTCGCCACGAAGGTGCAGTGGAGGTCCGAGGATCCGGCCATTGCCACCATTGCCAATAATGGCACGCAGCTGCAGCCGAACAGCAGCGGCTTCACGAACATCGTGTTCACGGCAGGCGACAAGACCGTGACATTCCCCGTTACGGTAAGCGGTGTAACCGTGGAAAGCTCCGTGAGCATCGGTAACTATACCGAAGGCCAGAAAATCAGCCTGAAACAAGGTAAGACCATGACGCTGACGGCTACCGTGGCACCTGAAGGCAACACGGTGAACTGGTCTTCGAGCAATACGGATGAGGTTTCCGTAAGCCCCTCAACCGGTACTGCTGTTACGGTAACCGCTAAGAACGCGACTTCAGGCTATGTGACCATCACTGCCACCGAGCAGCGTAGCCAGAAGAAAGCCACCCTGAAAATTAAGGTGACAAAGCCTGCTGCGACCACCACCACTGTGTATTTCAAGATGCAGGATGACTTCAACCAAAATAACGGTCAGAAGCTATTTCTGGAATGGAAGTACGCCAATGGAAGTTGGCCTGCAGACAAGGGCGATCAACCGAACCGAAAGCAAATGACCACCGCAAGTGGGTGTGGCGAATACGTCTCCTACACCATCAATTCGGTGATGCCATCTGATGCCATCTTCCGAATTCGCAGGGATAAGGCTAACTGGACCACTCCTCAATCCTTCTATCGCCCGAATACCGATGGCGGATACTCGTTCAACGGTGGAGACGTGGTGACGCTGGAAAGCAACACTAACGTGTATTACAGCGCACCTTCCGGCTGCACGGTGACCAGCGCATATGTGGAGAATCGCTCCCATCGTTCCACGGTGAAGAACGCGGTGTTCTATGGCCAGCCGGTGGTCCGCGCTATTACCAATACGACTGCCAAGGCAGCTGACACGCGGCAGGATGAGGATCCGAAGGGCGGCCAGTTCAAGGTGTCCGACCTTACGGATGGCACCTACACGCTGAAGGAAACCAGCGCCCCGAACGGTTTCGATGTCAGTAAGACGAAGACTTACACCATCGTTATTGAGAATGGGCAAGTCACGAGTTCCGGTCTTCCTAGCGCGGGCAACATTGAGAACTCGCGTCTTACCGGTACGGTGAACTGGAAGAAAACCGACGAGACTGACACCAGCAAGCTGCTGGCCGGTTCCGAATGGAAGCTGTACAAGACTAGGAACTTCTCGTGGGATAACGGCAACGCGGTTTATACCGAGACCGGCAGTACTGATCCGGTCGCAACCATCAAGGATTGCGTGAACAGCAGCGAGAAGACCTGCTCCGCGCAGACGGGACAGTACACGGATCGTGACGGCGAAGCCGGCAAGTTCTCCATCGTCGGCCTTGAGTGGGGCGAATACCAGTTGGTCGAGTCCAAGGCTCCTGACGGGTACAACATCGATACGACTCCGCACGTGTTCCGCATCGGGCCGGCCGAAGGCGCGAACGTGAAGGGCGAGTGGTATACGTCTTCCGGTTTCAAGCCGGAGACTACCGCCGGCTATCAGAAGTCTGCCGCATTCACCGTTGACGGTGGTTCCATTACCAACACCCCCGGCGTCGTTCTGCCTGGTACAGGCGGCGAGGGAGTAAACAAGATGTACGCTGCGGGATTCCTCGCAGTGGCGATTGCCGTGGCCGGTCTGGCCTTGAGCCTCAGGAGGCGGCAATGATGGAAGCGTCTAGGAGAAGGGGGAGTGGTCCGTAGCGTAGCGAACTCGCTGCCCTCTAGGCAATAACTGAATACGAATAACTCAAGATTCCAAAAATTTCAAACAAGAAAGAAAGGGAGAACAATGAATAAGGTTCTCAAAGGCCTCGTCGCTGTGGCAGCCACCGCGGCAATGGCCGTCGCCGGTTTCGCCGGTGCCTCCACCGCCATGGCGGCTGAAAACAACTACGACATCACCGTGCCGACGACCGACACGCACACCTACTCCGTGTACCAGGTCTTCACCGGCGATCTGAGCGAAGGCACGCTGAGCAATATCAAGGCCGGCCAGAACTTCAACAAGAACAATACGGCGAACAAGTCCGCTGCCGATGCTGCTGCTGAGATTGCTCAGGGTACTTATGCTGACAACACGGCAAAGCTGGCAGCCATCACCCCGTACGTTGATTTGGCTGGTACTGCCTATGGCGAGGTTTCCGCCGAGACGGCTTTGTTCGCTCCTGCTGGCTACTACCTGCTTAAGGATAAGGATGCTGTGACCGGCAACGACGCGGCAACGCTGTTCATCGTCCAGGTCAACGGCCCGGTGACCGTGAACCGTAAGGCCGACAAGCCGACCTTCGAAAAGAAGGTCAAGGACGTCAACGACTCCACTGGTGATAAGACCAACTGGCAGGATTCCGCCGATTACGATGTGAACGACGAAGTGCCGTTCCAGCTGACCGCTACCCTGCCGACGAACGAAGCAGACTTCGCAGCCTACAAGACCTACAAGCTGGTCTTCCACGATCAGCAGTCCGCTGGCCTGACCTTCAATAAGAAGTCCGTGGTCGTCAAGTACGGCGACAAGACTCTTGGCGCTGGCTCCTACACTGTCACTGAGAATCCCGAAGATAAGGACACCTTCGACATCACCATCGCTGACGCGAAGGCCGTCAAGGATGCTGAAGACAACGCAATCACCGTTGCCGCCGGTGGCAAGTTCACCGTCGAATACACGTCCACGCTGAACGAGAACGCTGTGATCGGCTCTACGGGCAACCCGAATGAGGCTTCCCTTGAGTTCTCCAACAACCCGAATGTTGGCGGCGAAGGCGAAACCGGCAAGACCCCGACCGACAAGGTCATTGTGTTCACCTACCAGCTGGACATCAACAAGACCTTCAACGGTGGCACCCCGGCTGAGAACGATCTGCCGAAGTTCAAGCTCTACAAGTTCGATAGCACCACGAACGATTACACCATTGACCGTGGCGAGGTGACCATCACCAAGACCGAGGGCGGCAAGTACACCGCTTCCTTCAAGCGCGTTGATGACGGCAAGTACAAGCTCGTGGAAACCAAGACTCCGGCAGGCTTCAACACCGCCGCCGACACGCTCTTCGAAATCACCGCTGACCATGACGTCGAGTCTGACAACCCGCAGCTTACGGTGCTCAAGATCAACACCACTGCCGGCAACACCACTACCGGTACGGTTACCGCCGATGTTGTGAACCAGAAGGGCTCCAACCTGCCGTCCACCGGTGGCATGGGCACCGTGCTGCTGTACGTGGCTGGTATCGCCGTGTTCGTGCTTGCTGGCGCGACCCTGGTGATGGCTCTGCGTCGCCGCAACGCCTGATCCTCCGGATTCCATAAGAATCTGAAGTAACCATGCGAAACCCGTGAGCCGCGTTGACGCAAGTCAGCAGCGGCTCACGGGAATCGCAATACATAATTTAAAAACTAAAAATTAAATAATAACTGAACCCACATATGCTGGGCTGGACCACCTCAATCCCTTGTACACTGCCTAATTTTCTTGAGTATCCAGCCTGGCTCCATATATTTTCCGGTTTGCCGTTGGGGGGCGAATCAAACATGCTTACTTTCCAATCCACAGAAGAGGGGTCGGCAATGAAGGAACGCACGATCGCAAGCCGCGTCATCGCCGCATGCTGCGCAATCGCCGCCACATTCGCCGCGGCAGCCTGTGCATTCACTACTCGCGATGCCGTCGCGGCTCCAACAACAGACTCTGCCAGCGGCAGCATCGCCATTTCGTACCACCATAAGAGCTCGGATTCCGAAACGTCCGACGATTCTACCAACTTCGCCATTTCGGACGCCAGCTTCAACCTCTACAAAGTCGGGCAGATCCCGGCAAGCGGCGGTGCCACCTTCGAGCCCGTCGCACCGTTCACCGACTCCACCGCCTACCCCGTCGACTGGTCGAAGATGACCGGCAAGGACGCGCAGGTGTGGCGAGACATGGCCAACACGCTCGCCGGACTCATCGCAGTGAACCAACCCGACGCCACGGCAACCGGTGTCACCAACGCTTCCGGACACCTGACCTTCACCGGACTGTCCGACGGCTTGTACCTGGCCGTGTCCGACAGCGTTGACGTGAAGGTCACCAACGCTTCCGGAAAGAACCAGACATGGACGTGCTCTTCCGGCAGCATGCTCGTCGCAGTGCCCGAAGACGGCGTCTCCGGCGGGTCGCGTGTGCTGAGTATCGAACCGAAAACCGAATGTGTGGCGCAACCGCCGAAAACCGTGGAACGCACCGTGCGCAAAATCTGGAATGACCGGAACAATTCCGACGGCAAGCGCCCCGAATCCATCACCGTGAAACTCCTGCGCGACGGCGAGCCCGTGGAAAACGTGAAGCTGAACGAGTCCAACAAGTGGACGCATTCGTGGACGGATCTCGACGCGGACCACGAATGGACCGTGGTCGAAGCGGCGGTGCCCGACGGCTACACCACCATCTCCGATGTGGAAGGCGACTCCACTGAAATCACCAACACGCACACGCCACCCACCACGCCGGACCAGCCGCACACCGGCGCCGACGTGCAGCAGGCCGCTTGGATTGCCGTGGCCATCTTGGGCGCTGGTTTGGTGCTGCTGATCGTTGCCAAGACGGCTTTGCGGAAGCGGGCGTAGCATAAATAACGTGACGGATGAATCGGACGCCAAGCCAGCTGCGCAAGTCGAATTGGATGCGCAGGTTAAACCGGGTGCGCAGGTTAAACCGGCTGCCAAGCATAAGAAATCGAATGCGCTGCTCAATGTGATGATTGCCATTTCCGCAATCGCCATGATCGGCGCGCTGGGCCTCATCGCGTATCCGACATTCAGCGACTGGTGGAACCGCATGCACCAGTCATACGCCGTAGCAGGCTACGTGGAACAAACCAAAGACATGTCCGGCGCCGAACGCAAAGCCATGCTGAAAGCGGCGCACGAATACAACGAACGGCTCGCCGCGAACGGCGACCGGTGGCACATGACCGACGCACAGAAGCGCGAATATGATGAAACGCTCGACGTGACCGGCACCGGCATCATGGGGTACGTGACCATACCGCGCATCAAAGTGAAACTGCCCGTATACCACGGCACCAGCGACGGCGTACTGCAGATAGCCGCCGGGCATCTGGCCGGAACCTCGCTGCCAGTAGGCGGAGCGACCACGCATGCGGTGGTCTCCGGACACACCGGACTGCCATCCGCGCGACTGCTCACCGGCCTCGACGAACTGAAAAAAGGCGACACGTTCGCATTCCACGTGCTCGACCAAACGTACACGTACAAAGTGGACCAGATCTCAGTGGTGCTGCCGAGCGAAATCAGCAAACTGAATATTGAGTCCGGGGCCGATTACGCGACGCTGATCACGTGCACGCCGTACGGTGTCAACTCACACAGGCTGCTCGTGCGAGGGCACCGGATTCCGAACCCCAAAGTGCCAGACAAGACGCAATACGACGAGCCGGGCGAAATGACAGCCGTGGCGGCTGCGGTGATCGGACTGCTCGTGTTTGTGGCTGGCTGCGCTTTTGTGGGGCTCGCGCGGCTATGGCGACGCTCCTGGATTGTGCGGCACGGGTTGTGCGCCGGGGCCGGCGCGCGCCATTCGTCTGGTGTTCGGGGGTAGTGTCTAGCCTAGCGCCGCCGCAGGCCGGTGACATCGCTTCTCCGGTGTGCGGGGGTGTGCGTCTGGTCGTGCTCGGTATGTGGTGCGTGGTGTTTGTGTGCTTGTGGTACGTGTTGCGTTTCAGTGTGTGTACTTGTGTTTGCGTGCGTGTGCATGTCTGATGTTGCGCAGGGGTGTTGTTGCGGTGCGCATATGGCCTGAATCGTGCTGAAGCATGGGTTGTGAGCGGATGGGGGTATTATTCGGCCTGTTTCGGACGCTTTTGATGCCCCTTTTGCTCATGACTTGCGGTTTTGACGGTTTTGGCGCGGTTGTGAGCGGATGGGGGTACGATTCTGGATGTTTCGGGCTGTTTTGATGTTGGGTGGCCTCCCCTTTTGCTCACGACTTGTGAGTTGGGCTGGTTTTGCTTGTCTGTGAGCGGATGGGGGTGTGATTCGGCCTGTTTCGGACGCTTTTGATGCCCCTTTTCGCTCATGACTTGCGATTTTGCCGGTCCGCGCGCGGTCGTGTGCGTACGGGGGTGTGTGCAATGGGTCTTGCGTGGGTGTAGACGCGCGGGTGTGCCGGTGTAGGCGTGGGTGTAGGCGTGCGGTCGTGGTTTTGGCTGGGTATCTGGCTTATAGATGGCGGATTCGGCCGGGCGTCCGGTGGTATCTCGCTTATAGGTGGCGGGTCGGTTTGGGCAATAGGTCGTTAGGGGGTAGCATGCATACCCCCTAGATGTCTTGTTTCCGCAAGGGGCCGCCATCTATAAGCGAGATACCATCCGTCGATCCCGCGAATCCGCCATCTATAAGCGAGAAAGCGCGTGAACCGGGCGCTGCGGCGGCGAAATCGCAAAATTATGGAATCGGCTGATTGCTGCGCGCGGCAGGTGGGTAGTATCGGGCGCGGAAGACGTGGAAGGAGCTGCCATGTGTGATGAAGGGGAAACTGCGGATCGGGCGGATGCCGTACGAACGGAATCGCAAAAGATGGAATCGCGAGCGGGGGAGACGGCGCTTGACGGGTCGGCGCGCAGCATCATCGTGCTGATTGTGGTCGGCATGTTGGTGGGGGTGTTGTCGGGCATGTTCGGCATCGGCGGCGGCACGGTGATCGTGCCCGCGCTCGTCTGGCTCGGTCTGTCGCAACGCAACGCGGCCGCCACGTCTACGCTGGCGATCGTGCCGACCTCCATTTCCGGTGTTGTTTCGTACGCGACCGGCGGACATGTCGACTGGCTCGCCGCGGTCCTGCTGTTTTGCGGTATGTTCGTCGGCGGGCAGATTGGCAGCTGGCTGCTGTCGCGGCTGCCGGAATTGGTGCTGCGGTGGATTTTCGTGGCGTTTCTCGTGTTCGTGGTGATCAATCAGGTGAGTTTCGTTCCGTCGCGCGACCACCAGATCGCCATGAGTGTAACGACCGGCATCTGCCTGGCGTTGCTGGGCGTGA
>OLSF01001922.1_pt1 | contig 17405 bp, 15 predicted proteins | sample 1672301 | NCBI WGS metagenome assembly OLSF01 (sample SAMEA3136669, study PRJEB25190) | human gut metagenome | biome: human gut; feature: human-associated habitat; material: faeces | place: Austria | collected 2013
AATTATCAGTGAAAAAAACGTTTTCAGACGGATAGCGGCACTTGTGACAACGCTCCTTGCCTTGGGATTCCAAATTTTTCAGAAAAATCTGTATAAATGGTTGCAACTGCCTTCATTTTCATTCCCCTTTATTTTTCCAAAACAAAGAGGGCTGCCCACTGACAGCCCCCTCTCATTCACCTTACAGTGAAATTATTTGTGCCATTTCCAATCGCGAATTTCAGGAAGATCCTGACCATATTCCGCAATATACTGTTTATGCTCAACCAATTTGTCGTTCATCTGCTGGATAAGGTAAGAACCTTTGTTTCCAAGCTGTGGAAGGTGCATAATTGCATCTTTAACAAGATTGAAGCGGTCAATCTCGTTCTGAACACGCATATCAAATGGAGTAGTAATTGTACCCTCTTCCTGATAACCATGTACAGAAACATTTTTATTATGACGCTCATAAGTCAACTCATGAATGAGTGTTGGATATCCGTGGAATGCAAAGATAACCGGTGTATCCTTTGTAAACAGAGCATCATACTCACGGTCAGAAAGACCATGTGGATGTTTGCTGTCAGACTCAAGTTTAAACAAGTCTACTACGTTAATTACACGAATCTTCAATTCAGGCATTGCATCACGAAGAATTGTTGTAGCAGCAAGAGTCTCAAGTGTTGGTGTATCACCACAACATGCCATAACAAGATCCGGCTCAGCATTCTGGTCGTTACTAGCCCATTCCCAAACACTGATACCCTGTGTACAGTGTTTAACAGCCTGCTCCATTGTCAGCCACTGTTTGCTTGGATGTTTGGATGCAACAATTGCATTAACATAGTTCTTGCTCTTTACACAGTGATCAAAGCAGGAAAGCAAGCAGTTTGCATCTGGTGGAAGGTACATACGTACAACGTCTGCCTTCTTGTTAGCCAAATGATCTAAGAAACCTGGATCCTGATGTGTAAATCCATTATGATCCTGCTGCCATACATTCGATGTCAAAATGAAGTTCAAGGATGCAATTGGCTGTCTCCAGGAAAGCTGGTTTGTTACTTTCAACCATTTTGCATGCTGTGCTGCCATCGAATCTACAACACGGATAAATGCTTCGTAAGAAGCAAAGAAACCATGACGTCCGGTAAGAAGATAAGCTTCCAGCCATGCTTCACACATATGCTCAGAAAGCATACCATCCATGATACGTCCATCCAGTGCAAGGTTGTCATCATCACTGTACATATTTGCATTCCAAGGACGATTCTCAACTTCGAATGCATGATACAGACGGTTAGACATAGATTCGTCCGGTCCGAAAATACGGAAGTTTTTATTTTCTTTATTCAATGTAAAGATGTCACGCACATAAGCACCAAGCTCAATCATATCCTGTGCCTGAGTCTCACCAGGAACAACATCTTTTACACCATACTCACGGAAATCTGGGAGACGAAGATCTTTCAAAAGAAGACCACCGTTTGCATGTGGGTTAGCACCCATACGAGCATTTCCCTTAGGAGCCATATCAACGATCTCCTGTTTTACACTTCCGTCTTCATTGAAGAGTTCTTCCGGTTTGTAACTAAGCATCCATTCTCTCAACTGATCCAAATGCTCTGGTTTTTCCATTGACATAGGAACCTGATGTGCACGGAAAGAACCTTCGATTTTCTGTCCGTCTACTACTCGTGGACCTGTCCATCCCTTCGGAGTACGAAGTACGATCATCGGCCAAGCAACTCTCTTTGCATCGTTATTTTCACGAGCATGTTTCTGAATTGCTTTAATTTTCACGATACAGCTGTCCATAGCCTCGCACATAGCCTTGTGCATAGCGATATGATCTTCCGGATCGATACCATCGTTCATTTCATCTTTTGCTTCTACAAAGATCGGATCCCATCCGCATCCCTTGAAGAAATTCTCTACTTCTTCATGAGACATACGTGCAAATACAGTAGGGTTGCTAATCTTGTATCCATTCATATGAAGGATTGGAAGAACCGCACCATCTGTGATCGGATTTAAGAATTTATTGGACTGCCAAGAAGTTGCCAGTGGGCCTGTCTCAGATTCACCGTCACCAACTACTGGAACTGCAATCAAATCCGGGTTATCAAATACGGCACCAAACGCATGAGCGACTGAATAACCAAGTTCTCCACCTTCATTAATTGAACCTGGAGTCTCCGGTGCACAGTGACTTGGTACTCCACATGGGAATGAGAACTGTTTGAACATCTTCTGCATACCCTCAACATCCTGAGAAATATTAGGATAGATTTCACTGTATGTTCCATCAATGTAGGTATTAGCAATCTGGAAGTTTCCGCCGTGTCCAGGACCGGAAATGTAAATCATATCCAGATCATACCGTTTGATAACACGGTTACAGTGAGTCCAGACAAAGTTCTGTCCCGGTACTGTTCCCCAGTGACCTACAATTTTCTTTTTAACATGATCCATAGTAAGTGGTTTGCGAAGCAGCGGGTTATCCAACAGATACAACTGACCAGCGGACAAATAGTTTGCTGCACGCCAATATGTGTCCATCTTCTGCAGCATCTCATCACACAGAGGCTGCTTCTCAAGACAAGTATTTTCGCTCATAATGAACTCCTTTCGAAATTTTCTTTTTCACTAATATTTTTCAACATTTCCCATTATATAGGCAATCGACAAATTCTTCAACCTTTTTTATCGTTTTTTTTGAGGTTTTTGTCACTTTGTCAAAAAAATAACAATATTACATACTTTTTTGTGCATATTTTCTACAATCAATCCAAATAGGTCGGATGACGGAGAGAACCCTTCTTAAATTCTCCCTCTGATGTTACAAACGGGTACTGTAATTCCGATTCGTAATACCATGGGTCCATCTCGTGTGCCGGATTTATGAGCAGATGGAACTGTTTTGCGGGCTTTCCGCCCTTTCCAAGTAAAAATGCCTTCTCGCCATTTTCATTGACACACACATCAACAACCACTGCCGCATCACCGGTCGCTGCATCCAAAAACAAATCACCGGTGTGCAAGTTATCTTTTTTAATCTTTTTCGTCTCTTTTTCCAAGGTTGAAACCGATGTATAAGTCAAAACGCAGTGCAGATATGCTTCCAGATTTTTCCTCGTTTTATCCAGTTCACCACCATTGACCCAAATTGCGCCGGTCGCATCTTTGCGGATGCGGAATCCTTCTCTCCACTTTTGATACTGTGCTGCAAAGCCATCGGAAAACTGAAAAGAGATTTTGTCATACATTTGATTTTCCCACAAATACTCGGTATATAATCGAATCACGGAACCGCCGGCCCACTGAAGATTCTCCTTTGCTAACGGAAGTTTGAAAACCGCCGGCGTGTTGGTGATGTCCTTCGCCTTTTTTCCATCCCATGTTTTTACTACACCTGTAGATTTTTTTAAGGAACATTTTCGTAAAAACTCCACAAGACTTCCCTTTTCTGCCTCTTCTCTTGTATATCCTTTCGGCGTGTTGATACGCTCTGCAAGCGTCATCCCTTCCTCATTTACGATAGGAAGCTGTTTTTGCTCTTCTTTCATTTCTTTTTTTTCTTCTTTTTTTGTTGCCTGACCGGATACAGCCACCGGTTCTGAAAACGATGCCGGTGCACGCCAGATCATCGGTCCCCAAAGTGGAGAAAACAACAGCAATAACACACCGCCTAATAATCCTGCCAAAATAATCGCATCCTTTTGATGCATTCTTCGTCTGCTCATAACCATCTTTCCTCTCCTGCATTTGTCCTTATTATATCCAATCCCTCTGTAATTGTCTATTCTATTTTTCACCCCTCTTCTGTGAAAAATAGCATCAAAAGAAGGACAAATTGGCATATAAGGTTTTACAAATTGCCTTTTTAATTGTATAATAAAGAATACTTTACGAAAAATGGAGGACTTTTATGCAAAAAAAAGAACGGAAACAGCGGGAGCGGGTTCGCAAGACACCGCCGTTACTGCCCCGTTTGGTAATACTATTCTTTCTTTTGATGGTTCTGCTCTTTATGAACATCGATATGTGCAGCCGTATACTTAACTACGGAAGCTATGAAAAAACTACCGCCACCATTGTTGCAAAAAAGACGGACGGTTTTCTTCTCCTGATTCCGATGGCAGAACTTTCTTATCAATATGAAGGAACAGAATATAAGGAAGATAAATTTTTTATCCTGCCACATCTCTTTGGCATATCCAATGAGGCCGGACAACAGATTACAATTTACGTAAATACAACATCACCAAATTACTGTTTGATACAGCAGCCATTTTATAAAAATGTGGTAAACTGGATTCTTCTCCTATTATTGGGGGTCTGGATCCATAATATCATTAAGCTGCATAAAAAGAAGAAGGAGGCAACACATGAAAGCCAAATGGAATGAATGGAAAAATAGCATCAAACAAATGCGTGTTGACAAACGTTGGTTTGACATCACCTGCAAGATTATTTCCTTCCCTTTTGTCCTGCTCTACCATATTTTGAATTTCTGCCTGACATTTTCAAAGGTTATTCTGAATGTAATTTTACTGGTTTTAATTATTGGTGGAATTGCCGGTGGAATTTTGTATGCCAAAATGCTTCCAATGTATCAGGATGCCTGTGAGCAGGCATACGACAAACTGTCAAACCTGAACGAAAACAGTTTTCATATGTTTTCCAACACTGTCATCTACGACAAAGATGGGAAGAAAATTGGTGAAATCGACAGTGGCTCTTATAAATATGTAAAAATCAATAAAATTTCGGAATATATCCAATACGGATACATAGCAACCGAAGACAAAAAATTTATGGAACACCGCGGCATTGATTTACAGTCGATTACACGTGCGGGCATTTCCCTCATTACAAATAAAGGAGAAATCACTCAGGGTGGAAGTACCATTACCCAGCAGGTTATCAAAAATAATCTGCTGTCGCAAAAGCAGTCTTTCGGCAGAAAATTAACCGAAGTTTTACTTGCACCGGCACTGGAACAGAAATACAACAAAGCTGATATTATGGAGTTCTACTGCAATAGTAACTTCTATGGCAACCGGTGTTACGGTGTAGAAACCGCAAGTAAATTTTACTTTGGCTGCTCTGCCAAGGATGTAACGCTTGGTCAGGCTGCTATGCTCTGTGGTATTTCAAACAGCCCAAATAATTATAATCCAATTGTGAGCATGAAACTTGCGAAAGAAAAACAACTTCAAGTTCTTAATAACATGTTAGAACAGGGTTATATCACGAAAAAACAGTTTAATAAGGCAAAAAATGAAGAAATAACCATTGTCGGTCTGGACACCAGTTCCTCTTCAGAAAATTATATGATGAGTTATGCCATTGACCGGGCTGCCATCCAGTTAATGAAAGAGCATGGCTTTAAGTTCCAGTACAATTTTTCTTCGAAAAAAGATCAGGATACTTATAACAAAAAATACTCCACGGAATACGGCAAACGCTCAGCAGAAATCCGCGCAGGTGGTTATAAAATATACACTTCGCTGAATCCAAAGATTCAAAAGCGCCTGCAGAAATCCATATCCAAAACCTTATCAACCTTTACGGAGAAAAGCAAAAAAACGAAAAAATATGCATTGCAGAGTGCTGCCATGTGTATCGACAACGAAACACAATATGTGGTTGCCGTGGTGGGTGGCAGAACACAGAACGACCAGTATAACCGTGCCTTTCTTTCAAAGCGCCAGCCTGGTTCTACCATTAAACCGCTTTTAGATTACGCACCGGCCATTGACAATGGCGTTATCAATGGCTCAACCGTTTTCAACGACCACAAAGTCTATTGGGATAACACCAACAAAAAAAGCTACAGTCCAAGTAACAGTGGCGGTGGCTATCACGGAAATGTCACCGTCCGCGAAGGACTAGCGCGAAGTTTAAATACTGTTGCTTTCCAGATTTTCAAAGAAGTCGGTACGGAAACTGCAATGAACTATTTAGATAAACTGCAGTTTTCTTCCCTCTCCTATGCCGATAATCTGGCTCCGGCAGTTTCTTTAGGCGGATTCACTTATGGTGTTACGATTAACGATATGTGCCGAGGTTATGCCACACTGGAAAATAATGGTAAAATGAGTTCCCGCACCTGTCTTGTTAAGATTGAACACGAAACAAACGGAACCGTTTACGAGGCACCAGAAATCGATGACAGTGAAACGGAAGTCTACTCCGCAGACACATCTTTCATTATGAAAGATATGATGCAGGGCACATTTAACGAATCTTACGGAACCGGCCATGCAGGATATAACAGCAAGCAAATCTACGCTGGTAAAACCGGTACAACCAGCAGCAACAAAGATGCTTGGTTCTGCGGTTTTTCAAGTTACTACACAACGGCAGTCTGGATCGGTTACGATACGCCTCGAAAAATGCCCGGTATGTACGGAAGCACCTATCCTCTCCGCATCTGGTCAAGTTTTATGAACGGACTTCATAAGAACAAAAAACAGGCAAATTTTGACCTTCCGGAAACCATTGAACTGCGAAGAGTATCCGGTGGAAACTTGTCTTCCTCGACAAAGGAAATCAGTTATAATCCGCTAAAACGCTATTACAGCCAGCGTCCGGGCGGCTATGATTATTATTCGCAGCAAAACAGCGACAGGAAGTCAAACTGGGAAAAGGAATACAAGTTATCCTCTTCAAAAAAAGAAGCAGAAAAGGTTGTTTCCGCTTTTGAAAAATATAAAATTAAGGACGTAAAAACTGCTTCCGCTTTTGAGAATGAGTATGACAAAGTAAATGCAATTATTGCAAAAATTCCGGACGAATATGCACAAGGTCCTTATAAAGAGCGAGTTGCTACCAAATATAACTCACTAAAAGATATTGTTAAAAACAAATGGGAAAAGGCTATTAAAGAAGCAAAAGCCGATGAGGCAGATAAAATACAGAAACAGCAAAAGATTGATGCAGAAAACGCAGCAACTGAGGCAAACAATACGTTAAAGGCAAACCGTTTGAAAAAAGCAAAATGGTATATTGACACTTTGAAAAAGAGAACATACTATAATGCAACAACAAAAGCCCTGATTAAAGATGGAAAGGCAGCCATCAAACGCCTGAAAGGATATAGTGAATACGATTCCTATAAAACATCCTTTAACAGTGCCGTAAAACGCGCCGAAACACTTCCGACAAAGCAGGAAACACCGGACATTGGCGGCACACCATCCGACAACACACCGGTAAATCCGGATAATTACACGGATGCAACTGCTGTACCTACCGAGACACCGGTACCGGCAGCTCCGTAATTATTAGCAATTGCCTATCGAAAAAGGACTACGATCCATCGCTTATGATTCGTAGTCCTTTTTATTTCTGTTTTATCTGTTCTGACCAGATTTCAACAAGCCGCTCCAAAGAATAGGCTGCGTTTGCCGGACTCGTCGAGGGAAGTCCAATTGCTTTTATTCCAACCTTCTTTTCCTGATACTTCGAAAAAAGTTTTTCCGCCAGTTTTCCATTTGCATAGATTTTCCTTATTTTCGAGAGTTCTACTATAGTCGTAATATCTGCCGGCACCACATCTTTAATGCTGCTGTCACTCGAACCGGTAATCTTACACTGCCAAATCACGTCATATACTGCGATGTGATTTCTTAACAACATTTCCTTTTTCTCTTCAATGGAATCCGGTATCTTCTCCTGTACAATGGCAGCTAACACCTTCCAAAAACGGTTCTGTGGATGCCCATAATAAAAGCCCTGTTCTCTCGACTTCACGGAAGGAAAACTTCCCAGAATTAAAATTTCAGAATTTTTATCATATACCGGCTCAAATTCATGACGTACCAATTGCTCTTTTTTCACAAATCGTCCTCCTTTACCGCTTTAATTTCCGCTCCCGAAACTCACTCCATCTCTCTTTTAACTGAAGTTTTTTAATCGTCTTATCATACGCATAAATCTTTAACTTCGGAAATGCCCCAAAAAAGCGCAGTTCTCTTTTCTGCAAAAGGACTGATACCCTGCGGATTTTTACCCGTATACCGTTTTCATCGCTAATGAGCGACTCCGGGATTTTCTCTGAGAAATTTTCCATAATTTGATTTGCGGAACCATTCAGGTAGGCATGAATGGTTGCCAAGTGCTTGTTTAACTGCTTCCAGTTTGCTATCGTTAAAAGCAAATCAGTAATAAACAACACAAAAAAAACTACGCTCACCACGAATAAGCCCCAGGGTTCCATATAGGAAAATAAACGAAACAGTGCCGGCTGCACAAAAAACCTCACGGAAAAGCACCCAATTCCAAATGCCAGCGCACCGTACAGACAAATCCGCCCATTTAAATGAAATGGAAAATCACTATAATCCCACCATCTCGTATGAAATATCTTTTCCATCGTATACGAGACAAGGTATTCCAATGCACAGCACAAAAGAGCGGACAGAACAAACACCGCTGCTGGATTTTCCACGTAATACAACGCAAAATAACAGCAAAGTGCTCCTGCACCATAAATCGGGCACAATGGTCCTAATAAAAATCCCCGGTTAATCAACTGTTTCTCATTATGCAAAGAACAAACTGTCGACTCCCACAGCCATCCCAAAAAACTATACACAAAAAAACTTAAAACAATTGTACAGCTCCATATTATCATCTGCTTTTTCTCCGTTTTCTTTTTCGTATCCCTTTTATTGTTTCCTCGCCGGCACATATTTTATCTGCTAAGCAGACAATCCATGCCTCCTTTGTCTGTGGTGGTACAATCGTTAATGGAAACATATGCTTTACGATAATATCAGCTTCCCGTTTTGTAATCGAATAATCCCTTTTCGCATTTTTTAGTGATGTATAAGGATGAGAAAACCCATGCAGCCGATGGCCATTGTCCGGATTATGCCAGTCATACAAAAAATAATCATGAAGCAATGCTCCCCGTATCATCGCTTTTCGATTCACGGAAAGATGCAGAAACTCCGCCATTCTACAGCTGTATTCCGCAACAGCGATGCAGTGATCAAAAACCGTCACATCGCCGTGCTGGATATAATTTTTATTTTCTTCAATTGGCCCTTCCTGCATCAGAGCAGACAAATGCTTAACAATCTCTTTTTTGTACCGGCTCATACCTATCACTCACTTATTTCCATTGCAATTTTCTCTATTCTAACACATCCTTTCAATTCCCACCACATTTTTTTACTCTCGATTTTTAAGTACCTCTGCCGGTGTCATCTTCTTTAATCGGCCAACCAGTACACGATTGATAACAAAATAACAAATCATTATCAAAGCAAAGACTGCCACATACAGCCATGGCTCAAACGATAAATCCAGTCCACATGCAACGTTGCTTACCAGATATCTTGGGTACATCCAATCCATAATTGCCTTTGATAACGGTATATTGACAATTGCGGAAACAAGTACAATATAAAAGTTTCCATCCAGATAAAGTTTCCGAATTTCTCTTGTCCGGAATCCAAATACCTTCATTAAGGAAATGGAATATGCAGAGCGGTCAATCATCACTTTCATCATTAAATACATCACAAGGATAAAAATTAACGTAGAAACAATCGTTATGGTAATAACCATGCTGACCATCATCTGCATAAATACATCCGCTGATTTCTCAATATCTTCCTTCATCGTTGTTGCGTATAAACGTCCGGAAGGAATCTTTAAATCTTTATTCGAAAAAATGGTATTATAATAATCATCCTGCTCACCAAACAAATCTCTGGCACTATCAATGTCCATAAAGACATAAAACGCCGGAGCATACTGACAGATATCGGTCACCTCGAACGCATATAAGGTATCCGTTTCCTCATCTTTTAACGTAAATTCGTCACCAATAGACAACTCATATTTCTGGGCAAGGGCAGACGAAGCAACTACTTTCCCTTTTCCCTTCTCAACATTAGCATCAAAGTACGAATTTCCCTTTTCGATTCCAAGAACCGTAACATCCCAGTTATAACCGTAAATCTGTTTTTTCATCGTCTTAGCAAGCGCCGGACTGCCGCCATCCGGCACCTCTTTTTCCGGATATTTCAGCGTATACATATAATCGTAATTCGTGTCTGCAATGTTATTATCACGCACATGAACACACAGCTCATAGCAGTCTAAACTAATCATCATGCAGAGCAAAGCAATAAACATACCGACCGCCACTGTAATACCCGCACGGGATTCTCTCAACATCTGACGGATACGGAACATTTTCAAAAAGCTCATTTTCCCTAATTGAACCGCTTTCTGCTTTTTCTTTTTCGTCTCATTTCGTATCAGCGAAAGAGCTGTTCTTGAAAGTTTCTTCCGAATTACAATATAATTGACAACACATGCCATAACCGGCGGCATAAATACGCCATAAAGAATCAAATAAAGCGGTACTTTGACCGTAATTTCCGGCATGGAAAAGTATGCTAGGCAATCCTGCATCTGCACAGAGATTCCCACCGGGCTGACTGCCGCCAAAAATCCAAGGATTCCGGCAAGTGTCGTTACCACCACAGGCAGCATCAAATAATGATGCATTAGTTCACGTCTAGATCCCCCAAGTGCATACAAAGTTCCGATGATAGAACTTTCTTTTTCAATGCTATGGATAGTAAAGACAGAAATCACATATGCAAATAAAACAATCAAAATGACACCAAACACAAGCCCTGCCGAAATATTAATTTTCTGATCATCTGCCGAGGCACCAATTCTCGGATTATCTTCCGCCGTCACAAAAGACTGCAAATTGGCAAGATTCACATCCATCTCATCGATAAATTCATCTGCGCCATTTTTCAGTTCATCCATACCATCCTGCAATTTAGAAGCACCTTCACCTGCTTTTTCCACGCCATCGGTATACGACAACAGTCCATCCTTATACTGTTTAAGGGCATCCAGATTTTCTTTGGCACACTTCCACGCCATAACAGTAATACCCGACTGTGATGCAATCATACGATCCAACTCATCGGCATAATTTTTCTCGGTCAACGATACTGATGTACCATTTTCTTTTAATGCTTCTTCGGTCTGCTCTAATGCATTTTCAAATAATTTTTCCGGCACAAGGTTCAGCTTATTTTTATAACGGTTAAGTTTTCGAAGTCCGTCTGCCAGTTTTTTTGCGCCTTTTGACAAATCATCAATTCCATCATCGATATCGGTCACTTTACCACCGGTTCTATCCCAATAATCCTGAAAGAATGAATCCGATATTTCGTCCGCATCCACTTTAAAATCATTCAAAATATCTTTGACGTCGTCAGAAGTTGTCGTTCCTTTGAGACGGTAAGCATACAAGTATTCCTCTGACTGTGCTGCCAGATGAGACTGTTTCAATTTAATGTACGCTCGTTTACCGACAAACGCCGTACCAAAATTTTTACTGTCTACAATCGTATCCGACATTTTGCGAAGCGGAGCATCATAGTCCGGCGTCGTTGCAATACCGGTCACCTGAAACTTGATTTTTCCAAGCATAATCTGACTGCCTACCGTATATTGATGTTCCTCCGCATAACGTCTCTCTAACACAATTTCGTTCTCTTTTTCTGCCAAACGGCCCTCGCGCAGTGCAACCAAATTGATTTTTTGACGGTTTTGAAATACACGAATCGTCTCTTTCTGCTTGGCAAAATCCAGGTAAAACATCTTTTCCAGTTCCACATCGTGTTCTGCAAGCACTTTTTTATTATCTTTTGATAGCGGCACAAAACAGGTAAACTGACCATCTTCCATGTGATTTTTCTCAGCCTGTTCATCCACTCCCTGCACAATTGTTTCTCCTGCACCAACTAAAGAGCCAATCATATACATGCAAAGAATAATTAAAAGTCCCAGTGCCAGATAGCGAAAGAAATTTTCTTTCAAATCCCGTAAAACTCTTTTTCTTAAAATTTTCTGCATCTTATAAATCCTCCAACTTGTCTGCCGGTACTCTTGTTTCATTCGTATACGATTTTTTAATCTGTCCATCCTTCAAAAAAATCACACGATGAACCATTTGTTTAATACTGTTGTTATGCGTTACAATCAGCATTGTTGTTCCGTATTGCGCATTGATCTTCTCCAGCAAAATCAAAATTTCCCGTGATGTCTTTGAATCCAATGCCCCAGTCGGCTCATCACACAATAATAACTTTGGATTTTTCACTAATGCCCTTGCAATTGCACAGCGCTGCTGCTGTCCGCCGGAAAGCTGAAATGGGAACTTATTCTGATGTTCTGTCAATCCCAAGGTATCCAGCAATTCATCCACCGATAGTGGATTATCTGTCAAAAATTCACATACCTGAATATTTTCTCTTACCGTAAGATTCGGTACAAGATTGTAAAACTGGAAAATAAATCCCAAATTTGCACGGCGGTATTCTAACAAATCTTCCTTTTTCATTCCGAAAATTTCTGTCCCCGCCACTTTTACAGAACCGGAATCCATCGTATCCAGTCCTCCAATACAGTTTAAAAGGGTTGACTTACCAGAGCCTGAAGTTCCCTGAATAACACACATTTCTCCATGTTCTACCTCTGTAGTAATCCCATTTAATACCTGTACAAAACTACCATCTTCTCCATAACTTTTCTTGACATCTTTAATTTCCAAATACATATTTTTTCCTTTCTAACATAACACCGTTATGTTAATGTTATTTAAAAAGACCTGTAAAAGGTCTTTAAAATATTACCCACGCACACCAAACATTCCATACCAGCCACCAAGCAAATAATTCATCGCCTGCCCGGCAAATGCGAGTGCTTGTTCTTCCTCTTCGATATGCTGAATCATATAAAGGAACATATCAACTTGATTATGCGACATCCAATGCACAAGTGCATGATGAATCATCGGAATCTGCAATTCGTCACACATCGCCTTTGTCAGCATTAAATTATGCTCATCCATTTCATCAATAATCAAATCCACTGCATTTTCCATCGAAGAGCCGCCGGCTCCATTAATCAAAAGCAGAACTTCCTCTCGATTCCGGTAGAGTTCATGTACCAAAATCTTTGTCAACTCGACCTCACTCGAATCATCATGTCCGCTGGAGATAACCGATTTTGCCGCTTCATCCGCTTCCGTCTCACGATGAGCCGCAATAAGTTCCCGAACACGAATAAGCACATGCGAAACAAGGGAGCAGAATAAATCATCTTTATCCTGAAAAAAGAAATACAATGCACCTGTCGTAACGCCAGCTTCTCTACAAATTGCACGAAGTGAAGCTTTTGCGTACCCTTTTTCCACAAATTCCTTTTTCGCACATGCTAGCAGCCTCTCTTTTGTTTCACTGTCTTTTTGCTCTTCTGCCATTTTCTTTCCTTTCCTGTTGATACGCAGCATAACGCTGTTATCTTATCATTCTGTCTTACATCTGTCAAGCGTCAATTGTTCCACAACATTCATTCCCTCACACTGTTTTTTCGCCAGTTCTAATGTCTGTCTATCGGCAAACTGTTCCGGTCTGTGAGCGTCTACTCCAAAAATCACTGAATTACCTGTATTTCGTACAATCTGCCAGAATCGCTCCTCCGGATAGTTGCGGTGAATTGCCAAACCAAGCAAATTATATTCCAACGGAATATTCATCTGTTTCATTGCTTCGCACAACCGTTTCATTTCTCTTTGATAAATTTTATCAGAACCGGTATAGTATATCAAATCCGGATGTGCCAAATATAAGTAGCGTCCGGACCTTGCTCCCTCAATACACAAATCCACATAACGAATCAATCTGTCTTCATCATCTGCCATACGTCCACTGTAATTAAAATCACTCTCAGAATCAAGAAAATGTTGTCCAAGTATCATGTAATCCACCGGGTAATCCTTCAAAAAAGCATCCTGCTCCTCCATCAGTTCCGGCAGATATTCGGATTCAAATCCGATAAAAATATCAATATCTTTTTCATATTCCCTGCGAAGCTTTTCAAGTGATGAAAAATAACCATCCGTTTCCTGTGGCGTCATTCGGATATTCGACACATAATCACTTTTATAAATCCACGGACAATGGTCGGAAAATCCCAATATCCGAAGTCCTGCCCGAATTGCTTCTTCTACATACTCTCTGTCCTCTCCGAACGCATGCTGACACCGTGTTGTGTGTGTATGATAATTTGCTTTCATCGTCAGTTCCTTTCCACTTCTAATTTTTTTGAATATATTTTTCTTATAACGTCCAATCGAAAGAAAGTCGCACATAGAAAGCCATGTCTGCGAATCACATACACCAATTAAAAAATCAACTTTTTTCGCCAAGTTGTTCAATCTCCAACAAAATACCATTGTGGTCATCCTCAAAAGGAATCAAATGCAGCTTATAATTCGGAATTTTCTAATGAATTCATCTGCTTCATAATTGCTGTCGGTGAAATAAATAATTGTTCCGCCGCTTTCGTAAAGCTTCCACAATCCGCAACGGCAAGAAATGTATCCAACATTGGTTCATACATACTGCTTTCCCCTCATGCAATAACGATTTCTCTTCGTGTAAACTTTTAGTTGATGCAACAATAACATATTGGAAATTCTCTGTCAAGACTCGCCATGTTATACTAAAATCAAAACCTACTCTTGCAGAATACCTGAAAAGTATCGACTCATATGATGTAATCTACCTTGGCCACCCAAATTACTGGGGCACCATGCCGATGGCCGTCTTCACTTTTTTTGAACAATTTGCTGAATTAAACGATGATGTATTGTTTGGAGAGGTATGGTCCAGAGAGGACAAACTTTCTTCCAGAGACCGAAGCATCGTAACCGTAACCACCCTAATGGCAAGCGGTATCCTTGATAGTTCTTTGAAATTTCACCTCGCAAATGCAAAAAAACATGGCGTAACACAAGAAGAAATTGCTGAAATTATCACACACGCCGCTTTTTATGCCGGCTGGCCAAAAACCTGGGCTGCCTTTAATATGGCAAAAGAAGTCTGGAAAGAGAACTAATTATAAAATCAACATAGGATACTCCACATATTTTCTGTGGAGTTTTCTTTCTTCCTACTCTCCAATCCCATACTCCTGTAACAATTCTTTCTGGTATTCTGTATCTATGATTGCTTTTTGTATATCGTCCATTCGATTATCTGCTAATAGGCAATGATATAATGTGTTGATTTCCTCGATTCCTTGTGAAATTCCCTTCTCTATTCCTCGTTCCTCATACATATCTAACAATACACACATATTGATTTTTCCTCCTTTTCCTTCAGTTTCTTCTATTAATTCTTTTGCTTTCCGATATCTCCTGTCGTTTATCACCGCAGACAACCAGTCTAAAAACGCCTCCGGATGGTCTAATTCAAATTCTGTTGTTTGAAAATATTCATCCAATTTCTTTCTGTCATTTCCACAGGACAGATAACGGACTATGTATTTAAAATCTGATTGATACTGACAGATTGTCGTTTCTGACTGACTGGCAAGGTTAATAATACAAATGGGATGCTCAGGAATCCATTTTGTAAGTTCCTCACCAATATCCTCCGGAAATTCCAGCATATCATTCAAACATCTTGGCTTTTTCCATTCTTTCTGACTGTAATTCAAAACCAGAGTGATGACCGGGCTTAACTTCTGTGAATCGTTAAGTTCTTTTGTCATCGGATTTGGATAATTGCCGGTTTTTCGATTACTTTCTTTCGCTTCCTTGATCTGCTCCATATATTTGGCGTGCTGGTACCCCATATCACGCACCGGCATAACATTATTTTTGTCACTCTGATTTTCCAGACATAAGAAAAAATTTATATTATCCTTCTTACACTTCATTGGCACATCCATCTGTAACTGGCAAAGTTTATCATCTGATACGGCTTTCGTAATCAACTCGCCGGGTTCCCGCGACAACTCTTTCGCTGACACATAACATCTGCCACCAAATAAGTTTACATTTACAATGTCTGAAAATACATCTTTGTATTGTAGTAAATTTTTCTCTGCTAAATCTTTTGCTCCCAAATGGTATCCTCCTTAATTCTTTTGTTTCTATCATTACAAGGAGAACATCTGCGCCCCACCCTTGTTTGTATATATACTAGCACAGTCAACGCGCAAAGTCAATATATTTACTTACAATCGTCAGGCGACTTACGCCCCTCAAAAAGAATCTTAAATCGTGCCAAACAAGCCAAATTCCGGCATATAAAAAGAGCGTAAAACGACACCACCAATATGAGGGGCGTTCTACGCTCAAAGTTTTTTTCAAAACCCGTCTTATATTACTTCCTTATATTATTTCTTTATCTTGACTTTTTTCACCGTGCTCCACTTACCATACACCTTTTTCTTGCCATTCATCTTATAGGCACGAACTCGAATATAATACGTTTTCTTCTTTTTTAGTTTCTTAATGGTGTACTTGGTTTTCTTTGTCTGTACGCTCTTTTTCTTTTTGAACTTTTTGTTCAAGGCATACTGGAGCTGGTAGCCTTTAGCACCAGTGACTTTCTTCCACTTTACGGTAAGCTTCTTCCCCTTTCCATTTTTAGCTGAGGTAAGTTTGACTTTGGAAGGTGCCTTTACTTTCGGTGTATCTTCATTATTACTCGAACTAGGCTTCTGCTTCTCATCTGTACTATTACTATCTTTTATTAACGACTCAGGATACTGTTCAGCACTTCCATTATCAAGTCCCGTTAATTTTCCAGCAGCCGTCCATCCTCCAGAGGATAAACTTATATGAATGACCGGACGTATACCACACACACCGTCACATAAACCATAAAAACCATTAGGTGTCACAATAGGATTTAAGATTTCATTGTTGTCTTCAATTGCTGAATCCCGCAATAACCATGAGCCAAAAAAGTAGTTATAACCATTAACTATCTCTAAAATACTCATTTCACCTTTATCTTTTGCATATTCTGTTGGACATGCAGATGCCATGCCTTCTAAGAGCCCATATGATATCGTATTCTTTTCTTCCCGAGACAATATAGACACTTTATCATTAGCTATCGAAGAATTATTAATTGCTGTCTGCTCAGTCGTATTAAATGCTTCCTTATAAAAAGTTGTATTTAACCAACTGCGTAATAAACTCTTTTCCCACGCAACAATACTGGTATTTGGAGCCGCATTCTCACTGTACGATTGAAAATCCAAACAACGACTCGCAATCATAAATACATCATCACCATTTACTGAAAGGACACGCCACTTAATTGGTTGTTTTTTCTTGGCATCGTTTTGATAATAATTTCCAAAATAAACGCAATCCCACTGTGAATTAAAATCCTTATATAAAACAATTTTTTCAGAATTCTTCCATAAACCAGATGATTTTTTCAAGTGAATCACCGGACGAATTCCCGCCTTTGATGTTATATTTTTCCAAGCGACACACCCACTGTGTCATGCGTCGAATTATTGTTCCCACCTACGGCAACTTTACCGCAGATTAAATT
>OLSF01001925.1_pt1 | contig 17386 bp, 12 predicted proteins | sample 1672301 | NCBI WGS metagenome assembly OLSF01 (sample SAMEA3136669, study PRJEB25190) | human gut metagenome | biome: human gut; feature: human-associated habitat; material: faeces | place: Austria | collected 2013
TTCTGACTGTTCCTCCACTGGCGGATAGATCTGGGTAAAGGTTTTCAGTTCAGCCTGTGTGGCACTCTCCGCCCATTCCGTTGCAACTGCAACAAAATCACTGAGTGCAGAAAGAACTTCTAACAGGGTTTTCATGCTTTTCACTCCTTTGTCCGGAAAACAAAAAGCCTGATTTGACAATAGGAATCCGGGGCTATCTCGTTAAACACAAAGGGACTTGAAGTTTCTTTGTGCTGTGTGAGATATCCCTTTGCCCTATTGCAAATCAGGCAATTTGTTTTCTCTTTTGTTGTATCAGTCAGGTGGTTATCCTTGACTGTGTTTCTATCATACCATGGAAAATGACAGGTTTCGAGGACATCTCGTGTCCCTTTTTTTATTCATTTTAAGGCCTGAATCAATGAATATCCCGTATATTTTAGTATGGTATTCACATATATCTTGCTTATGGATTTTTATCTGTTGTCATATGTGCACAAAAATAAAGGGACACGAAAAGTCCTTTTTTAAGATAATTTTTTTGAAAAATGCAGATAAAAAAGCGGCTGAGAAATTCGCTCAACCGCTGTCAATTTATTGGCCGAAGGCTGCTGTAAGCAAATCCTCTTTTAATGGACTAAGCCCTTCGGATTCCAATGTTTCATTCCATTTATAGATGCTCTCTCTGTACATTGTCCTCAACATCACTCCATAGCAAAGCTCTGCTGGGACATCATTGTGCAATTTCATATCTGCTTTTTGTAATAGATCACTGCTCAATTCAGGGAATAGGTGCATACCAACCGAAATGGCAATTACGCTTTCAAGCTGCATATTCCGTTTCTGTCCCTGTCTCATTCTTCCGATTGTTTTTACACTGAGAAGTGATCTTTCCGAGAGTTTCTCTCTCGTTAGTGCAAGGTTATGCATATGATATTTTACCGTGTCACCAAATCCAGCAGGCATCCCTTCCATGATCTGTTGTATTCCAAATGCCTCAGATACAGCCGTCTCGTACTCCTTTGTGTACAGGTATGCAAGCGCTCCTTTTTTCGTTTCCTCACGATTCAGTGTTCCCGATACGTACTCATAATTCTGTCGTTCATGGCGTATTGTAAATAGCAGACAGCATTCTTCCATGTGAGTTCTGGCGTAAGGGGACAAGCAGGGATGACCGTTTCTGTACCAGATGTATTTATCGCTGTTTTGACAAAGATGCCCTTCCACATAGATGTATGCCCCTTTTTCCAGCACCTTGCGGAACTCAGCATTTCGCGCATATTCCTCAATCATTTTTTTAAAGTCAAGGGTATAGGTCTGGTTGTAGTGAACGTTTTTTCCCACTAGGTATCCGGGGACAGGTTTTCCGTTTGCAAAATGTCCGACGCCTCTTGCCTTATCATATCCAAGCTCCACCAGACGGTTTCTTGCAGTTTCCTTTGATACGCCATAAAATTCAGCAAGATCCGCTGTCACATGCTCCAGTGCAATGGATTCCGGCATTTTCTCATATTTTTGGAACAGTTCCGTTGTTTTAATGGTAGTCTGATTCAGGGGCATACGCACTCTCGGTGTCATATGGACTGCCTGATATTCAATCCAGCTGAGCGGATCATCCTCAGATTTTCCGATAGCCATATCTTCAAATTCAGGCGGATTTTCCTGCAGAAAACCGTGGTACATGCTTTGCAGATAGTAAAAGAAATAGTGCTCATATGCGTGGATACATTCGTGCACCACTGTGTCGTTTGGATTTCTGTTTCGGTTGATGTGGGCTTCCATATCAATTAAAATGGTGTTTGCCGGAACAGAGGATTGCTTGGGAATACCATTCCTGTAATGTGTGATAACAGTATTCTCAAAATAAATACTGCCCAATCTGGAATCATCGAGAGAAAGCCGGGCGACTTTTACCTGAAATCCCATGTTTTTCGCAAGCTGTTTGACATTCAGCTTCATGGGAGACTCCAATGCTTCTGGGTAATATTGATGCAGCATGGCCTCTGCTTCTGCATCCAGATTTCGTTTGGAAAGATAGGGGACGAGATAATCAGAAAGCCCATTTTCTTGTGGGATATCTTCCTTGTGATAGATGTTTACAGATTCAAAAAAGTTGGATTTCTCATAAATGTGGAAAGTTCCCTGTATCCGATACCATTGCTTGACTTTGGTATCGGTGCTATGCGTATGGTGTATCGTAAAATCAGTGATGACAACGGTGTCTATGCGAAAGGATACTTCATTCACACGGTGCAGATAAATCCGATGTATTTGGGTATCATTCAGATGAACAGAAGCGATCTGATTCCGATAACGGTCAATATGTTCTCCATAGGGGACCAGTCCATTTTCGATACAATGACGCATAACCCTTTCATAATCTTCTTCGTAATTCCAGCAAATAAAGTCACTGAATGAGCAGATTTCCGGTATTTGTGACCATTCCGGATTTTTCTTTACCTGATAGAAATTGGAGTTTATGGGATCAGGGACAATGATGATCGGCCCTTTTTCGATGTAATATTGTTCACTCATAATGCCACCTCACTTTTTACAGTCGGTGCTTGACAAGCTTCGTCTGCTGTGATATAATGGGATTAGAGTTCAAACAAGTTCAAATCAATAATAGCACAAACATTCGATTTTGTCAAGAACAAATATGGGGAGGAAAGCATGAAGACATTACCGGAAAAAATCAGAGAGGCAAGAAATGCACTTGGATTGTCGCAGACAGAACTTGGAGCGCTAGTCGGTGTATCTCTGCGTTCGATTGTTGCTTATGAGAAGGGAGAGAAATATCCCAGAGAAAAAACGATGTTTCAACTTGCAAAAGCACTGCGAGTTTCTATTAAATATCTGAAGGAGGATGAATGTGAAAATCCGACTGAGGATATTGACAAAGACCCGTTTATCGTAGATGCCAGTGAAAAATTCGGGATGAGTGGTTCCAAGGATATGGAACGGATGCTTGCAGAAAATACAGCGTTGTTTGCAGGCGGAGAACTATCTCAGGAGGAAAAAGATATTTATTTTAATGCACTGTACAAGGCATATACAGCCTGTCGGGAACAGGCAAAAGAGAAATTTGGTAAAAAGAAGATAAAATAAGAATGGAGTGATTCGGGGGAAATGTCAAACAATAGCGTTACAGAAATCTGCCGTATTGCCAGACAACTGATCCGGAAATATGATACACAGAACCCCGAAAAGCTCTGTGAGGAACTTGGAATCCAGCTCCTTTATGAGGATATGGGGACAGATCAGACTTCTATCAAGGCGATGATGGTAGTCCACAGGCGTATCAAGTGTATTGTTGCCAATTGTAATCTGCCGGATGTGATTCTATGCTTCATCCTTGCTCATGAGCTTGGTCATGCAGCGCTCCACACTTCTCATCATCAGCAATTTACGGATGTCGGTCTGTTTGAGGATACTTCTTGCATGGAAAAAGAAGCGAACCTCTTTGCTGCGGAGCTTCTGCTCGGCGACAGTGAAGAATTGATGGAAGAGATGACATATTCCGAGCTTTCTATGTTTCAGCTGGCAGCGTCTCATCATGTGCCTTATGAGCTGCTTGCCTACAAGTTGGAAATCATGGAGGAGGAAGGCTACGAAGTACCAGATCTGCCCTATGAACCGGACAGTCGATTTTTGACGGGGATGCTTGGTATGGATGAGGACTATTCGTATTGGGGTGATTGATATGCAGTGTATTTGTATCGATCTGAAAAGCTTTTACGCATCTGTTGCATGTGTTGACCGTGGACTTGACCCACTGAATACGAATCTTGTGGTAGCAGATGAAAGCCGCACGGAGAAGACCATCTGCCTTGCTGTTACGCCCGCTCTGAAACAATATGGTATTCCTGGCAGAGCAAGGCTTTTTGAAGTGATCCAGCGGGTTAGGGAAGTCAATGAGGAACGGCTTAGAAAAGAACCATACCACGAATTTACAGACAGTTCCTGCTTTGCATCAGAGCTGTATCGTGACCCGTCTTTGAAACTGGATTATATTGTTGCACCACCGCAAATGGCACATTACATGGAAGTCAGCACGAAGATCTATGAGATCTATCTGCGGTATGTTTCGCCGGAAGATATTCATGTGTATTCCATAGACGAGGTCTTTATTGATGCAACGGGATATCTGAAAACGTATCGCTGCACAGCACATGAACTGGCAATGCGCATGATACAGGACGTCCTGAAAGAAACAGGCATTACAGCGACAGCCGGCATCGGAACAAATCTATATCTCGCAAAGGTTGCAATGGATATCGTGGCAAAGAAGATGCCGCCCGATAAGGACGGAGTGCGCATTGCAGAACTGGACGAGATGTCATACAGGGAAAAGTTGTGGAATCATAAGCCATTGACTGACTTCTGGCGAATAGGAAGTGGATATGCAAAGAAACTGGAGAAGCTGGGACTTTACACCATGGGTGATATTGCAAGGTATTCTGAATACGGTGAGGACAAGCTGTTTAACGTATTTGGCGTTGCTGCGGAGTTAGTCATAGACCATGCCTGGGGATATGAGCCGTGTCCCATGTGTGCGATAAAATCTTACAAATCAAAAGAGCACAGCATTAGTCAGGGGCAGGTGCTTTCCTGCCCATATGACTTTGAAAAAGGGCAGCTTATTGTTCGTGAAATGACAGAACTGCTTGTAATGGATTTGGTGTGCAAAGGAATGGTCACGGATCAGATTGTACTCACGGTGGGCTATGACCATACGGGGATACCAGAGGACTATGCCGGTGAACTGAAAACAGACCGATACGGCAAGAAAATTCCGAAGCAGGCACATGGTTCTGTCAATATTGGACGGCAGACTTCTTCTACCAGAATCATTATGGAAAAAACCATGGAACTGTACAGCAGAATTGTAGATCCGACTTTGCTTGTACGGAGAATGAATGTGGTAGCAAACCATGTTGTGCCGGAATCGGAAACAAGAGATGAGATTGTGCAGTATAGCTTGTTTGATGATGTAGAGGCACTGGAAAAGAAGCGTGAACAGGAAAAGGCATCTCTTGAAAAGGAACATCAGTTGCAGAAAGCCATGCTGAACATCCAGGACAGATATGGAAAAAACGCGATTCTCAAGGGCATGAACTTCCGGGAGGGTGCAACTACCAGAGAACGGAATGGGCAGGTTGGCGGACACAGAGCGTGAGGTTCGGTATGAACAACTATGACGATATTCGGAATCACAGCCGATACAAATTGAAGCATCATCAACCTATGTCCATGTGGAGCCGTGCGGCACAGTTTTCGCCTTTTGCGGCACTGACCGGATATGACGATGAAATCGATGAAGCTGCCAGACTGACGGATCGCCGTGAGGAAATGACGGAAGACGAACTGAATGGTCTGAATCAGGCATTTCAGAAACTTCTGGAGAGAGCGTCAGATCGTCCACTGGTTTCTGTGACTTATTTTCAGCCGGATGAACGGAAAGACGGGGGAGAGTATGTGAGTTATACGGGACGTTTTCGATTTTTTGATGAGACTGAGAGGATTCTGCATTTTACAGATAGAACAGAAATCCCTGTAGATGATATTTTTCATATTGAAATGAAATAGAATACTTGATTAAATTTATAAGGTTTTCGAGAATCTTATGTAGTTATATGAATTTTGAACATCTGGTGTGATATAATGAGATTGAACACGGATGAAAATTTTATTGGGAAGCATTGTATCTTTTGACGAAACGTGATATAATTGATCATGAATATACTTACGCTGAACTCCGGTGTAAAAATATATTTTTGTAAAAAGCCGTTGTCCTGAAAATGACACAACGGATGTGGTATAATGATTAAAGAAATATTCTTTGAACGATTTTAAGTAAATCTTAGGAGGACACCGTTATGGCAGAAAATGAAAACAGCAAAGACCTTTTAAGCGTTCTATGGGCAGGAGCTGACATTCTTCGTGGCAAAATGGACGCCAATGAGTACAAGAACTATCTTTTGGGTATTGTATTCTACAAATACCTCTCCGATACATTTCTGACTCACGTTTATGACCTTTTGTATAACAAAAAGCCTGAAAGCATGGCTGAGGCACAGAAGGCTTATGAGGAGATTTTTGCAACAGAGGACGCTGAGGAGCTTCTTGAGGATATTAAGGAAAGCTATCACTACACAATCGCTCCCGAACTTACATACACAAAGATTGCCGAAGCTGCAAACAACAACTCTTTCCAGCGTGAAACCCTGCAAAAGGCGTTTAACAATGTAGAACAGTCCGACAGTATTTTTGCAAATCTTTTTGCCGATGTTGACCTTTATTCCACAAGGCTTGGTGCCGGCGAACAGAAGCAGTCAAGCACGATTGCCGAGGTAGTAAAGACAATCAACGAAGCCAATCTCCTTAACCATGAGGGCGATGTTCTCGGTGATGCTTACGAATACCTTATCGGTCAGTTTGCAAGTGAAACGGGAAAGAAAGCCGGAGAATTCTATACACCGCAGGCAGTTTCACAGATCCTTACCCGTGTTGCTATTCAGGGGCAGGAAGATAAACAAGGACTTCTCGTATATGACGCAGCTATGGGTTCAGGCTCACTTCTTCTTAATGCAAAGAAGTATTCAAATAAGCCCGATTATATCCGTTATTTCGGTCAGGAGCTTTCCACTACTACATATAACCTTGCAAGAATGAATATGTTTCTGCACGGTGTTGATCCTGAAAATCAGACGCTCAGAAACGCAGATACCCTTGACGCAGACTGGCCGACTGATGAGGAAACCGACTTTGATATGGTGCTAATGAACCCTCCTTATTCTGCAAAATGGTCAGCTGCACCCGGTTTTCTGAATGATTCGAGATTTTCCGACTATGGTGTTCTTGCTCCTAAGTCAAAAGCTGACTACGCTTTCTTGCTGCACGGCTTCTACCACTTGAAAAACAGTGGTACAATGGCTATCATTCTTCCTCACGGCGTTCTGTTCCGTGGAGCAGCCGAGGGTAAAATCAGGCAGAAGCTCATTGACAGCGGTGCTATCTATGCCGTTATCGGTCTGCCTGCAAACCTGTTCTATAACACTTCTATCCCGACAACGATCATTGCTCTGAAGAAGAACCGTGACGGACGTGACATTCTCTTTATTGATGCTTCACAGCAGTTTGTCAAGGGCAAGAAGCAGAACTCCATGAGTCCTGAGAACATCGACCACATCATAGAGCTTTACACAGCCCGTCAAGATGTGGAGAAAGAAGCGCACCTTGCGACTTATGAGGAGATCAAGGCGAATGACTACAACCTCAATATTCCTCGTTACGTCGATACTTTTGAACAGGAAGAACAGATCAGCCTGAGCGACCTGGCAAGCGAATTTTACGACATTTCCGCAGAAATGGACACAGCAGCTACTGACCTTATCACCCAAATGGGCGAGCTGTCCGCTGCCGATGCTGATACGAAGAACGAACTTGCCGATCTGATGAAGGTATTGGAGGGCATATTATGAGCAATACACCACAGGTCAGATTTGCCGGATTTACCGATGCTTGGGAACAGCGTAAGTTAGAAGAGATATGCGAACAGGTAAAAGAAACTGTTGATCCTCAACTAACACCTGATACAAAATTTTACGAATACAGTATGCCAGCTTTTGATGATAACAGCAGAGCTGATATTGTAAGCGGATATGATATGAATAGTATTAGAAAAGTTATCAATGCACCTTGCTTGCTTATCAATAAATTGAATGTGCGAAAAAAACGTATCTGGTTAGTCGAAAAACCTGAAAAAAACGCTGTTTGTTCAGCTGAATTTGTTCCTGTTACTTCTGATGTTTCAGACCTAAGTTTCTTAAAATATACTACTTTGAAAGATGATTTTACAGCTTATTTGGAAGATTGTTCTTCTGGTTCATCTAATAGTCAAAAAAGGGTTACTCCAGATGTAATTATGAAAGCTACAATTCAAATTCCAACAATAGCTGAACAGTCGATAATTGGAACATTTTTCTCGAACCTTGACTCCATTATCACCCTTCATCAGCGTAAGTGTGACGCTTTGCAGAAATTCAAGAAATCTATGCTTCAAAAAATGTTCCCGAAAAATGGAAGTCTTTATCCAGAAATTCGATTTGCGGGATTTACTGATGCTTGGGAACAGCGTAAGTTAGGTGAGGTTTGTCAAATCAATGGTCGAATTGGATTTAGAGGTTATACTGAAAAGGATATTATCCCAAAAGAACAAGGTGGGGTATTAGCTTTCACACCTACTAACATTGTCAATAACCAGCTTTCATTCAATGTAAAAAACACTTATATCACAAGGGCAAAATATGACGAGTCTCCTGAGATTATGGTTAAGAGTGGCAATATTCTTTTTGTAAAAACAGGTTCGACATTAGGTAAAAGTGCCTTAGTTACGGGATTTAATGAAGAGTCAACTGTTAATCCGCAGGTTGTGGTGATAAAGACGGATATTTCAAACCAGAAAATATTATCTACTATATTAACCACGGATAAGGTTCAAAGTCAGGTATCTTCGGTGAAGATAGGTGGAGCAGTTCCGACAATGACGGAAACAGAATTGAAAAATATCGAATTATCAATGCCAGTAAATGAAGATGAAAAAATAAAAATAGGCACATTCTTCACTGAACTCGACACCCTTATCACCCTTCATCAGCGTAAGTTAGAAACGCTGAAAAAACTGAAAAAATCTATGCTCCAGAAGATGTTTGTATAAAGGCGGTGAATACCTATGGCAGAACTTGAAAAGACAATAGAAGATAAGCTGATAGAACAGCTCACAGAAGGCAATAGCCAATGGACATACCGCCCCGATCTGCACACGGAGGAGGAGTTATGGGCGAATCTTCGCTCTATTCTTGAACGTGGCAACAAGGCGGTGCTTGACGGCAAGCCTCTCACCGATCAGGAGTTTGAACAGGTCAAGAACCAGCTATCCTTTGCGACATTCTACGATGCCGCGAAATGGATCGCCGGAGAGAACGGCATCGCACACGTTTATGTACAGAGAGATACCGAGACGGTTCAGCTCACCGCCCTCAAGCGTGATGACATTGCAGGCGGTTCAAGCGTTTATGAGGTCATCAATCAGTACAGAGCGTTAAAGGACGTTGACGAGGAGGACGTACACAGCCAAAACCGCCGTTTTGATGTGTCTCTGCTGATAAACGGTATTCCGCTTATCCATATCGAACTGAAAAATCGTCAGCACTCCTATCTTGACGGCTTCCGTCAGATACGCAAGTATATCCGTGAGGGCAAGTTTACGGGCATTTTCTCGGCAGTTCAGATGTTCGTGGTATCCAATGCGGTTGACACGAAATACTTCGCTGCCGCAGGCGACGAAGAACTTAACGAGAAATTCCTCTCCGGCTGGGAGGACTTCGCCAATGAGCCAGTCACCGACTATCTGAAATTTGCCGAGAATGTACTGAAGATACCCGAAGCACACCAAATGGTAATGAAGTATGCGGTACTCGATCAGGAAGCAAGACGTATTCTTCTGCTCCGTCCGTATCAGATACACGCTATCGAAGCGGTCAGAACGGCATCAAGGCAAGGAAAATCGGGCTATATCTGGCACACAACAGGTTCAGGTAAGACGATGACGAGTTATAAGACAGCCCGAAATCTGCTGATCGACATTCCGAGCATCGAAAAGACTATCTTCCTTATCGACCGTAAAGACCTCGATACGCAGACAACACAGGCATTCCAGTCTTATGCGAATAATGATGTGGTCGATGTTGATGAAACGGACAATGTGGGCGATTTGATAGACAAGCTGAAAAACAATAATCAACAGGTTGTTGTTACTACCATTCAAAAGCTGTCCATTGCTGTCAAAAAACGTCTAAAAGAAGATACTCCTGCATATAACCGCATAAAAGGGCTTCGTGTTGCCTTTATCGTTGACGAATGCCACAGAGCTGTTACACCGAGAACACAGCGACTTCTGTCACAGTTCTTCGTCAATTCTCTTTGGTACGGCTTTACGGGAACGCCCCGTTTCGATGTGAACGCATATCCTGCCGAGGGCGATCTTCCGAGAACGACCGATGAGCTTTACGGCGAGTGCCTGCATAAGTACACCGTCAAAGAAGCTATCCGAGATGAAGCTGTATTGGGCTTCCAGACCGAACATCTCGGTCAGACAGACTTGAAGAAGAATGACGAAAACGAAGACTTGTCTGTATATGAAACAGAAGCTCACATGCTTGAAGTTCTGAATACGATAATAAACAAATCAAGAGAGAAGCTTGGATTTTCTAATGGCAGAGGCAAAACCTACGAAGCCTTATTAACCGTCAACTCAATTCAGAGAGCTCAGGCATATTATGACTTGCTGAAAAAAGTAAAGAACGGCGAAACAAGTATCGAAATCAGCGAGGAAACAAGACGTGTATTGCCTGATTTTCCGAAATTTGCAATAACCTATTCTGTGTCAAGTGATGACAACAGCGAAAGCACGTCTTTGAATGTACCGAAAATGCAGGAGGCTCTTGACGATTATAACAAAATGTTCGGAACTTCATGCGGAATAGGCGAAATAAAAGGCTATAACGCGAACCTCAATGACCGACTTGCACGAAAGAAAACAAAATTCAAGAGCCGTGATGAACAGCTTGACCTTGTTATTGTTGTAAACCGTCTGCTCACAGGCTTTGACGCACCTTGTCTGTCAACTGTATTTATGGACAGACAGCCTATGCATCCACACGACATTGTTCAGGCTTTTTCTCGTACCAACCGTCTTTTTGACAAGCCTAAACAGGCAGGTCAGATAGTCACATTCCAATCTCCCCATAAGTTCAAGCAGGCTGTTGACGAAGCTCTCATACTCTACTCAGCAGGCGGACAGGCTTCTGTACTCGCACCCGATTGGGATACAGTATATGACGAATTTAAAAAGGCGCTTGCTTACGTTCGTGTAACAGCCGCTACGCCTGATGTAATACCTTCCCTTGCAAAAGAGGGAGAATTACGCTTTGCAAAGGCATTCCAGGAATTTGATAAGATATATGCAAGCCTTAAAGCTTTTACGAAGTATGCAGAAAATCCTTCAGAGTCTTACGGCATAACTCAGGAAGAATATGACGATTACGCAGCTCACTACAAAAATATTCGAGAGAAATACAAGAAGCAGCCTAATCCGGTTGACCCAGTCGACCCAACTTTTATTGACCTTGAATATGAGCTTAAAGCGTATAGCCGAGAGAAAATCGACTATGATTATATCGTCAGCCTGATTCAGACTGTTGTTTCAGCCACCGATGAAGAACGAGCAGAACAGCACTATCAGAATCTGCTTGCCGAAATCAGCAAATATATTGAAGATTTGCTTGCATCCAACCCGAAGCTTGGTGCATTGATGCAGGAATTGTGGGACGATATAAACAACAATCCCAATGACTTCAAGGATAAGAGAGTATCTCATACTCTTGCTCAAATGCGTAAAGAAGCTATTGAGAATTTGCTTTCAAATTTTGCCAATGAATGGTGCGTCAGCCTTGAAGCGGTTTCCTACTCTGCTGACCGCTATGAACTGGGGGATACGGAAATCCCCGGACTTAACAACCTGAAGAAAGCAGCCGATTTTGATAAATTCTCTGAAACTCACAGCGATATATCCAAATTCAAGTATAATCAAGCAATGAAAAAAGCCTTGTCAGACTTGTTGATTGAAGAAATTGTCCCACTTCGTGATGATAATTACAGAATTGATGATACAAAAATAACAGCGAAACCCTAAGTGTCAGAGCCCATCTATTTTGTCATCCAGAAGTGAACGTGATTAAAGGCTTCACGCTCTTTCTATTGATGAATGCACTTTTATTGCTGATAAGGGCTATGATGTGAAGGCTGTTTATAACCTCATCAAAGATGTTTATCATGGAGAATGCGTCATTCCTCTGAACAAACGCAATACGAAAAATCCTGAAAAGCTTCCATCCGGACACTCGATTTGCGAAGCCGGACTTGCTATGCACAAGGTCGGCAAATGAACTGACAATAACAGAACCCGCCAGAAATACTGCTGCCCTTTCAAACGTTCAAAATCAGGCTGTTGTCCATGCAATCATAAAAACTGGAATAACGGCAAAAAGACGCGCGGATGTACGAAATATGTGACACTGCCGGACGATTACAGACTTTCCATTGACCGTGAGTGCATTTCCTTCAAGAAAATTTACGCACTTCGTACTGAGTCTGAACGTTATAACTCACGCTTTAAATCAACAGGTCAGGAGCGCCTTTGGGTACACGGTATCAATGCCGCAAGAAATCTGAACACTATCGCACACATTGTTCTTCTTGCCACTGCTGTTGCCGCAGTTGTCACGAAATCCAAATGCTCTTATTGCTCCCTTAAATCTGTTAAGCGTATAGCCGGATTATTCGGATTCAATATTTTCAACAGGCTTTTGCCATTTTTAGCAAAGGTCAGCTTTGCTGTACCTTTTTTCACGCCTTCTTTCCAAGCTTTTGCCTGATTCCTTTTTTTCTTCTGTTTCAATCGGGCGTTTTGCTCTTCTCTAAGTGATTATACTACTTTCATACACCGTTTGCAAGTCGGGATTTTGTGATTACATCTTTACAGACTTGCAGAAGTTTTCTGATGCGGTACGGAAGCATTGGGAAATTGAAAATCAACTGCATTGGTGTCTTGATATGAATTTTGATGAAGACAGATGCCGCACCAGAGTTGATTACAGCGGTGAAAATCTGGCTGTAATACGTCATGTTTCTTTGAATTTATATAAGGCTTTTACTTCTGTTAAGATAAGCATGAAGGCAAAACGTTTTCGTTGTTCTTTTGATGATGATTTTCTTTGTCCCGTCATTTTCAACAAATTACCATGATTTTTTTCATGCGGAAGCCCTGTAAATTCTTCCGATTTTCGTTGATTTTCCCCAGAAAACATGGTATAATAAAGATTAATGGCGATTATTGAAAAAAGGAGTATTTCATATGTTGTATCGTGCAGAAATTGTGTATCACTATGCTGGAAATACATCTTTGGATTCTGATCTTGCCATAAAGATTCACGGTGCAGTTATGCACTTCATTCCTTCTGCAATAGCGAAAAAACTGCATTTGCCCCAGTATCATTCTCTTGCTATGTATTGTCTTTCTGATAATGTGGGAAATGTAACACTCTATATTTCTGCATTGGATGCAGAATCCAGTAGCGTGATTGCCAAGCTTATTACGCTGCCCAGCATACAAATTTACGGCAGCACTGTGCCTCTCATACAGGTGAAGACAAAGGTAAAACCTGCCTCTTCTTTGGACGCATTGACAAAAGTACTGCGTAATCGTGAAGTGAAGTTGATATTTGCTACCCCGACAGTCTATAAGACCGCTGGAAAATATACTGCGCCGCCTTCACCTGAAAAATATTTTTATTCTGTGATACAAAAGATGAATCAATTTTCCGGCATAGCTTATGCTTATGAAAATTTTCTACAGGATTGGGCACAGTGTCGCATCAAAGAGTATGAATTGCATACCAAGGCATATCCTGTTACCGGATATATTTATACGGGGATGACTGGAAATATGACCTTGGTTCTACCAAAAGAAGAAACTGCTGCACAACGAATGAAAGAGGTACTTTGCTATGCAGTATATAGTGGATTGGGTTCAAAGACTGCACAGGGTATGGGTGGCTTTCAGATTCTCAACTGATCATGCAGAAACGTATCGAATTCCTTCCGCTGCTGTGAAATTGCTGCATTGCTGGCGGAAAGGCCACAGCTTTTTAAAAAGGAAATGTATACGATAGCCTTAAATGGGATTTCTAGTTGCATGTTCTTTTTGGATGCCGGGACATCATCAGAGATCTGGGCATATATTTTAGGTTCTGCCTTTTGTATCTCTTCTACTGTACGACACGGCTTTGTAAATGCAAAATCAATCAGATCATAGTTCAGAACAGTGTACAATTCATTCGTATTGATTTTTACGATATCAATAGGGACATTTTGCAGAATATCAACGACTTTTCCGGTGAAGAACAGCTGTTTATAGTCTTTTTTCTTTGGCTTGTTGTGCTGACGGTACTTCGCATACACGGTGATAAAACGAATGACAAGCTCCTGCTGCTGAATTGTTTCCAATGGGGATTCTGATGTATCCGGAAGCTCAATTTCTGTTTCCTCACTGTCGTCGCTGTCATTGGTCTGATGTTGTTTTGGCATTTCACAGGTTCGTTCTTTTTGTTTCGTTTCTCTGCGATTGTGTTCCATTTTTTCGAATTTCAGAAGCTGTATGAGATATGCGGAGAATTTGTCGCACTTTTCCGGCGAATAGGTTTCTGATGCTTTGTAAACTGCATCTGTAATCATATCATAAAAATCAGTGTCAGAAAATCCACTGCCGCCGTTTCTGCGAATAAAGTTAACAAGAAAGCGATAATACGCACCGTTATCGTCCAATACAATAATCAAAACCTTGTTCTGGTACATTTTTTGTGCTGCAGTATCGTCAGTTTCTTTCATTTGTATGGCGTACATGTTGAGCTGCATTTGTAAATTGTAGATTTCAGGAGATATCGTGCTTTTTTTCTCTTCTGGCATTTCTGACGTTCCTCCTTATTCAGACAGCAGCATACGAATTGTTTTCGCAGGATCTTTTACTTTGTTATCTGCCAGTGTACGGATCATCTCATCCATATAGAAAAGGGATGTTACATCGTAGATCTTTGCCATTTTCGTATTGAAATCGACAGCACCATAGACAATGCAACCGATATCGACATTTTGATGGAGTCGATAACAATAGTTCAGTGCAAGCATTTCTACCAGAGGTGTTGCTTTTGTACCGTATGTGATGCAGGTGTAAATAGAATCATTATCCCCGAGGTGTTCAATTAAGTGAGAGAAAATGTGAAGCTGAGTATCCAGCGTGTCATCATATGGAACACGCAGCAGTGTCAACTGATAGGAGATTTCCATTTCTGTGCAGAGTGTCTGTAGTTCTTTCTGGAAGATCTCGAGATTTTTCTCGGCGTTGATGTAATCAGACAGAATCGCCAGTACCTCGATACTTTCGCCTTTCTCTGCATATCCGTGAATAACAGGAAGAATGGGAAAGCTGACAGCTTTGTTGTACTGAAGCCTGGTATTGTCCATAGCATGATAAATGGTACAGTTCAGACTGCCTTCTTTTTGATAAGGGCTTGTCATAATAAATTTTTTCATGTTCATAAGGTCCTTTCTATTGAGAATTTGTCACCAAAGGTGCTCATATTTCCTGGGGAGACCGATTCTGAATGGCTTGAATCTGATTGACAGAACGGAGGATGACGCTTTTGATGTTATCGATTTGCAGTACATCATCGGTATTATATCCGGATTCCTGGAAATAGGCAGCGTATTCATTCAGATTTTCGGCATCATCGCTGGCATGGTTCACAGTGTTCCGTACAAATACCTTGATGTACAGATAGTCCTTTGCGATCTGCTGCATTTCTGCGACAGATAAAAAATTACCAAGTTGAAAATCGTTAGTTTCTTTGAGAAGTCGTTCCAGCTGATCAATGGTGTTCAGCTTTCCATTTTGATATTTTCCCTGTGGCAGGGCACAGCCTTGTATTGCCGATAACAGCTGCTTGGGCTCATTGACAGCGGCTTTCAGCAGTGCAAGAGGTGTTTTGAATCGCAAAAGTCTGTCAGCGTATTTCTCGTATTCCGGGAATTGCGCCAGATTTCTGGGATGTTTTGGGTTGCCGTATCTGTCGAAGAGGATATTTTTCAGGATATAAAACCGATTAAAACCACGGATGAGATCCGGTGCGCTTTTGGCAGAGGGAAGTGCTATTTTTTTGCGGAGCTGTTCAATATTGTCAGCATTGCAAATCGTGTTCAGTATATTGTCATCGCTCTTGTATGGAACAAGAAAACCAGCCAGTGCATTGGGCGGCGTCACATTATCGTAAAGGCTGAGGAAGAAAACATAAAACAGTTCGTATCCGAAGGAATACACGCTTTTTCGTTCGTGGATTTCTTTTACTTTCTGCTTAGAAACAATCAGGAAATTGTGCTTGCAAAGATAATCAGGCAGTTTTTCAACATAGATAGTGATTGCCTGCTGTAACAGGTTGTTGTCCAGACACCACCGGATGATATCCAGATAGTCGATTCTGGTTTTTCCATCTGTAAGGCAGAATTTTTTTCGTATCATGCCAATAATGCGTTGGAACAGCATTTCATTTTCGTCCGTAAGTGTTTCATCCGATAATGCGCAGAGACTTTCGTTCAGTTCATTTAATGTATCATCCAGATTGGTGCGGCAGAGATGGATGGCGTCAGAAAACTGATGCATAGCATTGATTACACGGTGAATGACAGGATTATCATGCGAGTGGAAAATAGAATCCAATTCATCGACATTACCGAACACTGTGAAGGTGTTTGCGGCATTGATCAGATTGAACATCTGATAGAGACCCGTCACATCCACAATGGTGTTCGTTGAACCAAGACTGCTGTAGACTGCCTTTTCCAATCTGACATTGTCATATTCCAGGAAACGCACCAGAAACATCAGCAGATAGCTGGTATTTCTGGCACCGCCGGTGGTGTCGAGAAAAATGCTGTCATTGGCGTGAATGTGGGACAGGATTTCCCGGATGGGCTGTGCGATCTGAAATGACGAGAATGCATTTGGAATCGTAATGATTTTCGGCAGGGGACAGCCTTGGCTGCTGGAATGCGCACTGACCATATCGCAGAACAGATCGTAAGCAGACTTTGAAGCTTGTCCCATGGGAGTCAGTGTTTCCTTTGTGGCAATACAGAGGATTTTGTCCAGTGTCTTTCCTTCACTGTGCAGAAGCTGAAATATGTATTTCACCGGGGCATCGGGGGTATATCTGCCCGAAATCGTGCCCTGGTCGCTGGTAAATGTTTTTGTTTCCGGGATGTCCCCCATAACTTTGCTCAGGCTGACGAGAAGAATGTTTGCCATATTTAACCCCCCACTGGAATCGACGTATTTTTACATTATTATACCATGCTTTTTTAAAAAACGCAACTGCCTGGAAAAAAAGTTTCTGATCCATGCGATGCACTTTTATATCGGCATGAGATTCGCACTTTTTCAGACGAAAAGTGTAAAATAAATATGTCCAAAACAATTCTACGTTTTAATAATTTGTAAACTATAGCGAAAAAACTTGACAAGTGACGACGTTTGTTGTATAATAATAACAGGTTGCAATGATGCGTTTTCTGATTGCTTCTGTGATGGATTTGTGAGAATTTTGATAGAACGGTGATGCCTGTGTGCTTGCTTGATTTCACAAAGTGGAAAAAGTCCCGGAATTGCGTTCAAAACAGAGTTCTCCCTACCGGTTGCAGTTGCAACCAACTTTAACACCGTAAGGTGATTGAAACT
>OLSF01001931.1_pt1 | contig 17361 bp, 8 predicted proteins | sample 1672301 | NCBI WGS metagenome assembly OLSF01 (sample SAMEA3136669, study PRJEB25190) | human gut metagenome | biome: human gut; feature: human-associated habitat; material: faeces | place: Austria | collected 2013
CTTTCGTGCCACCTCCCCCGGCCGGGGGAGTCTTTCAAAGGGAGAGGCCTTGGCAGTCCATGCGAAGTTTTCGGTTTCGCCAGAGGCTCTCCCTTTGGGAGAGCTGGACGCGAAGCGGCCTGAGAGGGCAAGCAATCTCATCTTTTTTCAACAACGAGGTAACGTTCCGTGGAAAACATTTCGCCTGCACTGCTGAACTGGTTTTACGAAAACCAGCGCGTCCTGCCGTTCCGCACCGACCCCAGTCCCTATCACGTCTGGCTGAGTGAGATCATGCTCCAGCAGACCCGGGTCTCGGCGGCGCTGCCCTATTATGAGCGGTTCCTCGCCGCCCTGCCGGATATCCCGGCACTGGCCGCCTGCGAGGAAGAAAAGCTGAATAAGCTCTGGGAGGGTCTGGGCTATTACAGCCGGGTGCGCAACCTGCAAAAGGCGGCCAGGATCGTCTGTGAGCAGTACGGCGGGGAGCTGCCAGCCGATTACGACGCCATCCGCGCCCTGCCCGGCATCGGGGATTACACGGCCGGGGCCATTTGCTCCATCAGCTTTGGCATTCCGGTGCCCGCAGTGGACGGCAATGTCCTCCGGGTGTTTTCCAGGCTGTATAATGACCCCGGTGTGATTACAGATCCGGCGGTCAAAAAAGCCTTTACAGCCCGGGTGATGGAGCATCAGCCTCCCGCCGCCCCCGGGGACTACAATCAGGCTCTCATGGAGCTGGGGGCGCTGGTCTGTGTGCCCAACGGTGCACCCCTGTGCGATGTCTGCCCGCTGGCCGGGCTGTGTCAGGCCAGCGCGGCGGGCACCACCGCCGTGCTGCCCCAGAAGGCAAAGCCGAAGCCCCGCAAGGTGCTGCCGGTGACGGTGGCGCTGGTGGAAAGCCCGGCGGGCTTTCTGGTACAGCAGCGGCCCGCAAAGGGGCTGCTGGCCGGGCTGTGGCAGCCGCTGTTGTGGGAGAGCGAACACCTTTTGCAGGCCGAAGTGCTGGCAAGGCTGGCAGCCCTTGGAGTGGACACCGGCACCGCAGTGCCGGAAGCCCTGCCGGCGGCCAAGCACATCTTCAGCCACATCGAATGGCTGCTGTCCGGTGTGGCCCTCACGGTGCCGGAGCAGGCGGCCCCGGCGGGCTGCGTCTGGGCCAGCCGCGAGGAGCTGCGCACCACCTACACCCTGCCCGGTGCCTTTGCCGCCTACAAGGACCGGATGCTGGGATGATTTGGAAATTCTGGCAATCTGCCCAAAGCTTTTTGTACAGAATGGACAGGAAGCGAAAAAGTTGCCCGCAACGGTTGTAATTTTTGACAGGAACGGGTATAATAACCACAAGATAGCGGGGAAGCGGACCGTGCCCGAAGCCCCCTGAATGGAGTGGATGCGGATGTTCTTTCTGGTAAAATGCTCCCTTCACATGCTGTCGTTTCTCTGGAAGGCGGCGGACGTGCTGCTGCGGGTCTCCCGCTGGAAAAATAAGCTGAAACACCATCGTTTCGACCGAAAAAAGGAGTGTACTGAACCTATGAAGAAATCTTGCCTGATCGCTGTGATCACTGCCCTGGCCGCTGTTGCCGGAGCACTGGCTGCTGTGGCTGTTTACCTGCACCGCCGCGAAAAGGAACTGGACGAGTACGAGCGTCTGCTCTTTGGCGAGGACGATGCAGAAACGGTCGAGCCGGAAGCTGCCGAAGAGGCACCTGCCGAGGATGCTGCAGAATAAACCAAACACCGGACACAAAGGAGGCGCACCGGCAGTCTGACCACAGGCTGCGCGGGTGCGCCTTTTTGCTACATAAAAGGAGAAGGACATGAAGCGTTTTCTGCTGTGGATCATCAGCGTTGCACTGGGCGTGGCCCTGCTGCTGGCGGCTGTGATGGGGGTAAGCTATGCCTTTACCACGCAGGGCGGCTGCCCGGATGCTGCCGCGCAGTTCGGCGGCCAGGAGCTGGAGACCAACGGCTTCTGCTGGCAGGTGCCGCTGCTGGGCGGCAAGCTGGACAAGGTGTTTGCCAGCCCTGCCACCCTCACGGTGCAGAAGCTGGGCACCCTGTACACGGCGCACCCGGACATTACTCTGCCGGACTGGGCCAGCTACACCACTCTGACCATCCAGACCGCGGTCGGCAGTGTGGTGTTTGCCGGCAGCGTGAGCGAATACCAGAGCTTCCTCTTCCCGGCCAACGGCGAATACAAGGCCGCAATGACCCTCTGGCGCGTGCCCAAGGGCGGCATGGCCACCCAGTTCGAGGGCGGCAGCACCGGTGCCCTGCGCAAAAATCTGGGGCTGGAGCGCCCCGCAAAGCCCACGGGGTGGTACCGGTATTCCTTCCGGTTCACCCTGCAGGCCAGCGCGGACATCGCGTTCTCCGCCGAGCGGGTGGAGCAGGGCGGCATCGTGGGCGTGCGCATCTCCGGCATGACCGGCGACACCGCCCCTGCCGTGGAGACTGACCTTGGCAATGTGCAGTGCGTGCGCGCCGCCGACGGCTGGCGTGCTTACATCCCGGCTGCCTACAATGCGTCCTCCGGCGGGCATGCGGTGAACGTTACCGTGAACGGCGAAACGCTCACCCACACCCTCGTCGTGCTGCCCAAGGACTTTGGCACCGTGGAGGTGGCCCCGGAACCGGCAGCCACCGCAACGGCCACCCCTGTGCCGACCGTGACCCCCACCGCCACCCCGGAACCGACCGAACAGCCGCAGAAGATGTACGCCGCAAAAAGAGTGGATAACGTGCAGGCAGCTAGTGCATCGGCGGATACTTACACGCTCTATTTTGCAGTGCCTGATGGTTGGAGCGATTGTACAGTGGTGAAAATATATGCCGCTGATGGAGGAAATCCAAGCAGCGATCACAAATATTTTCTTGATATGCAGGAAGTTGACGAAACGAAGGAACGAAGAAAAATTTATTCTGTGGTCCTGAATCATGATGACCACTATCACAATGGAGGGTTGAATGGACTTGAATTTCGCGGATATAAGAGTAAGGGAGAAGCATTTGAAAACGGAAACCCTGCAGACACTGCATACAAAGTAGTAATTGCTGAAGTAGATAGAAATCTTGGTTCAAAGTGGATGTCGTTCAATTCAGGAGATACGAATAATTATATCGGCGGCAACTACTATGACGGAAATAAGGGGGGTGGCTGGAATCGAGATGACTGGACTACCTATACGGTTGGCCATAAGCATTTCGCTGGCCAAAAGATGGCCTTTGAAAATAAAACCAGTAAACCACTAACGAACGTCCAAGCCTGGTTTTATGAACCGGATGGGGACGAAAATCTTATCCTGGTCAGTAACTCAATACCCTTAAATATTGCTCCTAATTCCACAGCAACCTTTAATATTCCTGACGATTTTTGCTCTTATGTTAAGTTTACATGGAATGAGGGCAATTCCCCAAAATCCAGCAAAATCTATAACTTCTATGGTAAAGATGTTAGTGGTAATGATGAAGAATCCTTTACATACAGTGATATAAGTAACTGCTTTATCTATACTGGCGCAGACAACACTGGCGCAGTCAACGGAAGATGGGGGATAGAAAACTCTTTCTGTATCTATTACGATGCTACTTTCTCAAAGCTGCCAACAACAGGAAAAAATGATACTGGCGGCGACTATTCAATCCCCAAAGCCGGTCAAAGTACGGTTTACTACCGCATAAGGAAACAAGGCGAAACTGGCAAAAACGGCACAATGAGCCGGATTAAGGGCACAGATTACTATGTAGCAGATGTGCCGGATGGCTATACCGAAATCGTATTCTCTTCGTATCCGTTGAGTGACGATAATAAACTTGCAACCTGCGGCGACAGTACAAACTGGGTAACCATCCCTGAAAACTATAAGAATACGGAACAGTGCTTCTATGCGGATACGAATGACGATGCAGTATATCACAAAGGCACACGTGGCGGCTACTGGGCTCCAAAAGGTACCAAGCGTGATGCCGAAGAGTGGAAGAAGACTGGCACTAAAGTAGTAGATATTAAACCCGCTGAATTTACGGAAGAAGCAAACACAAAGTATGTTACCAGTACGCTGTATGACTATTATACAGATTACGAACTGAACGGCAATAACCGTGGTAACTACGGTAGCTATACTGATGCAAGTCACCGCAACTGGGTACCCTTCCGTGAATTTGATCAGGCGCTGAGCGATTATTATGAGGAAGCAGGTGCCGAATACCCGATTTATACCGGACATTTTCAGCCTGCGGGCTCCCCTGAATTTAGAGAGATTGCTAGTACATTAAATTTGTTTGGGTACAGCAACGACGACAACGTCAAGTTTAATCGTTTTATGGCAATCAATAACTCTCAGCGTAACGAGGATAATAGCAGTGGAAGTGACCATACATACTATGCCTATCAAGGCTTGGTTGCGGATAAAACATCCACCGGTAACGCAGATGGAGCACCGTTGTTAAACGGAACAACATCAGCAGTAGAACCGCACTTTAACAAAGAATTCCTCTTAGGAGAGAATAGTAAAAATGCAAAGCTTGGTGAAGTGTATGAGAATGTAAAGTTCCCATTTACTAAAGTGCCAAATCTTTTTGGTAATGAGACGGACGTTGATTATTGGTGCTTTGACAGCAAGGATACAACCTTGTATCTAAAACAAGATTCGGATTCAAAATATTTTCTCCAAAAAAGTACCACTAACAGAGAACCTTCAAAGAATGTGAGTGCGTTATCGAACCCGAAAGACCCTTATGGCTACTTCCCGTTCAATGAAACAGCAACCCCTGGTGTGTTTTCTACCTACAATTACGGCTTTGGCACCAAGCTGCAGATGGATTTTACCCTGACGGATGACGGCATGGTGGAAACAGAAAAGGCAGATGGAACAACGGGAAAAGCCAGCATCAAGTTCTTCTTCTCCGGTGACGATGACGTTTGGGTATTCATTGATGGTCAGCTGGCGCTTGACGTTGGCGGCGCCCATGGTGAGGTTTCCGGCCTGCTGGAATTTGGCGAGACAACAGAAAATGGAAAGGAAAAAAATAGTGTAACAGCCTATGTCAGTAGGGTCAAAAAAGGCGGAACGTTAGATAAAGATGATGATAAAGATAAAGATGAAAAAAATGTCAATTCCCCTGTCAAGACCGTAAAATATAAGGGCGAGGACATCAAGTTCTACGCGCAAGGCACTACTCTTACATTCGACAAAGGCCAAAAGCACACTCTTACCATGTACTATATGGAACGCGGTATGTGGGAGTCCAACATGGCGGTGGCGTTCAACTTCCCGGATAATAACGAGCTGCAGGTTCAAAAAAAGGTCGATCTGAAAAACGTTACTGATCAGAAATTCAAAGAATGCTTTGAAAAACAGAAAATCTTCAACTTCACCATCCAGAACCAGGCAACCCATTATGGAACAACACCGGCCGTTGGCCCGAATGAAAGCGAAAATCCGTCCCAACATGTGAATTTGACTGCGGAAGGTAACAAGATTGAACCCGCAACCAAACAAACCGAATCAAACAAAGGTGACTACATTTTCGAGTTGGCTACAAACCCCAAGCCAGATCCCGGGAATAAAAACGAACAGGTCCTTCACTGGTACGCACGCTATCCGGATACGGAACCCGTCAGTTACTGGCGTAAGCAACGTTATGGCATCCTGACGCTGAATAACCCCATCAATATCAAAGACATGCGCTTCCTTACGTTCCAGGTTTACACTGATTCAAATGATGGAGGTGAACTTTCCCTCAACAACCTGTATCTGGAATTGCTGGATAATCAACAACAGCAGGATCCTACAAAATCCCCCGGCCAAAAAGGCAGCCTTGGCACAACAGGCATTAACGGCGCAACGTATGGCTCGGTCGAACTGGAGACAGGCAAATGGGTCACCGTAAAGCTGGACCTGCACAAGATGAAAGAGCAGGGCGGTTTTAACAACAACGTCAAAACCATCCGCGTGGGCGATAACTATAGCCGCAACATCTATTTCAGGAACTTTACCTTCATTCCCAAAGCGGTGCCAACGGAGATGACCGGCTTTACAACCGATCAGGAGAAAATCCCGGATTACGGCTCCGCCACAAGCGGTCAGTTGCAAAACGCCACAAACGCACAGTACACCTCCACCATGGACAACGAAACCCAGTTGGTGGACGAGGACGGACGCTTTGTTCTGGAAGCTGGAGAAACCGTTACCTTCAGCGACCAGTTCCGCCGCGGCAGCTACATTTCGCTCAAAGAGGATCTGAACCCAAAACTGTACGACACCACATGGACCGTGTACGAGAACGGGCAGGCGGTTACTTCGATGAAGGGCGATGACACGGTAAAGACCGTGACAGTTGCCGACACGAGCAAGTCGCTGGTTAACCAGAGCTTCCCCGCCGACGGCCCCGATGATGGCCGAACGGAAAAGATTACGGATAAGAAGGAACAAGAAAGCGGCGGTGTTAAAAACATTTATAACGAACAGAAGCCCACTACCGCCAACACCATCGTCTTCCGCTCCTATAAGAACCCGGACGAAAAAAGCTCCACGCTGACAAAGCTAAAGGTAGAATACGTCAACACCGTCAAAACCGGCGGGCTGAAAATCCAAAAGAAGGCCGCAGATGGTGAGGAAGAGAACATTAAAGGCATCTACACCTTCAAAGTTACCTTTAATAATGTTGGCGGTGAGGGTCTGGAAGAAAAGTCCATCGAAAAACCCGTTACGATTGATATGAGAAAGGGCAACACCGGAATCATCACCGGCATCCCCGTTGGCACCCGCTATACCATCGAGGAAGTCGGAAGCAACGATGGTGCCAAACTGCAAAGCGTAACCGTTCCGGATAGTTGCAGATCCGCCCATGTGATCCACAACAACACCATGGTGGAAGGAGTGATTGAGAAGAGCGAAAATCCGAACGATCCGGAACTTACCGCAATCTTTACCAACACCAAGCGCACACTGATCAACATTGAGTTCGATAAGCTCTGGAAAGATGCAAATAATAAGGAGATTGTCACTACGGACCAGCCGGATACAATCTACATCCAGCTCCAGCGCCGCCTGAAAAACGACCAAAGCGATGCAGGCTGGAAACCGGTAAAATACCCGACCACAACCAGCACAGATCCAAACTATGTTATCATTAAACGCGGTAATAACGGCTGGAAGTTTACCTTTAGCGGTTTGGATCAGTACCAAATCAATACGGATACGAGTGATAGCCACACCGATTATGTGTACCGCATTGTGGAAGGTACGGTAAAGGATGGCAGCTTTACCGCGGTAAAGCCGAACGAAACCATTACGATTAAAGGCAATACGTATGTTGTAACGGCTGAAGCGAAAGCGGAAATCAGCGAGGGAGATAGCACAAAGAACACCCAAGCCACAGCCACCGATGGAACCATCACCGGCGACAGCGGCAAGATTGAGCTGACCAACAAGCTGCAGAACCCGAAGTTTGTACTGAATATCATCAAGAAGGACGCGGAACCCAATAATGAGGGCAAAGAAGTATTCTTGAAAGATGTTGAGTTCAAGCTGGAAAAGCTGGTCGAAACAACCGAAGGAAAACCGCAGGTAGATACTAACTATCAATTCGATAACACCACAAACACAGGTTCCATTACCGCCACAACGGACGGCAACGGCAAGATCACCGATGTGTTCACAAATCTGAAACCCGGTACATACCGCCTGACGGAAACCAAGGCACATCCGGGGTACAACCTGTTGGCACAGCCAATTGTGATCGAATTTACCCAAGACGGCAAGTGTTATATTGATGGGCAGAGAATTACGGACACAAGCACGTTTGTGCAGTCCGGCAACATCTACACCATGAACCTTACCGTTTTGAACCGTAAAACACCTGCGCTGCCGCATACGGGTGCGGATGCGCCTAGCTTGTGGCTGTTGATCGGGCTGCCGCTGGCAGTGGCGGGGTTGTTGATACTGGTATTCCGTTACAACAAGAAAGGGGGACGGACACGTTAATTGTTCCCCAATGCAAACCATAAACACAAACCATAAACAAATGAAGAGAGGTAAAGTCATGAAAAAGAAAAGCAGATTCTTGACAGGCCTGTTAAGCGCCGTCATGGCCCTCAGCCTGTTCGCCCTGCCCGTCTCCGCGGCAGGAACTCAGAGAGTGCCGACGCTTCCTGCAATCGATACGGATACAACTGGTACTTTGACGATTCATAAGTATGAGTATAACGGTAATGTTGGTCCTAACGGAACTGGTGAAGCAACGGATATCAATGGTATTCCTACAACGGGAAACGATGCAGCGACTCCGCTTGATGGCGTAACCTTTACGCTTTATAAAGTTATGAACGCTGACCAGTTACAGGCGTACTATGACAATGCTCAGGCAAATGCGAACAAAAGTGTTACGATTGACACTTATGTAGATGTAGAAAACAATGCAATCAAGAATCCTGACGATTACTCAGAAGCAAAGAAGAACCTGTATACAGCTACAACAGGTGAAACAGGCAGTGCGGGAACGGGTACTGCAAAGATTAAGCTTCCCGTTGGTATGTATGCAGTTGTTGAAACCAATGTTCCCGCAGGCGTTACTGAGAGAACTCCGGCTTTCCTGGTTTCTGTTCCTATGACAGACAATGCGGGCACGAACTGGTTGTATGATATTGAGGTTTTCCCGAAGAACAAAACCTCCTACACTGGTGTTACGCTTCATAAACAGGGCAAGACCGGCGGTGCAGATGCAACGGCAACCGCTTTGGCTGACTTTAGCTTCAAACTGGAAAAATGGAACGACACTAATAAGAGTTGGATTGCAATTACCAGCGAGGCCGAAGGCGGCAAAGATAATGCTGGTAATAAGAATGTCGAAACCACTACGGGCAGTGATGGTAAAATTACGATTGGAAGCCTGACGCAGGGTATCTATCGCTTTACTGAGACTGGTGGCCCCGCTAATTCTGAATACATTATTGATACAAAGACCCATTATGTTTTTGAAGTTAGGCAGGATAAAACTACGGGACAGTTGGTTGTTGCGCCTGTAACAGAGGGCACGACTAAAGTCTGGCATGACGCAAACAATAATTACGATTGCGTAAAGAAACTTGGAGCCGATACCGTGTTTTCCATCGTAGTTGACAACTACAAGCCTGATTTGACGAAATCTGTTCAGAACCGTGAAAAAGGCGCGGATGGCAATTTTGGTTACAACCAGGATGCCGATTACAGCGCAAATGATACTGTAAACTACAAGCTGGATGTAGTCGTTCCCCAGAATATCACAGATTTGAAGACCTTCTATGTCGAAGATAACCCGGGAGATAAGACCGCACTGCAGTATATCAAAGACAGCGTCGAAGTGTTTGCAGGTGAGACAGAGCTTAAGGCTGACACTGATTTCAAAGTTGACAAAACGACTGATGGCGGTTTTAAAGTTGACTTTAAGGCTGTGACTCCTGCAACAATCAACGATCGGAAGGGCCAGACAATCACCATTAAGTATCAGTACAAGCTTACGGACAAGGCAAATTCTACTGTAAGTGGCAATGTCAACAAAGCAGAGCTGAGTTACTCTCACCTTGCAAAAACTGACGCGAGTGAAGATGATAGCCCGTACAAAATCCATGATGAAGGCGTTGTCTACACTTTCGCAACGAACATCCTGAAGAAGGGCGACGACGATGCACGCCTTGGCGGCGTAGAGTTTGAACTGTATAAGGAAGTATCTAAAGAAGATACTACTGGCAAAACTGTGCTTACCGAAGCCGATGCTAAGGCAAAAGGTTTGGATGTGGCCGGTGGCGAAAAGTGGGTCCGGGTTGATAAAAAGAGCACGAGCAACGACAAGGGAACCAAAGGTCAGCTTACCTTTGATGGTCTTTCTAATGGTACTTACTATCTGGTAGAAACGAAGACCAATGCTGGTTACAACCTGCTGTCCAAGCCGGTTAAAGTTGAACTGACGATTAGCCATGTGACGAGCTGGACGCAAGATACTTGGAACGAAGACGGCAAGGTATTCAATAAACACAGCAAGAATACTACTACCTTTACTGGCACTGGTTGGAACGATAATAAGTTTGATACTACGACTGTTATCAACCGCAAAGGCTTTACGCTCCCCACCACCGGTGGTTTCGGCACTCTGCTGTTCAGCGCAATCGGTGCTCTGCTGGTCGTCGGTGGTGTCGGCGTGCTGATGAGCACCAAAAAGAAGAAGGGCAATGGCTGATTGACACCCCTCTTTTAGCAAACAAAACAAATCAAACCATACACCAAAAGGGGAAGGGCCGGTTCCGGCTCTTCCCCTATGGTGGGTTTTGAAAGGATTTTTGCCATGGATACCTCCACCAGACTGAAATTGGGCTTTGCGGCGCTGATGATCCTGTCGGGCATCGGCGTGGCGTCCTACCCGGTCATCAGCAACATGGTGGCCCAGCGCCACGCCAGTACGGCTATCCAAAATTACGACGAGACCGTGCATAGCATGGACACCGAAAAGCTGGACGCCGCCAAAGAAGCCGCCCGCCGCTACAACCAGCAGCTGGGCAGCGCGCTGGACCGCGATGCCGCCGGAGAAGCCGAGGACACCGGCACCAGCTATGTGGACCTGATCGACGTGGGGGAAAGCCTTGGCTACATCACCATCCCGAAAATCGACGTCAATCTGCCCATTTACGAGGGCACCAGCGATGACGTCCTGCTGAAAGGCGTCGGCCATCTGGAAGGCTCCAGCTACCCGCTGGGCGGAGAAAGCACCCACAGCGTGCTGACCGGCCACCGCGGCCTGGCCGAGGCTGTGCTGTTTACCGACCTGGACAAATTACAAGAGGGCGACAAATTTTACCTGCACATCATGGACGAGGTGCTGGCCTACCAGGTCGACCAGGTCAAGGTCGTTCTGCCCGAGGAGACCGATGACCTTACGATCGTGCAGGGGCAGGACTACTGCACCCTGGTGACCTGCACGCCCTACGCCATAAATACCCACCGCATGCTTGTGCGCGGCATCCGCGTGCCGTATAATGGAGAGGAAGAAACCGGCGATACCCCGCAGGTCGTGCAATATCAGGCCCTGCACACCGGCACGGTGGTCAAGCGCATCGTGGATGCCTGGCCGTGGATCTCGGTGACCGGCAGCGTGATTATTGGCGGCGAAGCACTGCTGCTGCTTCTGCTGCTGCATCGCTGCAAAAAACGGGAGGAGGACGACTAAATGCGGCGTCTGCTTGTAAAAATCGGCGCGTGGCTGGCCATTCTGCTGGGCCTTGCCATGATGCTGCAGCCCACCGCCGCTGATTGGCTGACGCGCCAGCGCAACAGCAAAACGGCACAGCAGTTTGCCGCCCGCACTTCCGCCGAAGCCCCCCTGCAGACCGATGCTGCCGCGGAACCTGAACGCGCTTACCCTGAGCTGTACGCCGCTATGCAGGCCTATAACGAGGCGATTTTTGCCGACGGCCAAAGCGGCCTGACCGATGCGTTCGCCTATGAAAATCCGCCGCTGGATCTGACCGATTACGGCTATGACGAGGAGGTCCTCGCCATGCTGTGGATCCCGCGGCTGGATCTGGAACTGCCCGTTTACCTGGGCGCCAGCCGGGAGAATATGGCCAAGGGCGCGGCGCTGCTGGGGCAGACCTCGATGCCGCTGGGCGGCGAAAACACCAACACCGTGCTGGCCGCCCACCGCGGCTATTATGGCGCGGAAATGCTGCGCAACGTGCAGCAGATCCAAGTGGGGGACAAGATCCAGCTGACCACCCCGTGGGACACTTTAATTTACCGCGTGGCAGAGCTGAAAATTATCGACCCTGCGGATATTTCCTCGGTACTCATCCAGCCGGGGCGGGATCTGCTGACGCTTTCCACCTGCCACCCCTACACCCAGAATTACCAGCGCTACCTTGTGATAGCCGAACGCGACCCCGATGCCGCCGTGACCGATAAGGACACCGACCTGCAGGAAAGCGAGGCCACCTGGGATGCCTCGCCCCGGCAGGTGACGATGGAAACAGACGGCACAACGTCTATCGCTGAGGTGGAACCCCAAAGCATCACCCCGCTGCCGCAGGAGGGCAGCACAGAATCCGAAGGCAGCGTGGTCTCCAACCTGATGATCTGGCTGGAAAACAACGCCCTTTGGGCCGGGTTCGTCTTTATTGCCGCCTGTGTCGGCGTGCTGGCGATCTGGCAAAAACACCGGGAGGAATGACCATGCAATACAACCAAAAGGCCGTTGACGTAGCGGCGGAAGTTTCCAAAGCCGTGTTTGGCAAACCGCAGACCATCCGCACCATCTGGATGGCCATGCTGGCGGGCGGCCATGTGCTGATCGAGGACATCCCCGGTGTGGGCAAAACGACGCTGGCGCTGGCCTTTGCCCGCGCGCTGGTGCTGAACGAGAGCCGCGTGCAGTTTACCCCGGACGTGCTGCCCTCGGACATTGTGGGCTTTACCGTGTTCCAGAAGGAGACCGGGCGGCTGGTATACCACCCCGGCAGCGTAATGTGCAACCTGTTTTTGGGTGATGAGATCAACCGTACCTCGAGCCGTACCCAGTCGGCGCTGTTGGAGGTCATGGAGGAGGGCACCGTCACCGTGGACGGCGTGACCCACCCCGTGCCCGCGCCCTTTACCGTTATCGCCACCGAAAACCCCGTGGGTGCCGCCGGTACCCAGATGCTGCCGCAGTCCCAGCTGGACCGTTTTACCGTGTGCGTGGTCATGGGCTACCCGGACACCGAGGCCGAGATGCAGATGCTGGCGGGCCGCGGCCAGCGCACCCTGCTGGAGCAGGTGCACCCCGTAGCCAACCAGACCGACCTGCTGGCTATGCAAAAAGAGGTGGCCGGGGTGTTTATCCATGAGCTGATGTATCGCTATATCGTCAATCTTGCCCAGGCCAGCCGTAAGGAACCGCGCCTGGCGCTGGGGCTCAGCCCCCGTGCGTCGCTGGCGCTGGCCGGCATGGCGCGGGCAGCGGCCTACCTGGCCGGGCGGGATTTTGTGGCCCCGCAGGATGTGACCGCCGTGTTTGCCGATGTGGCCCGCCACCGTCTGGTGCTGGCTGACCAGGCCAAGGCGGGCGGCGAGACGGTGGATGTGGTCATCGATGATCTGCTGCGCACCGTGCCGCGTCCCCGCCCGGAAAAGGCCGACCGCCATGGCAGGTAAACTGTGCTGGGCGCTGGGCCTGGTGCTGCTGTTTGCCGCTGCGGTGCTGACGCAGGCGCCGCTGGCTGTAGGGCTGCTGGGATTTTTCCTGCTGCTGACCCTGCTGCTGGTGCTGGAAGTGCGGTACTTACGCGGCAAGGTGGAGGTCGAACTGATCGTGCCCGACCAGCCTGCCGTGCAGGGCCGGCCCTTTGTGCTGACCGTGCGGCTGACCAACCACAGCCCGCTGCCCATCCCCCAATTGCTGACACTGGTGCAGGCCACCGATCAATGGGGCGGCAATACCATAACTTTACGCTGCAGCGGCATGTTGGGCAGCAAGGCCCGCGCTGAGCAGCGGTTGACGCTGCAGGCTAACAAAAGCGGCGTGTGGCAATTACGGCTGCAAAGCGTGACGCTGTGGGACCATCTGGGGCTGTTCAAAGCCCAATGCGGCCTGCCGCAGACCGCACAAAGCTTGTGCGTGCTGCCCCAAAGTGCCCGCCTGGGCAGCGACACCCAGCCCGACCCTGACGCCGACGGCATGCAGGAGAGCGACCGCAGTGTGCTGGGCGGCAACTACGATGTGCGAGAGTACCGCGAAGGGGACTCGCTGAAACAAGTCCACTGGAAGTTGAGTGCCAAGCTGAACCGGCTGTTGATCCGTGAACCGCTGGCCGCCGGTACGATGGCGGGGCAGGGGAGCGGTGACGGCCCCGGCGAGGGTGAGGGTGACATGTGGGGGGATTTCCCCGCCGAAGCCGCCCTGCACCGGGAAGCACCGCCCACCAAGAAAAAAGCAGTGGCGCTTTCCAAACGCGGCGGCACCGATGCCGACAGCGGCCTGGTGTTTCTGGACCGTGTGCTCATCAGCCCCGCCGTACCCGCGCGGGATACCCTGTGGCTGGTGGTGGATCTCTGCCTGCTGCTGGCGCTGGCCTTTGGGCTGGTGTCCGCCGCCGTGACGGCCTTTGCCGTGCACCCGCCTGTTTGGGTGTGGCTGGCGCTGGCCACGTGGTGTGCCGGGTGGTGCCTGTTTGGACGGCTGCCCCGGCGTGTGCAGCGGCTGGGCCTGCTGGCTGGCAGCCTTGTCTATTTGGTGGGGCTGTTTTTGTGCCAGCGCAGCTTTTTGGCCGGGGCACGCCAGTTTGGCACTGCCGTGGCCGCAAGCTTAAATGAACGGTTTAACGCAAATCTGGCCGCCACAGCGGGCGGCACCCCGGCCCAGCTGGGGTTGTTTCTGGCGCTGGCCGCCCTGCCTTTGGCGGGCCTGCTGGCGCTGGCCGCGCTGCGCCGGGCCGACATTTTGCTGTTGAATCTGCTGCTGCTGCCGGCGGCGGTGTTCCTGCTGCTGGCGGGCAGCAACGTCTCCACGCCCTGCTGGCTGCTGCTGGCCGTGGGCTGGCTGGGGGCGCTGGCAGGCTCCCGCGCTGTGCGCCGCCGTGCCCTGTGGGGGGCGGCGGAGTCAGAAACCTGCCGCCGCAATCAGGCACAGCACAGGGCCATCCAAAAAGGCTCGGCGGCGGCCACTGTGCTGGTATGCGCTGCGCTGTTGGTGCCCGCCTTTGTGCTGCGGCCTGTGGTAGGTTTGCCCTTGCAGGCATTGCAGCCCGCGGCCCAGGTGATGGAATCGGCGGCCATAAGCGCCGCTGTGACCTGGCTGCCCCGCGTCAGCGGCGGGCGGCTGAACCTGCATGTAGAAGCTGCCGCTGGCGGTGTGGCCGATGGTGCCTTAGCCCAGGGCGGCGGCTTGCAGCTGCGCGGGGTCGAGGACCTGGCCCTGACCGCCAGTGACCAGCCTGAGGAAACCGTCTACCTGCGGGGGTTTATCGGTGGCAGCTACGACGGCACCGCCTGGCTGGCTCCCGATGCAAACGCCTTTGACAGCGCCGCCATGAACTGGAAGACCGAGGACGACGCCCGCCTGACTATTGCCAGCCTGCCGTTTTTGCGCGCCGCCTACGATGGCGCCGCCGAGCCGCAATCCCTTACGGTGGAGCGGCTGAACGCGGGGGACGCCTACACCTACGCCCCCTACAACGCCTACTGGAACGACTACTACACCCTAAACGGCGACGGCGCGGCGGACGGCCAGACCGCACAGGATGATGTGTTTTTGTATTATCCGCGCAGCATCGCCAAAGAACTGTTGGCCGCCCGCGCCGAGGGTGACCCCAGCGTGCTGGACCGCATGGAGAGCTCCTACGCGGCCTACGCCAACAGCCACTACACCGCCGTGCCCGATGGCTACGACGACTTGCAGGCCCAGTGCGAAACGGCCGCCAAAGAGCAAAAGCTGACCGACCCGGACGACATCGCAGCCTACATCCGCACCTGGCTGAACACCAACTGCCGGTATGACACCAACGCCTCCCAGGCACCGGACGGCACCGACCCGATCCACTACTTTTTGTACGAGTCCAAGTCCGGCTACAGCGTGCAGTTTGCCTCGGCGGCCACGCTGATGTTCCGCATGTTCGGCCTGCCCGCCCGCTATGTGGTAGGGTATGCTGCGCCGCAAAGCTTGTTCACCCAGCCGGCGGACGGCAGTTGGCACGCCGTTTTGCAGGACGATAATGCCCATGCCTGGGCCGAGGTCTACATCGACGGCCAGGGCTGGACCCCCATGGAGATGACCCCCGGTGTGCTGGTAACAGCTGAAAAGGCCGACTACAAGAGCAGCCTGCCGGAGACCACCCCTGCCGAGAGTGGGGCAGCAGCCAACAACGACAGCGCCGATACCCGGCAGGACTTGCAGCTTTCCACCGCCCCGCGCTGTGCCCTGTGGCTGGTGGCTGTGCCGGTGGTGATGCTGGCTGCAGCTACAGCTGCTTTTATCCTGCACCGCCGCCGTGTGCTGGGGCTGGATACCCGCCGCCCCTGTGCAGAGCGGGTGCTGGCGATCTTTGCTGCAATCTATGCGCAACTGGTGCGCCGCGGCCTGCCTGCAGGTACATCCTCGGACGAGCGGGCGTTCCCCCAGTTTTTGCTGAAAGAGGTACATGAGCTTTCGGGCGGGGAAATCGAGGCGATGGTATCGCTTGCGCAGCGTGCCGCCTTTGCCGCCGATACCCTGACCGAAGAAGACGTAGCCGCTATGCGCGGCTGGTACAACCGCATCAAAAACAACAAAAAGACATAATTCCACATAAAAATTGCGAAAAAATTGCGAAATTTTTTCCCAAAACACCCCAAACCCGTTGAAACCTACGCACTGCGTATGTTATACTAACCTAAACACCATTGAACAAGGAGTCGATTCTGAGATGCCGCGTCGCAAAAAATCGGATGAAGGCATTATGGATATCACCCGCATGGCAGAGGATCTGGGCGTATCAAAAACGACGGTATCCCGTGCTTTATCCGGCAATGGCCGTGTAAGCGAAGCAACCCGCCAGCGTGTGGTGGACTATGCCCGTGAGAAAAATTATGTCCCGAACATGATGGCGAAAAGCCTCGTCACCAAAAAGTCGTATAATGTTGCGCTGGTGTTTTCGCGCCAGTTTTCTAACTTCGAGGGTCAATTCCTGCGCAAAACTATCACCGCCGTCTGCGATGTGATGGCCCGCAACGATTACGATGTGCTGCTGGCCATGGTGGGTGAGCAGGAGTCCCAGCCCATGCAGCGCCTGCTGGTCAACCACAAGATCGATGGCGTCATCCTGGCCCGCTCGCTGGAGCGTGACCCCCTGATCCCGTTGCTGCAGCAAAGCAAACTGCCCTTTATCGCCATCGGCCGCCCGGCCGACCCCACGGTGCTTTACGTCGACCACGACCAGGTGGGCGGCTGCCGTGAGATGACCAACCTGCTGCTGATGAAAGGTCTGCACCGCATCGCCCTGTTGGGCGGCTCCATGCTGTACACCGTCAATCAGACCCGTCTCGAGGGCTTCCGCCAGGCGCACGAGCACAGCCGTTGTAAGATCGATGAAACCCTGCTTTTTTTGGAGTTGGAGACCGACGATCTGCGCATCGACGCCATCCAACAGGCTGTGGCACGCAAGGCGGACTGCCTGCTGTGCATGGACGACCACGTGGCCATGCTGGCACTGAACACCGTGCGCCAGATGGGTCTGAAAGTGCCCAATGACATCCGTATTGCTTCGCTGTATGACGGCGAGGCCCTGCTGGATTGCACGCCGCAGATCACGGCGGTGTCTTTCGACCCCGAACTGCTGGGCAAACGTCGCCGCGTTTTTAATCTGCTCAAAAGAAAGCCATACGGCGCTTTCAT
>OLSF01001936.1_pt1 | contig 17349 bp, 14 predicted proteins | sample 1672301 | NCBI WGS metagenome assembly OLSF01 (sample SAMEA3136669, study PRJEB25190) | human gut metagenome | biome: human gut; feature: human-associated habitat; material: faeces | place: Austria | collected 2013
ACTCAGCATTTTGCTGGGTGGTTTTGTTTGTAGGTGGAGATTATGCGGTGTTGCCTTAAATCATCTATATGATGCTCTGTAAAGTATATTTCATCATAATCATAACCACTTGAGATACCATCTTTATCGTACTCCATACCAGAAAGTGTGATTTTTGACTCATCATCTAAATCATCATTTACAAGCCGCTTTATTTCTTCTATCTTTGAATTGATAATATCCTGGGCTTCTGCAAGTCTTTCTTTATATTCATTTGTTTTATCAATGATAATCTGATACAGTTCTGCTAACGAAGATACTATTGTGCAATATGAAATGTCCTGCAATGCTTTTTTCAGCCCATTATCTTTAGTAACTATATAGATTGGTTCTTTATCACTAAAGTTGTTTTTAATCTGAGCAGCAATGACGGCATCGGGAAATTCACTTTTTTTCTTTTCAGATTCTTCAAAAGGCGGCTTTTTATGAAAATAATCTGAGAAAATACCGTCAACATTAACTGTTGCTGAATCTAAAGTGATTGTTCTAAGGGATGTAAGAAATCTGTCAAGGTAGTTGAGTGCCAAATCAGAGGATTTCTTCTTATCAGGTATTGTGAGAATGTAGGAATACCCTATTGCTTCAACAAAATTATCTGATACTTTATGATACTCTTTTGTTTTATCATTGCTTAATATACCTTGTTGTATATTATTTCTAGTTTCCCTAATTTTAGAAGAAATCAGCCTTGCGTATTCTTGGCAGTGCGCTTTCATTTCTCCAATAACAATATTACTAAGGAACACTGTTATATCGCCTTGTTGTACATATTTAATCAATTGAGATAATGTAGAGTTTTCACTTAAATCAAAATTATTCTCATCAAATATATTTGTATCAAATGTGATGTTTAACGGTTTCTTCATATTATCGTCCTCTGTTTATGAACGTACAGAATTTTACAAAGCCTTCATAACCGAGTAAATCTTTAATCAATTGCTTTTTTTGTTGTGGTGTAAGTTTTTGAAACGAGTTATTGGCTTGAATGAAGTCCTTAAGAGCTTTTTGATAATTATCGTTTGGTTCAATATCTGCTTTGACTTTATAACTGTCCATCTAAGTATCCTCCTATCTTATTTCTTCAACAACCTATTGATATGATTCAAAATCATCAACTGATCCCCGTCGTCGAGCTGTTTCATACCCTCAACCGCTTTCCGTATCAGCTCAGGATTTGAAATGCTGTCGTCGAAGAATTCCGCAGGTGTGATGCCGAAGTAGTCGCATATCGCAAATAGCTCCGAAAGCGGCGGCAGGGACTTTCCCGATGAAATGTTGTAGATATATCCACGGCTATGACCGAGATCATAGCTCATCTGGTATTCCGATACGCCCTTTTGCAGCCGAAGCTGTGTGATCCTGTTCCTTACAAAATCGTCTGTCATAGCTAAATCACCTCTTACTACTATAATACAGCAAAAGAAATCAGCTATACTCAAAGGAAATATGTTGTTTGTTCTTGAATAATCTTTTAAGATATGTTATAATCAAGATATATTAGATAGTAAGCATAGAAGTATCATTAGAAAGATGAGCAATGACATTTTCAGGTGATAGCTATGGAGATATACACTGTTAGTTTCTTTGGGCATCGTTTAGTGGAGAGAGCATCGGAGATACAAGTCAGGCTTGAAATACTCTTGCATGATCTCATAACACAAAAGGAGTATGTCGAGTTTCTCATAGGACGGGACGGAAAATTCGACCTGCTGGCAGCATCGTCAATCAGGCGAGCTGTCAAGCAATACGGCTACGGTAATACATCAATTATCCTTGTCCTGCCATATATGAAAGCCGAGTACCGTGACAACGTGCAGAGCTATCTGGACTACTATGACGAAGTGGAGATATGCTCAGAATCATCTGATGCTCACTATAAGTCTGCTATACAAGTGCGAAACAGGAGTATGGTTGACCGTTCCGATCTGGTCGTGTGCTGTATTCAGCTTAAAAGTGGCGGAGCATATAGAACGATGCAGTATGCTAAAAATCAAGGAAAACAAGTCAGAAATCTGGCTGACTGCCAACTTTGATTCCGGTACTCAAAGTTGATGTTCGAACTTTGGAATCCATTTTTATATTGTAGAAACATGGCGAAACAGGTTGACTTCTTTGCTAATATTGTGGTATAATGTATGAAGAGTTTTAGTTGAATTTTGTTGATTTTATACAATGAGAATATCCTATTATATTTATTTCGCTAAGTATATAAACAGGAGGTTTATCAGCATGATTACAATTCAGATTTCCAGTGATCCTTACAAGCGTAAAATCACCTATGACCGAGTAAATGGTGATCAACTTGTTGCAATAGATAGCAGTAACCCCGACACCCCCGAAAAGCTGAAACTTCTTTCGGTTGACTACTCCAGTTGCTTCTTTCCGTTCAAAGCGTATGAAATTGCTGATCTTATTTGGCATACATACTCTACCAACTCTACACCTATTTGTATACGGTTCAGAGGTACAACAGAGGAATATCGGGAGCTTTGTGCAGTTTGCGATATTTTGAACAAAGAAAACAGTGAACAGCCGACCGAAAGTCAGCTTCCGCCACTAACTTACGAACAGGCTAACGAATATCTTGCAAATGCAGGAGATATTCTGCCGGAGGTCACTGGATATTTCAAATCCATCAAGGATATTATCGCCCATAATATTACTGCGAGCGACAGCAAAAAGCTCATAGATCAGCAGCAGGAAAAGTTCGATGATGTCTCTAAGAAAGAGATACCTGTATGCGTTATCGGTAATTACAGTTCCGGCAAGTCCACTTTCATCAATGCCATTTTAGGGTGTGAGGTGCTGCCGAGCGGCGATAAGCCCCTTACAGCCAAGATCTATGAGATTCGTTGCAGCGATAACTCGGAAATAGCCGATGTTGAGTTCACCTCTAACCATATAGTGGTAACGATCTCATTCAACCGTGGAGGGTATGCAATTCGCCCTGAGAGCTACAGCGATGAGCTGTCTGCAAGGATTCGGGAATGTCTTGAAAAGGAAAAGGAGAATGCTCTAGCTCAGAGAGTTCAGTCGCTTTTGCAGGTAATCAATGATGGTGCAATCGACGATCGTGTGAAAATCCATATTCCGTTTAACAGCGACTCTCCGCTGCGCAACAGTGAGCATCCTTATGTGCTGTTTGATACGCCTGGTGATAACGTTGCAAATCACGAGCATCATATTCAGGTCTTGCAGGAAGCATTGCGTGGAATGTCCAACGGCTTGATGCTGTATGTTACTGTGAGCAATCAGCTTCACACAATGTCAAATCAGCAGCTCTGCGATAAGGTCAAGGCAATTCAAGAGATAGATACACGCTTCACTATGGTGATCGTCAATCAGGCAGATAATGCTGATTTCAGTGAATATAACCGTACAGAGATCATCGAATCGCCGATCCCTGTTACATTACAGCCCGAAGGCATCTATTATGTTTCCTCTGTCATGGCTCTTGGTTCTAAGATAGACGGAGACTTTGTGAAAGATAACAATGCCATGATCTATATGCAAAAGCAGGCTTTCTTCATGAAAAAGAAGGGCGAACGCTTTGCACAGCTTCTGTTCCTGTATAATATTGCGCCGAAGCAGATAGAAATCGCATCCGAGGAGGGCGCACTACATTACAGCGAATACGGGGATAAGGAACGAGTCCTCGCAAATAGCGGCTTATGGGCGATTGAACAGGAGATACAGCGTTTTGCAGACAACTATGCTCCGTATAATAAGTGCTATCAGTCGCTCTTATTCCTGCTGAAAGTAAGGGAGATCGCTGAGAATGACATTGCTGATGCTGTGAGAATGCATAACAAGTCCAGAGCTGAATATCAGAGTCAGCTTGAAGCTGGTATTAAGAAGCTTTTAGCAGAGTTGACGATCAGCCGTGATGAATTCGTTGAAAAGGCTTTTAATGGGTATCCTACAGAAATGGAAGCCTCAAAGAAAGAAGCATACACGCCTATTGCTAAAGCAGAACTCATAAAACTGGAAAGTGAGCTTACTTCTGCATTGGAAGCCGCCGTAGGCTATTCTGAACGAGCTGAGATTGCAGACAAGGCAAAAGAAAAGACATTCAAGATTCAAAACATATTCAATTCCGATGTTCGTGCTGATATAGCTACAAGCTACAAGTATTGGAGAGAAAAAAGTACGGAACGGGACAACGCAAGAGAGGAAATTGACACTACCGCTGCCGATCAGCTATTGGATCAGGTAAAGGAAAAGTTTAATCTTGCGTTTAATCGGGCACAAACGGTATTGTTCCAGTCGTCCAGTAACTATTGGAAAACACGGGCAGAAGAACTCCGCAAGAAGCTGCTGATCGTTGTACTTGCATCACCGGACATCTCACAGGAGAAGCGTGAAGAATTGCAAGGTCTGATCGAGGGCTTCGAGCAGATCGCATTTTCTGTTGAGGTCGAAAAGATATTCGAGAAGGAGATCTTTGAAAGGCACGCATTTTTCAAGATTTTTGAGGATCACCGCCTAAACAAGCGCAAACTCGCTTCTCGCTTTAACAGTTCCCTGAAAGATGAAATTGATAATATCTATCTTCAAATGAAGAATAGTCATAAGCAAATCTTCACGGATTGGCAAAAGCGTTTGTTCTCTGTTATTGAGGATAATATCACCGACCTGAATCCGCTGTTAAGAGAAGCTAAGAAACAGGTCGCATTCTATAAAGACCTTATCGAATCCCTTAGAGCAGCACAAGAAGCTCTGAACGAATATATTGATAAGATCAATCAACTTATGGATTGGAAACCTGTCGTTGAAGTAACTCCTGCCGAGGAGTAAAGGAGGTAGTCATGGGCGTAAAACAATGGATCGCTAAACAGGGCGTAAAGGCAGGAAATCGTATTTCCAAACTGTCTACTCTAAGCCCATCGCAGATGGAGCATATCATCGACCTCAGAGATCAGTATTTCGGAGATATGGCGGAGCATAACCCCGGTCACAACTCTGAAAGACTTACAAGAGGTCTGCTTGCATCGAGCAGTATTGAGATCTTCAGCGCATACCTTCCACAGCTTCAGGAGCTATATACTCCGGTCGATAAGTCAACATCACTGCGCATCGTAAAGAGCGATGGCGAGGAGCTTTTCGAGCGTTTTCCTGAGTTTGATAAGGAACACAATATCCGTTTTATCAACATCTCAAAATGGGTAACAGACAAGCGTGAAAATAGCCTTGAAAAGCTGGTGAATGTTTACGCTGTATTGTCAAACGAGCAGTGCAATATCGCCCTCATCTTCCACAGGAAAAAGACAGAAACACAGGTCTATCTTGCAGTTGTGAATACGAAAAACGCAGGAGATAACTCCGATGCAGACGAATATATCAAGCGTCTTACAGACGCAGTCAGAGGTAATTTCCCTGGCTCAGTCTTTTCTGCAAAACCAGCGATGGGTTCACCGAATTGCCTTGCTAATATGGATAAGAAGTCTGTTGCGATCGCATCTAATATCCCAACTGAAAAATCTGAAAAGTTTATCAGCCAAACAATAGAAAAGCTCCTTGACGGTATTATTCCTGAAAGTGTAAAGGAAGAATATACCCTTATCTTGCTTGCAACACCTATCCGTGATGTTGAAACACGGAAACTACGCCTTTCTGAACTTTATACAGGATTAGCCCCTTATGCCGAGTGGCAGACCAATTTTACATACACTGAAACCATGGCAGAGGGTTCGTCTGCTACTCTTGGTGTGAATATCGGTGCGAGTGCAGGCATTCAGAACGGACAAAATCAGTCAATACAGAATAGCATCGCTCAGCAAAACAGCGAAGCCAATCAAGTCGGACGGCAGGAAGGTAAACAGCAAAGTCAAGCTAATGCACAGAGTCAGAATAATACAACAGGACAAAACATAGCTGACGGAACAAACAGTGCCTCTACCTATACAACAACGGAAGGAGAAGTATATAATGCAACCCATACAGATACTGCCTCAATTACGGATACAATTGGTGGTTCTATCAGTGAAAGTTTAGCGGCTGAAGTAAAAGTGTTTGGTACTGGAGCAGAGGCAAGCATTGGAGCTACACAGGATCAGCATCACGCTACAGGAAGCTCTATTGCCGATGCTGTTTCACAGGGTACAAATAGCTCTGTATCAAATGCAACTATGAATGGAGTCAATCACACCTTAACACAGATAGCATCTCAGACGATCGGTAAAACCGTCACAGATACGATCGGCAGCTCAACATCGACCTCTATTGCTCAGACGCTGGGAAGAGCTGTTACAAACACTCTTGGAAAGACGGCAGGGGTATTTTCGAGCTTTAGTCTCGGCGGCAATGTCGGTGCGAGCTTTGCGCGTTCCTCAAATGTGACTGCGACGATCGGCAAAGGCGAGGGCATCACCCAGAGCTTTACAAATCATACAGTCAAACACGCATTGGAACTGCTTGAACAGCAAATGGCTCGATTTGAGCAAAGCACGGCACTTGGAATGTGGGATTTTGCCGCTTATGTGATAAGCGAAGATGTGAACACAGCCAATAATGTAGCCCACTCCTATCTGGCACTTACCGAGGGCGAGTCTTCGTTCTTATCGCACTCTGCTGTCAATGTGTGGCGTGGAGATATTGAGGAAAACGGCGCTGCAAAAATGATCTGCGGATATTTGCAGGAGCTTCGTCACCCTGAATTTGTGCTTGATCCGCATATTTTAGATGCCGATTTAGGATTCTTTGCATATCCGCCCTATGTTACGGCAACGACAGCACTCTCAGGAAAAGAGCTTGCGTATTCGCTGAATTTCCCAAGCAAGTCGATCTCAGGACTGCCGATATATGAATGTGCGGAATTTGGCAGAAATATTGCAACATACGATACAATAGAGGAAGATACTGTAAAAATCAGGCTTGGTCATATATTCCACATGAACCATGAGGAGAAGATACCAGTTTTCTTACAGCGTAAATCTCTCGCATCACATACCTTCATCACGGGAAGCACCGGATCAGGCAAGAGCAATACCGTCTACCAGATTCTTGCAGAAGCGTACAAAAACGGCATTCCTTTCCTTGTTATCGAGCCTGCTAAGGGCGAATACAAAGATGTATTCAGCGATTATGATAATATTTCAGTATACGGAACGAATCCGAGGAAAACACCGCTTTTGCGTATCAATCCATTCTCTTTCCCCGACGATGTTCATGTACTGGAGCATATCGACCGTCTTGTGGAAATATTCAATGTCTGCTGGCCCATGTATGCGGCTATGCCTGCGGTACTAAAAAGTGCGGTGGAGCGTTCGTATCTTGACTGTGGCTGGGATCTTATGTCCTCTGTCAACAAGTATGACGACCATTTGTATCCGTGCTTCGCTGATGTTGCCCGAAATATCAAGGAGATCATCGACACCAGCGAATATGATAAGGAGAACAAGGGCGCATATAAAGGTTCACTCCTTACAAGACTGCAATCCTTGTCCACAGGCATCAATGGACTGATTTTCTCCGCAGATGAGCTTACGGGGAAACAGCTTTTTGACAGCAATGTTATTATAGACCTGAGCAGATTCGGAGCATCGGAAACCAAATCGCTTATCATGGGTATGCTCGTGCTGAAATTGCAGGAATACCGCATTAGCGAAAGCTCTGCTATGAACAGCACTCTCAGGCACATTACTGTTCTGGAAGAAGCACATAATATCCTCAGAAGAACATCTATCGAACAGCCGACCGAAAGCTCCAATATTATGGGCAAAAGTGTTGAGATGATCGCCAATGCCATCGCTGAGATGCGCACCTATGGCGAGGGCTTCATCATTGCAGATCAAGCCCCTGGACTTATGGATATGTCGGTTATCCGTAATACGAACACCAAGATCATTATGCGTCTGCCCGACCGTGGCGACCGTGAGCTTGTGGGCAAGGCGGCAAACCTCAATGACGATCAGATAGACGAGCTTGCAAAGCTACCTTGTGGCGTAGCTGCTGTGTATCAGAATGAGTGGATACAGCCTGTGCTGTGTAAAGTCACGAAGTATGAAACCGCAGACAGCACTTATTCTTTTGAACCGAGCGATAATACAGCGCTGATGCAGAAAAATGACGATATATCCGATTCTCTGTTAAGGTGCATCATGGATAATGAGCTTTTCCAGAAGGGCGATAAGCAAGACCTCAGAGAGCTTAAAAGCCTGATTCTGCGTTCTACGCTGGATTCACTCGTCAAGGTGGATTTCCTTGATTATCTTGCGACCGAAAGAGAAAAAGGCTTTGCGGAACTCAGATGCTTGATCTACGATTTCCTGAGAGCTGAGGACGCTATACAGACAGCCACAAAACATGATGATATTCACGCTTGGGTAGATGCTGTTATCACGGAACTGAAACTGTCAATTTCGGATTTCACTAAGAAACAGATCGACCTTACAATGGCTCTGATCCTGCACGAAAAGACGATCCGTGATCCGTCATACAGGAATATCTACCATACATTTACAGAAGTCTACAAGAATGGGGGCGGTGTATTTTGAACAGCGAGATCGTTAAGAGCGAAGTGAATGAGGTCAAAAATTCCTCTACAGAAAACTTCAAGAGTATAAAGCCTGAACATGAAACATCGCCCAAAGAGGTCGATGATTTCTGGAAAGCTGAATTTCACGATCAGGCAGAACAGGCCAAAAATGATATACAGGATAACCCCGACAACACTTCAGAAAATAGTAAACAAGATGTTCATAATAAGGATATTTCAGAGCTTGCTAAAGAATATATTGATGAATTAAAATCAAAATCTGATTGTCCTGATACAATACCCTCAGATCCGATAGATCCAGCAAAGTTGGAACTTCAACCTCCTGAAAAAGTAGCTGACAAGAGAGAAGAATTTGATGATAACAAAGCTAAGTTAAGAAAAGAATGGGAAGAACTCAATCACCGGGAATGGCCAAAATACAAAGAGGATGTTGTAAATGATGACGGTAAGGTCATAAGGAAAGCCGGAGATAACTACGATGCTCACCATATACAGCCACTTCAATTAGGCGGTGAAAATGTTGCAAGTAATATCACTCCTTTGGACGTAAATAGTCACAGGGAGGTACATTCTTCGACAGGAAGCTGTAAGAGGCTTGTGGAAAACGTTAAGGGAGGCAATTAAAAATGACGAAGCAAGAGTATATGGATAATGTGAAGAAATATCCTGAAAATGCAGAAAGAATAAGACTGATCTCTGATATATACGGAACTGAGATAAAAGGGCAGATAGCTCAAATTGTATCTTTTGCGGATAATGCTGACTTTATTGGCGAAGAAAGAAGAGCTTTCTCTTTCAATGAGATACTGAGTGCCGCTAAAGAATATGATATTGATTTTAAGGCATTGGGTATTATCCCTATTATTGATGCCTATGATAATGAGCTGATAGTTTATGTTATAGCTGATAATATATGGGCAAAGTACAGCATGAGTGATGATGTGCTATTTAAGAAGAAGGCTTCTTTAGAAGAAATACTCTGATACCACTGTAATTAGTGCGTAAGGAAGGAGTATAGCCATGATTAGGTTTTCTGATGTTACCGAAAAAGGCACAAGACCTGAAAAGTTAGAAAAACATAGCGATATTAAGCCGTCAGGCAGCATGACCGATCAGGAAGCTGATGCATTTTGGAAAGCTGAATTTCAAAAGGCTCACGATGAGGTGAGCCTTGACGAATATGATGCCTTGCTTTCTGAGGTGTTTAACAGGTCAGAAGACGAACTTGATATTGTTTTTTGTATTGATGACAGACTTGCTGATCTCCTCGATCAGTTCTCGCCTGAAACATGGGAGTACATGGACGATTCAGAGAGATATGAAATCATCTCTGAATTTGTCAGCGCATTGAGCGAGGACTTAGGACTTGAGGATATTCCGGAAGTTGCCGTATTCGATGATGACGATGCCTACGGCTTCTATTCCCCATCAGATAATACTATAAACCTGAATCGGCAGTATTTTGATAATCCCGTTGAGCTTGTAAACACCATTGCACATGAAATGTGCCACGCTTATCAGGAGTATCGTGTCTGCTTGCTTGAAACACGGGAAGATGCACTATACAGAGTAAATCTTGATAACTATATCTCACCGATACCACTGCCTGGTGGTGGCTGGGTGTTCTTCACAGACTACCAAGACCAGTATGTAGAGGTAGATGCAAGAGCATTTGCTAATCTTTTTACGGAGGCTATGAAGTATGAATGATATTATCAGACAATTTTACGAGAAAAACAACCTTCTTAAGCCGATCGTTGAGCAAAAGGTCGCAGCTTTCAGTCGTCACAGCGATATTGCCGAGGAATTCGAGCAGTGGATCACGGACAGAACCTATAAAGCAGAGGGAACTGTCTGAGCTGTCGGAATACCTTGACGGGGACGGAGCGTTTGTCTTACTTATAGAGTTAAGAGAGAATCCTGAAAAAGCTCATAGGCGTATTAAGCAAGGTTTTAAGCGAAAGTAATATCGAAAAAAAGAATAACACAGAAAAATCCGGATACCTCATTGAAGTATCCGGATTTCATTGTTATAGCCTGCTGTAAAAGTCTTTGCTTATAGTTGTTTTAGAAAACTTCTATATAGGCGCAATCCATTGAGATACTCTTTTTTGATAATCAAATCGTTTTTTCAAACTCAAAGAATTTTTTTCAGTATTGGAACATATTTCAGCAACCGAATACACAGGAACGAACAGAGAAACGTTCCAACGGAAAGTGCCAGGATCATAAAAAATCCGCCATGCATATAGGGATTCCATTTCCAGACCACAAGCACCAGTTTCAGAAACAGCATGTGTATCAAATAAACACCGAACGAACACTGATCGACCTGATGTAAAATCCAATAGAGCACTTTAGGTGCTTTCTTTTCTCTGTAGGACATCAGCCCGAAAATTCCGGTAGACTGCAATACGATCAACGGGAATGCATAACTGGTAAGAAGTTCTGACAATGCGGCGATGGACTTTTTCTCACTAAGAATTGTCAGACAGGCAACTGCAATTGTTCCCACAGAAGCCAGAAGAATCATCAGCCACGGCTTTTTGCAAATGCGTTTCTGCATAAAAGCATCACCCAAGAAAAGATAAAGGGGATAGACGCTATAAACACAAATATAGAATGCTGTCGATTTTTCTGTCAGTGTTTGCAACATTGGCAGCAGCGATAGAAACACCAGATAAACGCTTAACAAGTAGTACGTATCTTTTGAGTTGAGGGAAGCAGCAATTTTCCGATAAAACGGCAGCAGCAAATACAATGCTGTAATCAGATACAAGTACCACATGTGCTTCCAGCCGCTTCCGGTCACTGCATTTTGCAACCCATAAAGAATCGTTTTGAACTGAATGCCGCTTTCGCCGGTAGCATCGTCAAAAATCTGAAAGACTACGGAGAACAGTACCAGTGCAGCCAGCACTCGCGGGATATACTTTCGGAATATCTTCCGATATGTCACTTCCCGTGCTGAATCCAGAAGCAGTGCACCGCTGACCATGACAAAACAGGGAACAGCCCACATCATGAGATTTCTCGTCGTCAAAGCGGCAATTCTTGCAGTATGATCCGGTGCGTAAACACTTGCGGCATAGAACGTATGCAGTATGACAATGGCAATGCAGGCAATTGCACGCAATTCCGAGAGAAAGAAAATTTCACGTCGTTTTGTGATTTCCATTAGTTAAATAATCCCTCATCTCCAAGGCAGCCATTATTCGGATCCGCAGTATCATTTGCAGCATCATTATTGTTTGCCGGTGTTTCTTCCGCTGGTGTGTTTTCTACCGGAGCAGCTGCCGGTGTTTCGTCATAAGATTCTTCCGGTTCTACATAGACGGGCTGCTGTTCCTGATAGCCGTCCTCAGCTGCCACTTCTTCTGCATCTTGTGCAGCCGGCTCTGTTTCTGCACTCGTCTGTACCTGCATCTGTTCTGCTTCCTTTGTATTTACCTCGGTTCGAGAGGAAACAGAAGTGTATACCAGATAAGCAATTTCATCTTCCCAGTGGATCTCCGCAGCTTCTACATCATCAAACGGGAACTGATGCAGCTCTGCTGTAGTACCGTCAGAGAATGTCAGCTGGATCGTATATTCCGGAGTCAAGACCTTGTCGGAATCTGTTTCTTCCGCGGCGTTGGCAGCGATTGCCTCTGTTGCATCATAGTAGAGAACACGTTCTTCATCTGCGGCAAAAACATCACTGTCTTTCATCATGTTTTCGGGGAATTCGCTTTGAGAACTATCCTTGATCGCCACGCCGGAAATTTCCTTTCCGGTTGCATTTTTCAATGTGACGTTGTAAACGTGTTCGCCTTCTGCCTTTTCGCCAATCGTTTTCAGTTCCGGTTCTGTCGGAGCTTCGGTAGCCGGTTCAGTTTCTTCTGTGGTAGCAGTAGCGACCGTTGCTGCTGTAGTTTCTTCAGTTGCAGATTCGCTGGAAGACGACTTCTCCTGACTGCACCCAGTCAAAAATACACCTGCTGCCAAAAATGCGGCAAGCCATGCCATGTAAGTTTTCTTCATTTTTCTTCTCCATTCCCAAGTTGTGGCAATACCGTACAAAGTCCCCAGACGCTCTTTGTGCGGTATTGCCTTGTGTTTTCTCAGTTCATTACAGAACCACGATTGTATCTCCATGTACCAGACTGTCCATATGTGATCTGGTATCCATTTCGTTTGGTTTCATTGGTAAAGTCGGGGTCAAATACATAAGTAGTTCCGTTGATTTCAATTTCCACCCAAGAGTGCGGACCATATCCGCCGCTTCTCAGCGGAACGCTGCCGGAAATCTGTTTTGCGTCATAGCCGAGTTCCCGTGCCATTTCGCAGAATGTAGCTGCCATAACATAGCAATTTCCGGTTTTGCAGGTGAATCCATAATTTGCGTAATATTCCGTTCCCGGAGCAGCTGTCGCCGTGTACTTGGAATACTTCATGCCGGCAGACCACTGGAACGCCGCTTTCAGATCCCAGCCTACCTGATTCAGAACAGCCGCAGCTTTCGGATAGCGATTTTTCTTGTCTACAATACCATTCTTTTTGCAAAGCTGTTTGAACTCAGCACTCTCATAGAAGGCATTTCGAACTGTATCGCGGGAAGTACCATTGTCCAAAGCATTTTTCCACGAAGAAAAGCCTCTGCTGTCGGCAGTTCTTCCGAAAATTGCCGTATAAAGGTCGTTGACATACTGTGCATTACTGGTATTTTTGTTGTGATATTCCTGCGATTTGAAGAATCCGTCTGCCAGTTCCGCACCTGAACCGGTAGTGATCGTCTTTTTGACCCAGTTTTCCACTTCTGTCCCCGCAGGCGTTCTTCCCAGAATCTGATAACAGCCAGCAACCATTTTTGCCACGCCGGGGTGCTTGTCCCGTTCTTCAGTCAGTGTAATATTTCCGCTGGAAATACCGCCCGCAGAACAAGTCTTTTTGAATTCTGCCGAAGATGCAAACTGTGCCATCAGATAATTGCGGGAAACACCGTTGCTCAAAACATTTTTCCACGACTGCACCTCAGAAGTATTGCAGCTGCGGCCGAAAAACGCCTGATAGAGGTCTGCAATATAATCTGCATCACTGGCATTCTTGCTTTTGTTCTGATACTCACGGGATTGCAGGATATTTTTGACCAGTGCAGTTCCGGAACCGCCGTTTCTGGTTTTAGAAATCCATTGGTTGATCTCGCTGCCACTTGGCGTTCTGTCCAGAACAGCATAACAGTTCACTACCATTTTCGCAACATTCGGATACTTGTCACGTTCTTCTGTTAATGCAATACTGCCGCGTGTCACGCCGTAAGAAGCACACAGATTTGTGAATTCAGTGGAATTGGAAAAGCCATGCATCAGATAGTTTTTAGAAACGCCCTGCTGATAAATAGTCAGCCAGTGCTGAATTTCCGAACTGCTTCCGGTTCGATTCAAGAAAACCTGATACAAATTAGCGATATACACTTCATCACTGAGCTGTCTGTTCTGATATTCCTTGCTGTTCAGAAATCCCTTAACAGCATCTACCGCAGAAATGCTGCCGCTGCTGATCCTGTCATGCCAATTTTTTAAGCCGGCAGAATCCGGTTCCCGTTCCAAGCACACGTTGTACAGCCGGTTGACAAATGCCGTGACAGAATCTTCTGCGATATCCTCCGGTGCATCCGTCTGCGGAATTTCTTCCGTTCCAGTTTCAACATCTGCCGCAGCCATTTCTGTTTCCGCTTCTGCTCCCGGAGTTTCTGGGATTTCCGCCGCTTCTGTTGCAGTCGTTTCTTCTGTTGCTTCCTGCACCATTTCCGTTTCCGGCGGCATAGTTTCTGCCGCCATAGCGACAATCGGGCAAGTGTTTACCACAATTACGCCAGTCAGCATTGCAGCAAGAATTTGCTTCTGAAGATGCTTCCTTTTCATAAACGCCTCTGATCTCCCTTGTAATCGATTTGGACAGCCAAATCGATTCCGCATATTTTCAAGCCAAAACAGTTCTCATAGAATTTAACGCATAAAACAATGATTTTGTGACAAGCGAAATTCTTGTTTTGGCTGGATGTCCCAATATGCGGAATCGAATCTGGTAATTTATCCTTATTCATATTATACCATAAGCAAATCGCAAAGAAAAGCAGTAAAATGATTCCTGGTTAATTTTTTAAACAGTTTTTTGGAAGAAGAAAGTCGGAACAGAGTATATTCCATACTCTGTTCCGACTTCTTTTGCCTATAACTGCGATATATCGCCTTACTTCTTGTTTATCCGATCATGCTCCGCAGCAATCCCAGATCTAAACCATTCACCGTGCCGTCTGCCGTTGTGTCAGCCAGTTCTGCCTGTTCCTCTGTCAGTATATCAATTCCCAACAAATATTTCTGCAAAGCCACTATATCTGCCGTGTTGACAACGCCGTCCTGATTCACATCACCCGAAATTGTCTGAGAAATGATGCCCTTGACATCACACAATTCCACAATTTTCACTGTGCCACTCAGAGAGGAAACTGCAACAGAATAAACCCCGCAGTCCTCCTGCGTATTTGCTGTAACGGTATAGGCTTTTTCCGTTGCTCCGTCAATTGCTTCTCCATTGTGGTACCACTGGTAAGAAAGCCCCGTTCCAGAGGTTTCCGGTGTCAGCAGCATGGTGTCCTTTTCTGCAAGGTAAACTGTCTGCTTTGCGGAATACACATCAAAATTGTCCTGTAAAATATAGCTGTCCGCCTTGACAGAACCAGCATTTACCCACGAATTTGCCTGATCCTGAATGGTCACACTGATGTTGGAAATTTCAGTTCCAGCCTCCAAATCTACCAGTTCTCCCAAAGGGATTCGAAATTCGACTTTTCTGCCGCCATGCTTCTGGACACAGCCACTGGGAACACCATTGTTGAAATACACAAATCCGTTTCCCTGATAGTAGATCCAGCACCGTTTGCCAGTTGTTTTGTTCTGGAATGAAAGGTTGTACACCGGAGAAGCAGCATCATATGTCAAATCAGCAAAGACGTATAAATATTGGTCGTTGTTAGTGATGTACAGCTGATTGCCGTTATCGTCTGTGACAGTGCACTTGTCCTCCGCATATTCCGTGTCATTGCTGGAGATACCGTCTACAACAGAAAGGTTCTGATAAGTGTAGACAGAACCGTCAGAATGGGGGAGTTCCTGTTCTGTGTTGATCTGATAAAAGTCGTTGTCTGTCTGCGGCTTGTCAGATTCCGTTGCAGAAAAGCTACCCAGATAATTGGCACCCAGAGCAGAGTTCCAGGTATCATGATTGGCAAACTGTATAGAACGAACGTTAGTTTCGCTGATGTCGTTTTCTCCCGTGGAAAGTTTCAGATAGACATTCCACTTGCCGGCTTCAATGCCTGCGGGAAGCTTCAGGTCAAATTCCGGAGAAACAGTTGTGCAGGAATACCACTGGTTTGCATTGGCATCAACAGCTGTCCGGATATAATTCCCGTCCTTTTCCAGAATGATCTTCGCCTTTTGCTGCATGATTGGGTTGGCAAAACCGGTATTCTCAATTTTGGTGCAGACTTTCAGAATACCGTTTTGCTCCACGCTTTCGCTCAAATCGGAATCCCGCAGCACAAAACGATACCCAATGTGATCCCGTATAAATTTGAAAACAGTTTCCCCATAGTAAGCACTGTTGTCTACGTTCTCTACATCATATTCTTTTCCGAAAGTGTAATCCTGATACAGTTTAAAAATATTCGAATTGATATAACTCAAGTGCGAATAATACATTTCCGGCACCGCATTTTCCGGAAGATATGTATCGTACTGTTTGGCAAAGTCCAGATTTCCGGAAAATTCTCCGCCATAATAGGAGGTATACGTCTGCTGCCGCAGCCACTTCAAATCTCGTTCACGATTGTGAAACGTTCCCAGGTCGGAATCAGAACCCATGTAACCGTCGTTGTACAATCCCACACGGGAAGCCTTGCTGTTCGATTCCAGCACATATTCTCCCAGTTCCGATTCCTCAATGCCGGCCCATTTGGCAAAGATATTCGGTGTTCTTACAGTTACCGGAATCGGGTCAGGAACCACATCTAACAACAGATCCAGCAGCTTCGCCTTGTCTTCCAAAGAGCAGTATTTTCCGCCCCATTGTTCGCCGTAGCAACCCACAAAGCCGCTTTCTACATAGGCAATAATGTCTTTGTAATCTTCCAGAAAACCGTCTTTCCGTATTTGTTCGATATGCTTGCACATCTGCTCAAAAGTAGCCGGTTCAGGATTGCGGACACCATTCGCATCATACCGAAAACGAATACCAATGGTACAGCCGTTTTTGCGGCAGTTTTCCAATGTTTTTCGGAAGTTTGTAAAGAACGTTTCGTCCAGATCATAGTCCGTACCAGCGGTATAATTGCCGCTGTCGTCAGTCGTTCCGTTTGCTCCGCTGGAAAAGCCGCCAATGTCCACAAAGAGTACCACCAGACTAGCAGTCGGGTTGTACACCTTGGTGTCGTTAGGCTTGCAGCTGACCGCAACACCAGAACTGTATCCGGCTCCCGGATTCCCAAGTGTTTCCGTAGATTCCGTGTAATCAATGCCAGAATCCAAGAGTACTTCTTCCGCACAGACAGTGGCTTTCGGCAGCACGGCAGAACCGCAGAGCAGTGCCAGTGCAGCAGCTATGATTTTTGTGAACTTCATATAGTTTTCCTCCGATATAAAAATTCAGTTTTGTATATATTTTATTGTACCATAGAAGCCCCAGTTTCGTCAAGACATAATTCGACTTTTTTCCGAAATGTTATGTTACAATAGATCATAGACACCAAAAATAGAAAAACAACTCTCAATATG
>OLSF01001947.1_pt1 | contig 17265 bp, 20 predicted proteins | sample 1672301 | NCBI WGS metagenome assembly OLSF01 (sample SAMEA3136669, study PRJEB25190) | human gut metagenome | biome: human gut; feature: human-associated habitat; material: faeces | place: Austria | collected 2013
AAAGTCAGAATTAGTTGTCTGCATAAATGATCGCCTCTGCTTTGGAAACGTGGCGTTCCAGATTTTTTAAGAAACGTGAATTCGGAAGGAAAACTCCGATCTCATCATAACGGGTATTATCTTCAACAAGAGAATCCTGTCCATAGAATACATAGGACATAGGAAGCTCTTTCTGAAGTTTTATGACAATATCCAGAATAGCAGAATAAGCTTCTGCTTCGGTTTCTTTTAATTTTACGGTATCCGGTAATTCACGGATCAACAGTACACCGTTATTCTTTTCCAGAATGTTTTGTTCCGGTTCCATATCGTCGGATGTATAAGAATGGCTGTAGCGGTATGCCTGTGCCAGAAAAATATTCTTTGGAGCTCCGAGATCTGTATATACCTCATGGAAATGACGGTATTCCCGTTCATGAATCGATCTCTTATATTCAGGAAGTAACATTCCGTTTTCATCTGTCATGATCATCGGATTCTGTTTTCCGTCCGCATTGAACCGATAGGGAATCAGGAATGCATTTCTTAAAAGATCAAAGACTGTATTCTGACAGATAGCCATCAGAAACGCAGATAAATCCCGATTGCGATAAGAATTAAAAAGAGCCTGTGCGAATTCTGTAGATGACGGAGAATCGGGAAGGTCTACCCCATCGTTACTGAATAAATAACTGCAGAATGTTTCCATCAGTTTTTCACATGCCCATTTATCTTCGGATATTTTCTTAAATAAGATTTCTGATTTTTCTTCTCTGGGAAAAAGTGTTTTTTCCTCCATAATAAAGCGCTTCCTTTCATATTTTCATCCGAATAAATTATACAACTGTGATAAAGATAAGTGAAAGCTATAATTAATATAGCGGATATATGATTGTGATATAATAAAGAAGTGAAATCTGAGATTTTTATGCCAAAGTATACAAGAAAGGGTGGCGGTGGAAGGCTATGTAGATGTCAAAATATGTAAGAAAAATTGCCGGTGGCAGCTTCTGTAGATAGTCGGTTGATGATTTGAAAGGAATATTTGATATAGTTTAAAACTATGACAAATACACATTTTTTTGTATTATACAAGTTTATCAAAACAAATTATAATAAATCCATCGATCGAGAACATCATCAAAAATATAAAAGAAAGCCATCAGGGACAACAAAAAAGACAGAAAACCTAAGTCCCTGCCGGCAAGGAGGAAATAATCATGAACACACCATTTCGTTACGACTTTGTAGGAAGTTTTTTACGCCCGCAGAAATTAAAAGACGCAAGAAAGAATTTCGAAGAAGGGACAATCTCACAGGAAAAACTGACCGCAGTAGAAGATGAATGCATCCTGGAACTGGTGGCAAAGATTAAGGAACTTGGATATCATGTGATCACAGACGGAGAATTCAGAAGATCGACATGGCATCTGGATTTCATGTGGGGATTTGAAGGAATCGAGCATCAGAAGACAGTAGAGGGGAATACAACATTTGACGCAGAAGCTGCAATGATTGATGATACATACATGACGGGAAAGATTTCAGTAAAGAATCATCCTTTCGTAGAGCATTTCAAATTCATCAAAGCATTAGAAGATGAAAATACTGTCGCAAAACAGACTATCCCGTCACCGGGACAGTTCTATGCATACTTTACCGGGGCACAGCTTCTGAATACAACATTAGAAATCTATGGATCGGAAGAAGCATTTGCCGAGGATGTGATTAAGGCATACGGTGAATTCGTGCAGGAAATCTATGCAGCAGGCTGCCGTAACCTTCAGTTTGATGACTGCGTATGGGGCGGAATGGTAGATGCGAAGATGGCAGTTGCACTGACCGGAAGAACAGGACAGAGACTGGAAGATTACAAGAAACTCCTTCTGGAACTGAATAACCAGGTAGTAGCACAGGCACCGGAGGATCTGGTGATCAATACACATGTATGCCGTGGAAATTATCATTCTACATTCTTCAGTTCCGGAGCATATGATTCCGTAGCAGATTTGTTATTCGGAGAAGAAAATGTAAATGCATATTATCTGGAATATGACGACAAGAGATCCGGCGGATTTGCACCACTTGCAAAGGTATCCGGCGATAAGAAGGTCGTACTTGGACTTATAACAACCAAGACACCGGAACTGGAAGACAAAGAAAAAGTAATCGCAAGAATCCACGAAGCAGCAAAATATGTTCCGCTTGACCGTTTATACTTAAGCCCGCAGTGCGGATTTGCATCCTGCGAGATCGGTAATAAGCTGACAGAAGAAGAACAGTGGGCAAAGCTTAAGCTTGTAAAAGAGATTGCCGACGAAGTCTGGTCAGACAGATAAGCCAGAACAGATTGGCCATAAGCCAGCCGATACCGGTAGCAATGACAGGGGCTGCCAGCCCGAAATGAGGGAAGAAGAACCAGGTTAAGATTACGCGAAGTGCAATCTGGAGCGTACTTCCGGCTAACGTCAGAACCATTTTCCCAAGTCCGTTATAAGTACCGGTGAAGGTTCCGCCGGTATTGATCGTACCTTGTACAAGGATCCGATGGTTGCATTATTGCCGGAGGGACACAAGCTGGCAAAAAGAAAGATATTTTCGGCAAAATTTGCAGAGACGGAAGCCTATATTGTAACATGTCCAGGATTAGATATTGATGGAACACGTTATCTGGATAAGCATGGGATTAAGCCGAATGTACAGTTTTCGACAATGGATATTCAGGCAACATATGCGATGTCGGCAGCGGGAATGGGTGTGAGCATTAAAATCGTTCTATCATCTGGAAGTATGATATACTGATAACAAGACCTGCAAAAAAAGATGGAGGTGGACTACATGGATGTTGCAACGATGGTAGCGATTAATAACCTGAATATGGTTACAGTGATGGCAGTACAGGCGGCAAATAATGTAATCACGATCGTAAATGGAGAAAGGATGGAAGAAGATATGGATGGTTCAATGTTAGATCAGTATATGGGAAAAGATTGTACGGTAAGTCTGTTCAATGAAGTAGGAGCAATCAAAGGAAAACTCATGGACGCAGATATACAGTGGGTAAAGGTTGATACAAAGAAAGGGACACAGCTTATCAACAGAAATATGGTACGGAATATTACTTTTGATAATAAGTAGAATGAATAAAAAATAGTTGTTTCGGAAAAAGTCAGAAATGAATAAAAAATGAGTTGACATTTCGTGTATGAGTTCTTATACTTAAATATGTAGATAAAACACGGGGAGCTTGTGTACCAGGCTGAGAGGAAGTTAAGAACTTCGACCCATATACCTGATTTGGATAATGCCAACGTAGGAATGTATAACGTAGATTTTAGGAGAGATGCATTTAGTTGGTAGCTCTCTTTTTTGTTACTATGTGACGGAAATCAGGAACAATTGAATATCGGATAAGTTGAGAGTGAACGAGAGTTCATGAAGGGGTGCACCACCACGGGTGTATTTACTTCGTGAACTCTTTTTTTCATACTAAAGTATGCAAGAGAAGTTGTCAGTGGCAAGTTCGCTGTATATATCCGGGAAAGGAGAACATACATGATTATCGTAAATGGAAAAGAAATCAATCTGACAGAGGATACGACTGTTGCAGAATATCTGGAGCAGAATCAGTATCAGGTAAAAAGAATTGCTGTAGAGTTAAACGGAGATATTCTTCCAAAATATAGTTATTCCGATACCATGTTAAAAGACGGCGACCGTCTGGAAGTTGTGACATTTGTAGGAGGAGGCTAACATTCATGGGAGAAATCGTATCAGAAAATATGACGAAAAATGCGAACGCAAAAGTACTTAGTAAAGAAGAGATTATGGCTGCGCTTAATGAAAGACATTCTCCGGAAAAGCAGAAGCATCTGTCTGCAGGAAGGGTTGCGATAGCCGGACTTGGCGGATTGGGATCAAATGTGGCATATGCACTTGCCAGAATCGGAGTCGGACATCTCCATCTGATAGATTTTGATGTAGTAGATATTACGAACCTGAACCGGCAGCAGTACTTTATGGAGCATATCGGAATGTATAAAACAGATGCGTTAAAATCATTACTGTTAAAAATTAATCCGTATCTGGATATCTATACAGACTGTGTGAAAGTCACAGAAGAAAATCTTAAGACACTATTTCGTGACGAGCCTATTGTATGTGAAGCATTCGATAATCCAGAGGCGAAGGCAATGCTGGTGAATGGAATACTGGAACATTTTCCGGAAAAGAAACTGGTATCGGCAACCGGTATGGCAGGATACGGAAGCAGTAATACGATTCGCACACAGAAGTTAATGAAGAACTTTTACCTGTGCGGAGACCGCGAGACGGCACCAACTTATGGGAATGGTCTTATGGCACCAAGAGTTGCAATCTGTGCAGCACATGAGGCGAATATGATCACACGTCTGATCCTTGGAGAAGAGGATGTGTAGGAAGACAGGTAAGAAACATAAGATTCATGCCGCAAAAAAAGATAGATAAATAAAAAGCATGAGCAGAAAATAATAGGAAAGAAGGTCCTGATTATGGATAAAAAAGAAATAAAAAATACAGATACATTTACACTTGGAGGAAAAGAGTTTACTTCTCGTTTTATATTAGGTTCAGGAAAATTTTCACTGGATTTGGTGAAAGCATGTGTGGAAAAAGCAGGGGCACAGATTATCACACTGGCACTCCGTCGTGCAAATGAAGGCGGTCTGGCAAATATTCTGGATTATATTCCGGAAGATGTGACACTTCTTCCGAATACATCAGGAGCCAGAAATGCAGAAGAAGCGGTACGTATTGCCAGACTTTCCAGAGAAGTCGGATGTGGCAATTTCGTCAAAGTGGAAGTGGTAAGAGATTCGAAATATCTCCTTCCGGATAATTATGAGACGATCAAAGCTACAGAAATTCTTGCAAAAGAAGGATTCGTGGTTATGCCGTACATGTATCCAGATTTGAATGCTGCAAGAGATCTTGCAAATGCTGGTGCAGCATGTATCATGCCGCTTGGCGCACCGATCGGATCAAATAAAGGGCTTAGCACAAAAGACTTTATTCAGATCCTGATCGATGAGATTGATCTGCCGATCATCGTAGATGCCGGAATCGGACGTCCGTCCCAGGCATGCGAGGCAATGGAGATGGGTGCAGCCGCAGTGATGGCAAATACGGCAATCGCAACAGCAGGAGATGTACCGGCGATGGCGGAAGCATTTAAGAAAGCAATCGAAGCGGGCAGAAGTGCGTACCTTTCCGGACTTGGAAGAACGATTGAGCGTGGTGCAAGTGCATCTTCACCGCTGACCGGATTTCTGCAGGATTAGGAGGCACGACAAATGGGAACAAATCATGAAGATACACATATTAATGAAAGTATTTTAAGCGAGGAGATTCTGGAAGACCAGAAGAAGAACCGGATCGATCACATGACTTATCTTCCGGGTATGGAGGATATCGGATCAGAGATTCTCGACCAGGTCGTAACAGCGATGGAAGCTTACGATTATAATACATATACAGCAGAAGATGTAAAACGTGCACTGGCACATGCAGAGCGCACACCGGAAGATTTTCAGGCGTTATTGTCACCGGCAGCACTGCCATTTCTGGAGGAAATAGCGCAGGCAGCGCAGATCGAGACGAGAAAACATTTTGGTAACAGTGTCTATATGTTCACACCAATCTATATCGCAAATTATTGCGAGAACTATTGCATTTACTGTGGTTTTAATTGCCATAACAAAATCAACCGTGCACAGTTAAATGCGGAAGAGATCGAAAAAGAGATGGCGGCGATCGCTGAGACAGGTCTGCAGGAAATCCTGATTCTGACAGGAGAAAGCCGTAACAAATCTACAGTAGAATACATCGGTGAAGCATGTAAGATCGCCAGAAAATATTTTAAAGTTATTGGTCTGGAGGTTTATCCGGTAAATTCAGACGAATACGCATATCTGCATGAATGTGGGGCAGATTATGTAACGGTATTTCAGGAGACATATAACTCAGATAAATATGAGACACTTCATCTTGCAGGGCATAAGAGAATCTACCCGTATCGTGTAAATGCACAGGAAAGAGCATTGAAAGGCGGCATGCGTGGAGTTGGATTCGGAGCACTTCTGGGGCTGGATGATTTCAGAAAAGATGCATTTGCGACTGGATATCATGCATATTTATTACAGAGAAAATATCCGCATGCAGAGATCGCATTTTCATGTCCGAGACTTCGTCCGATCATCAATAATGACAGGATCAATCCGATGGATGTGCACGAACCACAACTTTTGCAGGTAGTGTGTGCATATCGTCTGTTCATGCCGTTTGCAAGTATCACTGTCTCAACCAGAGAGTGTGAGAGAGTCCGCGATAATCTGGTAAGTATTGCAGCAACGAAGATATCTGCTGGTGTAAGTACCGGTATCGGAAGTCATGTAGAAGATATCGAAGACAAGGGTGACGATCAGTTTGAAATCTCGGATGGACGTTCGGTGGATGAGGTCTATCAGGCACTTCTGAAACACAATCTTCAACCGGTGATGAGTGATTATATCTATGTGTAACAGGGAGCATCTTGTGTTAAAAACATGCCGAATACAGCTGAAAGGAGTTGTCAGTGATAAAATCTGTAAACAATCAGAACTTTAAAATCATTGCAGTCAGCAATCGGAAATTATGCAACCGCCCGTTTTTAGAGCAGATAGAAAGAGTCTGCAAGATACATCCGGAAGCTGTGATCTTAAGAGAAAAAGATCTGACAGAAGAGGAATATGGGACATTGGCAAAAGAAGTAATGAATATTTGCAGCCGTTATCAGGTGTCTTGTATTCTTCATAATTTCTGGAAGACTGCACTAGAACTGGGATGTACATCTGTACATCTGCCACTTCCGATTTTGCAAAAAATAACTGATGAAGAAAAGAAAAAATTTACAAAGATTGGAATTTCTATACATTCTGTAGAAGAAGCGAAAGAAGCAGAGCGATTAGGCGCATCTTATCTTACTGCAGGACATATTTATGCAACGGACTGTAAAAAGGGATTACTGCCAAGAGGACTGGAATTTTTAGAAGAAGTGTGTAAGGAAGTTAATATTCCGGTATATGGAATCGGCGGAATAAAGTTCGATGAAGAACAGTGGAATGATATGAAAAAATGTGGAGCAGTTGGTGGATGTGTTATGTCCGGAATGATGGAAATATAGTAATCGAAATAAAACAGCTCATTTTTAAAAGAGCAGGAAAGCCTTCTGAGTCGGTACTCGGAAGGCTTTTGCTTTGCACTGGCATATAAGTGCATATCAGATAGTACTTTACAAAATTATTTCTAAGTGTTATATTAATACAAAAATGAATAGTTCAAAATTGAAATAAAAAGGAGAGCTACATATATGAACACAGGAATCGAATTTGCAGAAAAGCTGTCAAAGGCATACAGTGAGACCTGCAAACCGTTATGTCATGAACTGAATATTCCACAGACCGCATTTGACATCTTACTTTTCCTGGCGAACAACCCAGAATACAAAACTGCCAGAGACATCGTAGAAATACGAAAAATTAAAGCCAATCTTGTATCGGTAAATGTGGATAAACTTGTGAATGAAGGCTATCTGGAGCGGAAAAGTGTAGAAGGTGACCGAAGAAAAGTCAATCTGATCTGTACAGAAAAGTCAAAAGAGATTATCCAAGAAGGACAGAAACTTCAGCAGTCGTTCGTTGAAAAACTATTTGAAGGAATGGATGAAGATACAAGAAAAGCACTTCAAAAAGGAATGGCGCATATGGAAGCGAATATAGAGAAGATGTTGGAGGAAAAGAACTAGATGAATACAATATTAATGATTATCGTAACATTTTTCGCGGGGATGGGAGCCGGACTCGGAACCGGATTTGCAGGAATGAGTGCGGCGGCAGTGATCAGTCCGATGCTGATCACATTTCTTGGAATGGATCCATATATGGCAGTCGGAATTGCACTTTCATCAGATGTACTTGCAAGCGCAGTATCTGCCTATACATATGGAAAGAATAAGAATCTGGATGTGAAGAATGGTCTGATCATGATGGTCAGCGTACTTACCTTTACCGTTGTGGGAAGTTATGTGTCCAGTCTGGTACCATCTACAACGATGGGAAATTTCTCGGTATTTATGACATTCTTGCTCGGCATTAAGTTCATCGTAAAACCTGTCATGACAACAAAAGAAGCCATGGAAAAAGTATCGCCGAAGAAACGTGCAGTGCAGTCGTTAATCTGTGGTGTTATGATCGGATTTATCTGTGGATTTATCGGTGCCGGAGGCGGTATGATGATGCTTTTGATCCTGACCTCTGTCCTGGGCTATGAGCTTAAGACGGCGGTAGGAACGAGTGTGTTCATCATGACATTTACTGCCTTTACCGGTGCAGTTTCGCATTTTGCAATCGGGGGAATGCCGAATATAGCGGTGTGGATCTTATGTATTGTGTTCACACTGTTGTGGGCAAGGATTGCGGCAGTATTTGCGAATAAGGCAACACCGAAGACATTGAACCGGGCGACGGGTGTGATATTAGTGGTTCTTGGGATTGTGGTCATGGCGTTTTCTATTTTAAATTAATAGAGAGCAGGAAGAAATTAATATTATAGGAGAGAATGATTGCAGTGGGCAGGGGAAGAATACATTCTTGAGGAACTGGATGATGAAGTGGGCGGATTGAGAAAATCTGGAATCAGGTATAGTAAAGAAGTGATGTACTGGACAGGATATGTATATCGCTACTGGCATTATTATACAGGTGAAAGCAGCAGAAAGATTTATAAAATTGCAGATGAAAAAATAATGAATGAAAGCTGGCTGGGATTTCATACGTTGGATGTAGAGATGGCAATTGATGACCTAAAAGAAATATATAATCAAAAACATACTGAATGAGGTAAGCAGGCAGCCCTCTATGGAATGGATTAGCAGATTTAAAGGAAAAAGGTATTGCAGGTCCTGTAGATACCAAAGTATAAGTCCTGCCGGCACAAAGTTATAAATGGACTGGATCAGTAGTTAATCAGAATATAAAATGCAATAACAGCATATAAAAAATCGTTCCACCGGCAATCGAAACCAGCATCTGGCGTTTCAGGATATGTAATACACAGGTAACTATAATTGCAAGACATTCGGGAATCCCGTGATTGCCTTGCATGATATTTACATTTTTTAAGCAGTAGATGACCAGCATGCCAAAGACAGCAGAGGGCAGAAATTTTCCGATATACTGGATAAATGCCGGTGTTTCTTTATTTTCACGGAATACAAGAAAAGGAAGAAATCGTGTGGTCATAGTGCCGAGAACGCATAAGGCGATGGTAATGATCTGTTGTGTGAGTGTCATGTTAGTTTGCCTCCTTTTCCAGTCTGTGACGTAAAACAGTAAGCAGCACAACGATCGTAATCATTGTCGGAATCATAAATGAATCCGCTTCGAATATCAGCAGACAGATGAGTGACACGCCAAGTCCGATTAAAGAAGAAATGTGATTGTCTTCTTTCAGCCACTGATCCATAAAGATGACAACGAACATGGCAGTCATCACAAAGCTGATTCCGTCCGTGTTAATCTTCAATAAAGAACCGATGATTCCTCCGGTTGTCGCAGAAGCAACCCAGTAAAACTGATTCAATAAGGTGACGAAGAACATGAACCAGCTTTTATCCACGTCTTCCGGGATGTCTGCCGTATAATTAACGGAAAACGTCTCGTCACACATACCATATATCAGATAGAATTTTTTCCATCCGGTTCCTCTGAATTTATCCAGCATAGACAGACCGTAGAACAGGTGCCTTGCCTGAATCAGCACTGCCATAATGAATACCTGAAGCGGTGCAAAAGGGCTTAGTAACATTTCCACAGCAACAAATTCCAGTGAACCGCCATAGATGAGCATGCTCATAAATAGCGGATAGACGAAAGGAAATCCGGATGCGTTCATATAGATTCCATAAGCTGCTCCCAGAAATATGAATCCCGTCATAATGGGAATCGTACACGGAAAAGCAGCTTTCAGAGCTTTTCGTCTCATAAGTGTAGTGTCTCCTTTAGTAAGTATTATAGAAAAAGAAAGAAAAGTATTGCTTATGATTTTTTAATGTTTCCGTTTTCTATATTTTCTTTGAGTATCTGGTCTGTTACTTTATATAAAGTCTCAGATCCCAGCTGCGTTTTCCGTTGTCTTCCGTATACCTGTTCGGAAGTAACCTGATGCTCACGCCAGTCGCCACCGCCGTTACTGTTATTGAGAAGCAATGGCTGCAGGTTATCCAGGGAATGTGCAAATTTGGATTCCGGTGTCTGGTAATTTTCGAATTCATCAAAGAATGAAGTCAGTTCTTTTTTCTGATCTTCTGGTAACAGTGAGAAAATCCGTTCTTTGGCAGCATCTTCACGTGCTTTCTGCGTCTTTAATCCTTCTGTATCGTAGGCATAAGTATCTCCGGCGTCAATTTCCACAATGTCATGGATCAGGCACATGATCATAACTTTTGCGATATCGACAGGTTCATTGGCATAATCTTTTAACAGGTATGCCATAATTGCCATATGCCAGGCATGTTCCGCATCGTTTTCACGTCTTCCGTGTCCGGAAAGGTGGGTTTGTCTTAATATATTCTTTTCTTTATCAATTTCGAGAATGAAATCAAGTTGTTGTTTTAATCTTTCATTCATGTTGAATTCCTCCTTGTATGATTGGTACGAACAAACTATAAGATAGTATAACATAAATGAAAGTAGGATGGAAAGCAAAAACACAGAAAACATATAAAACATATTGACTTAATAGGAAAACGGTGTTAAACTCCAGTTATTAAAAGATAAAAGAGAGAAAAGCTCAGAAGGCAGGTGCAGGAAGTAATGAAACAGATATTATGCTTTGGGGATTCGAATACGTGGGGATTAGATGGAGAGACCGGAAAGCGTTTTCCGTGGGAAGAACGATGGACCGGAATCTTACAGGAAAAACTGGCGGACCGAGATATTAGAATTGTTGAGGAAGGTCTGTGTGGAAGAACGACCATATTTGAAGATCCGCTTCGCCTGGGAAGACGGGGAACAGAATTGCTTCCGACATTATTGGAGACGCACACGCCGGATGCAGTCGTGTTGATGCTTGGAACGAATGACTGCAAAACCATATTCGGAGCGTCAGCAGAAATCATCGGAAAAGGAATTGCCAGGTTACTGGAGCAGATCAATCAGTATGCAGATAAGATGAAGGTTCTTGTGATATCTCCGATCTATCTGGGAGAAAAGGTATGGCAGGACGGATATGATCAGGAATTTTCGCCAGAATCTGTAGAAGTATCAAAGAAATTAGAACCGGTATATGAAAAAGTGGCCGGAAAGTATGGCAAACGATTCATGCGGGCAGCAGATTATGCGAGTCCGTCGGAAGCAGATCAGGAGCATATGGATGGACAGAGTCATAAGATTCTTGCAGATGCGATTTATAGAAAATTAGAAGCAGAGATTTTGTAGAAAAGATAAAAATCCGTTGTCAGTCAATGGCATGTCCTGTTTTACTGGATTTTCAGTAAAGGGAGCATATCAGGACAAGACAACGGATTTTCTGCTATCTTTTGGATGTAACTTCTGCAACGGATTTTCCGGTGATTAATTCCATTACCGTACTTTTGGCATCGATAGCGGTAAACACTCCTGCAAGAATGAAAATGGCCCCGAGATATCCCATCTCCGTGAGCTTCTCATGCAGGAAGATGAAGGAAAAAATCGCTGCAAAGATCGGTTCCAGGGAGAACAGGAATCCGGTATTCTCCGGTGTTGTATATTGCTGCACAACAGTTTGTACAACGAATCCGTAAGCTGAGGACAAGAGAGCAAGTCCAAGAACGGAGATCCAGTCCAACGCGGTGCTCGGAAATATCGGGGATCCGAACACCAGCAGACCGATTATGGAATAAAGACAGGTAAAGCCCTGCTGGTAGACTCCGAGTGCAAGTGGATCTACCTGTCTGGTAAAATAGCTGTTTAATACAATATTGATTGAATAACTGAAAGCCGAAAGCATACAAAGCAGCGTTCCGGGCTTGACAGCAAATATATCACCGCCGTTGATCAGTACCATTCCGATTAATACGATAATGATTCCAAGCCTGACATGATGCTCCGGAAGTCTGCGGGAAATAATTGCATGAATGATCGGAACAAGCACAACGGTGGTGCTGAGGATGAATCCACTCTGAGAAGCAGTGATCGTATTTAATCCGTAAAGGATTGGCGTAAGGTTTGTAAAAAGCAAAAAGCCGGTGATGGCACTGTAGAGTAAAAGTCTTTTATTAACGTTCAGTAATCTTTTGAAAAATATAAGTACCAGAATCAGAAATGCGATTCCCGTACGCAGAGCCATCAGCATCAGAGGGGAAAGTCCCTCAATTCCAAGTTTCATAAATATATAAGAAGTTCCCCATGCCATAGAGCAGGTTGTAAGAATCAGATTGGCTTTTTTTGTCGACATAATTGGCGATTCCTCCTATGTAATAGTTTTCTTGTTTTTTATTATATAGTAGAATAGAATATAAGTAAAATGCTTCGGTAGCGGTGAAGAAATTCCTGCAGTTTGTAAGAAAAAGGGAAAATCTTTGATTCGTGTATTTTTAAGTAATAAAATATGGAGAAGTGGATAGTGTATATCTATAAATAACAACATTTCAGAAAGGGAGCCTTAGAAATTGCTGGAAAAATTAAGAGAACTTGGAATCAGAGATGATCTGATTCGTGAGATAACAGAATATAGGGAAACATACCCGGTAGAACAAGAATATGCTTCAAGAATTCCGAAACTGGAACAATTTTACTATGGAAAAGAAGTCTGGGAGCAGGCAATTACCGCAATTTTGTGTGGAGAGAATATTCTGTTGGCAGGTCCGAAAGCAACGGGAAAGAGTCTGTTTGCAGAAAATTTGGCGGGAGTATTTGCAAGACCACGGTGGGATGTGTCGTTTCATGTGAATATGGATGCAGCTTCATTGATTGGTATGGATACATTCCGTGGGGGAGAGGTATCTTTCAGACCGGGGCCGGTGTATACAGCGGCAAAAGCCGGTGGATTTGCCATATTAGATGAGATCAACATGGCAAAAAGTGAAGCAATGGCAGTACTTCATGCGACACTGGATTTCCGGAGGACGATTGATGTTCCAGGATACGAACGTATGGAATTACATCCGGCGACAAGATTCATTGCAACGATGAACTACGGATATGCGGGTACAAAAGAACTGAATGAAGCACTGGTATCCAGATTTGTCGTAATCCAGATGCCGATGATTTCAAAGGAAAGTCTGATTAAATTAATAAGAAAGCATTATCCGGACATCAGGGAAGAAGGAGCAGGAGAACTGACATTTATGTTTCTGGAATTACATAAGAAATGTGAAAATGGAGAGATATCTTCCAAGGCTCTGGATCTGCGTGGTCTCTTAGGAGCAGTCGGTCTGATGGAAAAAGGACTTGATATATTTACGGCACTGGATATGGGAATTACCAATAAAACATTTGATACCTATGAACAGACCCTGATTCGTGATACGATCCGTACAAGAATCTCGAAGAAAACGGTGAAGAAAGATTTGTTTGTGAAGTAGCAGGAAAGTAGTGTGTTATAGCATGGCGGAAATAGAAGAACAAGAATTAAGAGAAGCAAAAAGAGCATGCAATTTTATATGGGCGGCGGCAGAAAATTATGAACTTGAACCACTTTTCCTTGCATTTGCATCGAACGGAACGGCAGATATGTATCTGAATCTGATTATCGGTCTGACTTACAAATGGTACGATCAGGAGAAAATAGATGATTTTTTTAATCAGCTGGGAGGAAAAGACCGGGAACTGTATGAAGGTCTTCTTTGGATCGGACTTGAGAATGCATTGTACCAAAAAGAAAGAAAAATAAGATCAGTAATGGAAGAACTGCGAAGGGAGTATGCGCTGGATAATCTGAACCGTTACAGGAATTATAAAGAATATGCAAGGATAGAACAAATCCGGAATGCACATTGCAGAGAAATTTTGGGACAGCCATCCGAACTAACTACAGAAGAGGAAGAACTTCTGCATGCATTTTCCTATACGGAAGAGATGACAACGGATGAGATTCTGGAACAGACACGAGAGAATCTGTGGAAATATTTTTCTTATTGTCCGTCAAAAGCTGCGAAAAAAAAAGGTGTTTACTTTCTTCAGAAAGTTGCCGGAGCATTCCATTCTGTTGGAAAAGTGAGTGCTACATATGTACGGGCGAAGCATTATGAAGATAAAGACGTTGGCAGTGAGGAAAAAACAGGAGTTATAGAGCGGTCAAAGCATTATCTGGTGCAGTTCTCATTAAAAAATGATCCGGGGGAGGCAAGAATATATGTAGAAGCCTGCTTTGGCAAGAATATGTACCCGCAGACTGAGCAGGAAAGAATAGAGCAGGAGATATGTGTGGATAAACATAAGAATTGTCATGTACTCTTTACAAGAGGAAGATCAGGATGGAAAGAAAAGCAGAAGAGCAAAACAAAATTAAAAGAACTTTCGGAAATAAAAAGAAAACGAGAAAGACAGGAAATCCTGGAATTTCAAAAAGAATCTGCCCAGCAATATGAGAAAAATAAACAGTATTATGAGAAGAATCGTGCAATATACAGAAACAGTATAAGAAAACTTACAGAGAAATTACGCATCTGTCTGGAGACACAGGACGAGACATTTCCAGAAATGGCAACGCACGGGAAGATCAATCCGAGAGAAGTATGGAAAGCAGTTTATCTGGATAATCCAAGAGTATTCGAACGGAAAGAAGAAGTGGAGATTCCGGGATTTTCAGTCGATATGCTGATCGATGCATCGTCTTCCAGAAAGCAGATGCAGGAACAGATTGCGGCGCAGGCATATGTCCTGGCAGAAAGTCTGGAAGAGTGTGGAATACCGGCACAGATATATTCCTATTGCAGTATCCGGGGCTTTACGGTGATGCGGATCTTTAAAGATTATGAAGAAGAACAGGTTGGAAATGAATTATTCGGATATGTTGCGGCAGGAAATAACCGGGACGGACTGGCTCTGCGTGCAGCAGGATATTTGATGGAAGCAAGTAAGAAAGCAAAAAGAATTTTACTTGTACTGACGGATGCAAACCCTATGGACGACCAGAATATCGGTGAGGGAGCTTTTTATACGAACAAGGAATATACTGACCAGCCGGCAATAGAGGATACAGCAAGGGAAGTTCAGAGGTTAAAGCAAAAAGGAATCCAGGTCATAGGAATCTTCATGGGAAGTGCAAAATCCAGAGAGGCAGCAAGAGAGATATTCGACCGAGAACTGGTGCAGATTCAGAATATTAATGATTTTGCCGGGGCAGTGGGGCGAGTGCTGGGAGAAGTGATGACGCCATAGGGGACGTAAAAAAGTGGCTTTTTCAGTGTCCCCTATGGCTTACAAAGTACATATATTAATAACAAAAGCATCTGGAGTTAATGTATGACCAGTCAGAAACTAGAAAATCTTTTAAATCTTGCACTGAATTCCGCGGAAGATGAGCGGGAAAAATCCTTGAATTTAAATGTTGGATATGATCCGCTTGAACGGGAATGGGATCTGATCATCAAATATTCCGTAAATCTGGACCGAGTCAGAAAGATAGCATCCAAAGTAACAGAACTTCAAAATGAATATGCAGTCATCCGAATTACAGAATCCAGAATCGACATCTTATCGGAAATTCCGGAAGTTGAATATGTAGAAAAACCAAAACGGCTGTTCTTTCAGGCAGCAGAAGGAAGGCGTGTGTCTTGTATCAATGCGGTACAGGATACACGCCTTTCTCTGTATGGACAGGGAATATTGGTTGCAATCATAGATTCGGGAATCGATTATGCGAATATAGATTTTCGAAATGCGGACGGAAGCACGAGGATTCGGTATCTGTGGGATCAGTCTCTGAATCCGGCAGATGGGGAAACAGCACCGGTTGGATACAGCATCGGTGTGGAGTATACGAAAGGACAAATAGATGAAGCATTAAATGCACAAACTGTATCAGAACAGAGAAGGCTTGTGAGAAGCCAGGACATTTCCGGACACGGTACGGCAGTGGCGGGAGTAGCAGCAGGAAATGGAAGCAACAGTGGAGGACGTTATGCCGGAGTTGCCATGCAGAGTGAATTGATCGTTGTAAAACTTGGTAATCCCATACAGGAAGGATTCCCAAGAACGACAGAGCTAATGATGGGGATTGATTATATAATAAGAAAGGCACTGGAGCTTCGGATGCCTGTAGCTGTGAATATCAGTTTTGGGAATACATACGGCGGACATGACGGGACGACACTTCTGGAGCGGTATATCGATGATGTGTCCAATATATGGAAGAGTGTATTTTGCATCGGAACCGGAAATGAAGCGGCAAGTGCCGGGCATACTTCCGGTAGAATTATTTCAGAAGGAGAAGAGACAATCCAGCTTGCAATTCAGAGCAGACAGTCATCGATCAGTATCCAGATATGGAAAGAATATACGGATCAAATAGAGATTTCGATCATCAATCCATCGGGAGTGCGGGTCGGACCGGTACCGGAGATATTGGGACCACATCGCTTCCGAATTGGTCAGACAGAAATACTGCTTTATTATGGGGAACCAAGTCCTTACAGCATTTCCCAGGAAATCTATATAGATCTGCTTCCGGTAGAAAGTTATCTGACAGAAGGAATATGGAGAATTGTTCTAAGTGCCGGGAAGATTGTGACAGGACAATATGAAATGTGGCTTCCAAGCGACAATGTATTGAATCGTGGAACAGGATTCTTGTTTCCAACAGATGCTACGACGCTCACAATTCCATCTTCTTCCAGCCGTGCAATATCCGTAGGAGCATATGACGCAAGGACATTTGCATATGCGGATTTTTCGGGAAGAGGATTTACCAGACTTACAAATATGGTGAAACCGGATCTTGTGGCACCGGGAGTGGAAGTTATGACAACAACAGTGGGCGGAGGATATGCGGCATTTACAGGAACATCCTTTGCCACGCCATTTGTGACAGGAAGTGCAGCGCTTTTGATGGAATGGGGGATTGTGAGAGAAAACGATCCATATCTATATGGGGAGAAGGTGAAGGCATATCTGAGACGTGGAGCGAAAAAAGTACCGGGATTTGACGAGTATCCGAATGAGGAAGTGGGGTATGGGGAGGACGTTATAATAAGGTTACATTGAAGAAAGTCAGTAAAATCAAGTGTTT
>OLSF01001951.1_pt1 | contig 17248 bp, 13 predicted proteins | sample 1672301 | NCBI WGS metagenome assembly OLSF01 (sample SAMEA3136669, study PRJEB25190) | human gut metagenome | biome: human gut; feature: human-associated habitat; material: faeces | place: Austria | collected 2013
GCATGCTCCGGGAGTTCGTGGATTTTGCCAATGTATTTAACTAACTTTCCATTTAGTTACCGCACTCTACGCTGATGCGGTTGAAGATCGCCATGATCTCCTCGGTGTTGATGGTCTTCTTCTCTTCTCCGGCTTTGTCGAGGATGGCTTTTCCTTCGTGCATCATGATCAGGCGGTTACCGTATTCCACGGCATAGCGCAGATTGTGGGTGACCATAATAGTAGTCACTTTCTTCTCCTTTACGACCTGATCGGTGAGCTCCATGATGATCTCCGCAGTCTTGGGATCCAGCGCAGCGGTATGCTCATCCAGAATGAGGAAATCAATCGGTGTCATGGTAGCCATGAGCAGCGCCAGTGCCTGTCTCTGTCCTCCGGAGAGGGAGCCGACCTGCACACCCATCTTATCTTCCAGTCCCAGATTTAAGGGACGTAACATCTCGCGATACTCTTCCAGCTTTGCTTTATTCACACCACGTCCCAGGTTATAAGGCTTGCCCTTATTCTCCGCAATGGACATGTTCTCTAAAATCGTCATGCCGGGGCAGGTTCCCTTGGAAGGATCCTGATAGACTCTGCCGATCCGACGCTGACGAATATAATCCTTCTGTCTCGTAATATCTTCTCCGTGGATCAGGATCTTGCCGCTGTCCACCGCAATGCTTCCACAGATGATGTTCAGCATGGAAGTCTTACCGGAACCGTTGCTTCCTACAACGGATACGAATTCTCCGTCCTTTACCGTAAGGTTGAAATCCTTGAACAGGCACAGCTCGTTGACCGAACCGGGATTGTAATTCTTGTTGATATTGATAAGTTCTAGCATGCTTTCACCTTCTTTCTGTCCATGCTGACCACCAGAATGATCAGGAACAGGACTGCTGTGATCAGCTTGATGGCATTAGGGCTGATACCTGCGAACATGGCTACTGCCACACATGCCTTATACAGAATGGATCCCACCACAACACTGCTGGTCACACGGAAAAATGTTACCTTCTTGAACAGGCTGGTGCCGATGATAACGCTGGCCAGACCGATGACTACCGCACCGGTTCCGATGGAAATCTCAAAACTTCTCTGCTGCTGTGCATAGATACAACCGCTTAAGGATACCAGACCATTGGCAATGGACAGTCCCACAATCTTCACCAGTCCTTTATCCACACCGAGGCTGGTAACGATAGTATCATTGTCACCTACGGCACGCAGCAGGAATCCGGACTTGGTACTCATGTACCAGTCTAAAAGATATTTTGCCACCATGGTGATCAGGAAAATAATGATCACATTTTTGAAATTCGACAAAAAAGAGGGGGTAATGCTGTTCACAAAGCTGTTGTTGAAAATATTTTCCTTATCAAAAATAGCTACATAGCCGGAGCCTGCCACCCACAGATTGATGGTATACAGACCGGTCATCATAATGATACCGGAAAGCAGGTCTCTTACTTTCAACTTCACATGGATCAATCCGGTACAGATTCCCACCAGTGCTCCGCCTAAGAATGCAATGGGAAGGGTGAGGATTGCCGGGACGCCGAAACCGTTGATCAGACGCACAGTGATGGCAGCCCCAAAGGGGAAGCTGCCATCGACCGTAAGATCCGGGAAATCCAGTATTTTATAGGTAATGTAGACACCCAGTGCCAGGATGCCGTAGATCATTCCTTGTTCCAGTACGCTTAATAATAACGCCATATTTTTCTCCATTCTTAAAATCCTGTATATCCGGATTACTCTATTATTTTCTGCCTGTCGGCAGCTATTTCCTGATTACTGTACTACGATCTCATCAAAGGACTGGTAAGCATCGGTCTTGTAATTCTCGGGAAGTTCCAGGTTGATCTTCTCTGCTGCTGCAAAGTTCACATACAGTCTGGGCTCGGAGATTACTTCGAAATTCAGTTCGGAAGCTTCTGCCTCTCCCTTCAGGACTCTTGCTGCCATCTTACCGGTCTGCTTGCCGAGTTCGATGTATTCCAGACCCATGGATGCCACGCAGCCAGCCTTAACCTGCTCTACTTCGGAACCAAATACGGGGATGCCTGCCTTGTTAGCCTCATCCAATACCGTCTGCAGTGCGCTTACTACGGTGTTGTCGGTCAGGTTGGTAATGCAGTCTACCTTGGATGCGATATCCGCTGCTGCCAGAGCTACCTCAGACATTGCGGTAACACCACTGTCCACGATCTCGAATCCGTAGTTGCCTGCCAGAGCCTTGTACTCTGCGATGGTACTGATGGAGTTTGCTTCGCTGGTGGTGTAGATGATACCGATGGTCTTCGCTTCAGGAAGTACCTCACGGATCATTTTCAACTGTGCATCTACTGCCAGTGCATCGGAAGTACCGGTGATGTTGCCTACGGGAGTACCATCCTCATTGGCCAGACCTGCTTCCACAGGATCAGATACTGCAGTGTAGATCACAGGAATATCTGTATTCATTGTAGCATTGTATGCTGCCATAGCGCAAGGAGTTGCGATAGCACAGATCATATCTACTTTCTTACTTACGAAGTTGCTGGCGGTCATGGCGGAAGTTCCGTTGTCTGCCTGTGCATTGACATATTCGATCGTCAGGTTCTCACCCTCTACAATACCTTCCTCTGCCAGCCCCTGAATAAATCCTTCACGACAGTTGTCCAGGGAACCATGTACGGCGTACTGCATGATACCAATGGTGTAATTGTCCTTGCCTGCGGTGCTTCCACATCCGGTGAGGGCACCCATTGCCATAACTGCGGTTAATACTGCTGCCAAAATTCTCTTCTTCATAATCTTATTCCTCGCTTTCTGTACGTCCTGCGTACCATGATATGCAGCGCATACCATAAAATAGTTTGCTCATAAGATTACTGAACCTTTCACTGTCATGAAAGCCAGATGCTTTCGCATCTGTACCCACATTCGTATTTGCATACAAGCGTCATGTGGATTGAAAGACTTTCATAACAAAAAACCGCCTCAAATGTATATTGCTATACACTTGAGACGGTAATAAGCTCTTGCTCATCATCGTGGTGCCACTCAATTTGACAATTCCTGCGAATTGTGTCCACTCTCTCTGGATACTATCATATCCATCGGCTTGATAACGGGTCCGAATCCCGCTGACGCCTAAAACTGATCTGTTCTCGGGCCAGCCTCGGAAGTCCATTCGGCGAAAGTTCCTTTACCGTGATCCCACCATCCACGGCTCTCTGTAAAATTCCCTAAGGCTTACTACTCTTCCTCACAGGTTTGGTAAACTTATGAATGTTGTTTATGTGTCTTAGAATAATCTCTATTTTCTATTTTGTCAATACTATTTTTAGAAAATTTACAAATCTTATCCGTACTGTCACATACTTACATTCGTAAACCCAACGAATCCAACGAACAACTGTTACTCTGTCTCTGGCAGAGTGATCACCACCTTGAACAAGTCGCCGTCCGTGACAATCTGCATATCACCATTCTGCAGTTCCGTCAGGCTCTTGGCTATGGATAATCCCAGACCGTTGCCCTCCATGTGGCGGGATTTGTCTCCTCTGGTGAACCGCTCTTCCAGTTCCTCCGGTGACATCTCCAGCGGGAAGGCTGACATATTCCGGAAAATGATTCTCACATCCTGACCGTCATGCTCCACGTTCAGGTAGACGCGGCTGCCTGCCTGGGCATATTTGTAAATATTATTCAGCAGATTGTCAAACACTCTCCACAGATGCCTGCCGTCCGCCATGACCTTTACGGTCTCCTCCGGCTGTTTTACGATAGTTTCCAGCTTCTTGTCAGAGAATCGCTGCTCGTATTCCCCCGCCGCCTGTGACAACAGTACCGATACATCGCAGACTTCCGGGTGTACTTCCAGATTGCCTGTGGTGGCTTTGGAAGCCTCCAGCAGATCGTCCAACAGTTTTTTCAACTTCTTGGACTGGCGTAACAACACTTCCGCATACTCCGAGATCCGCTGTTTCTTTTCAGAATCCGGATCCGTCAGGCTGTTCCCTGTGACTGCGTCGTTCTCTTCCACTTCTTTTCCGATGAGATCCGCATAATTGATAATGGAAGTCAGTGGTGTCTTAATGTCATGGGAGACATTGGTAATGAGCTCCGTCTTTAAATGTTCGCTTTTCATCCTCTGTTCCACGGCTGCGGAAATCCCCTCGCCGATGCGGTTCAGGTTCTCTCCGTGCTCCTTGAAGGACAATACCATATGGGAGGTATCCAGCTTATGATTCAGGTCTCCGTCCGCTAATGCTTCACTGCCCTCCTGCAGTTCTTTGCACATCAATGCGACAAAAGTAATCGCACCGCACAGAATAAATTTCTCTATGGCCCAGAAAAAGAGTAATACATCTGTATTATTATAAAACAGCATTAAACCGAAAAACTCTACCACGCAGACTGCAAGGCACAAAAGTGCTGTTCTCCATACCATAGGAATCCCACGGATCAATTTCACAATACCGTGGAAAACTCTCTTGCAGAATCTTCCGAAGAACCGGAACACTCTATACAGGATCGTATTCTGCCACCATTTTCCCATTTTCAGGCGGATGGCCAGCTCCATGAAGTACAGGGTGCACCATATCACCTCTGCCGCAAACAGTACCATCAGCACGATCAGATTGATCATACTTGGGTTCATACCGATCCATCCAAAAGCCAGGTACAGACCGGTAAAAGCTCCAACAATAACGACCACTGTATACACATCCAGGTGGATCTCATGGATCGCACTGGGAGTAATACCCTCCCTGCCATTCTTATGTCCGGCACTGCACAACAGGAAAATAAAGCATAAGAATGCCAGTACCGTCCCCGCACAGCATACCACGGGGATCACATTTCGGTTATCATAAAGCTGCTCTGCCTGATGATAGATCAGGGCATATTCGTCTTCCTTCGGCAGGCTGGGATTCACTGTCAGGGTAACCACAATACGCTTGTTACGCTCTGCTAATGCTTCCTCTGCAGCCTCTTCCTGCAGCCGTTCTGTCTCACTTAAGGCATCCTCGATCATCCATTTTGCATATTGTTCCGCCCGTTCAACCGGCACATAAATCTCTCCACCTAAGGATACGCTGTCCCCCAGATCCAGATATTTCTCCAGATTGCCGGAGGAAAGGGCTTCCTGCTCCGCTGCCGTTATGCTTTCCACATCAGACCCGGTATTGACAGATGGTTCAAGCTCCATGATATCAGAGCTTCCATAACTTTCATAACTATCAGAGACAGAGGAAGTTTCTGTGTTGATATAGGTGTTATCATTCCTATGCTGCACCTGAGACTCCAGCCGGTAAGTCAGATCATTTGTCTTGTCTACATAATCCTCGTTCTTCCATTCTCCCAGAAATTCATCCGTATCCAGATCGTAGCTCTCCACCTTTACCCAGATGTTCCGCTGCCTGCAATAAGCTTCCATGGTCTGCAAGCTCTCATTCTCATACCAGTCGCGTATCCGATACAGATCCTGATTGACCTGCCGGTACAACAGCTGATCATGGATAAACATCATTTTGCCGGAGGAATACGCTCCACTGTCTGCAAGCATGCAGGTACCATAGAGTCCAAGCACCCCCGCAATTGCGGCAGCGATCATCAGGACAAATGCCATGATCTTTGCCAGTGTGCTGCCCAACAGGCTGTTTCCCTGTGCCGGTGCATTCTTTTTTTTCTCGGCTTTTTCTCTTTTTTTCCGTTCCCTTTTATTCTCTGACAATGCTGGTTCTACCGTCGTACTCACTGTTTCTTCCACCGGATTTGCCACTCTGTCCTGTTCTGTGCTCCTGCTGTTTTCTTCCATGTTATCCATATTCCTGTCTCCTTATTTCCCCAAGCTGCTCCGCTCTCCTGCCTGCTCTTATCCCTGCTTCTCACATTTGTATCCCTGTCCCCAGACTACTTTTAAGTATCTGGGTTCTGCCGGATTGATTTCCAACTTTTCCCGTAAATGCCGGATATGTACCGCCACGGTATTCTCGCTGCCCAGAGGCAGGTCGTTCCAGGTTCTGGTATAGATCTCCTTCGGGGAAAATACCTGTCCCGGATTCTGGATCAGAAGCTTTAAGATCTCGTACTCCGTGGGCGTCAGCGCCACCGGCTCGCCGTCCAGCATCACGCTTTTCTCCTTGTCATCCAGTTCGATACCACCGACTCTTATCACATCCGGCCGGACAGTACCTCCACCCAGCTGCATATAGCGACGCAGTTGGGATTTGACTCTGGCGGATACTTCGATGGGATTAAACGGCTTCGTGATATAGTCATCCGCTCCTACCGTAAGTCCCAGTACCTTGTCGGAATCCTCACCCTTGGCTGTCAGCAGGATCACCGGGACATTACTCTTCTCCCGGATCCTGATCATCGCCTGTATGCCGTCCAGCTTCGGCATCATAATATCCATCAGTACCAGATGCACCTCATTCGTCTCTACCATATGTACGGCTTCCTCGCCGTCAAAAGCCTCCAGAAAATGATAATTGGTGTCATTTAAGTATATCTTTAACGCGTTTACGATATCCTTCTCATCATCACAGATCAATATATTGTACATACTCTCCCTCATTTCCATACCGGCCATTGCCGCCCGGCACCTTTTCCGCAAGGGCTTCCCTTACGCTAAAATCATTGTAACAGAATCCAGATTAATAAAAAACAGGAAAAACCTTTAAAACTTTATTAAGATGACTTTACATAAAACACCCTCTGCCATTCCCAGAAGAGCAAAGGCAAAGGGTGTGGACAACACATGTTGAAAAGTGAACAGTGAGCAGATCAAATAGCCGGTGAGGCCGAGGAAAACTGCAAGTGCCCGGGGATCCCTGGTTGCGGAGATTCGAAGGTTCCGGAATGCGGTGAGGAAGATTCCACCGTAGGCAATGACTCCCAGAATTCCCTGCTGTACCAGGAGGGTCAGCCATTCGTTGTGGGCATTGGAATAGATATTGTTGTCCAGAAGTCCCCGGTTGATCCAGTCCATGGCATCACTGCCCCATTGATAGAGCGCATAATAGAAGCTGTCAGGGCCCATACCGAATATCTGAAACAGGAGTCCCTCTTTTCCGTAAGTAAGAATCGTGACCTTCCACAGTGCCAGTCGGCCGTTGGCAACTTCCGACACTTTATCACTGCCGGGCAGATATCCCGCCACCAGCAGACAGCCAAGAAGCAGTGCCGCCAGCGTCACCGCAACCGCAAGCCCCACAACGGTCCGAAAAACCCGGCCGCTCTCCAGCCGGTCACTTCTCTCCTGTCTCTCCCGCAGCTGCAAAATCAGATATACCGCCACTTCCACAACAAACACCACATACCAGGCCGGGGTAAAAAAAAGTCTTTTTTCGGCATCCCCTGCCAGCACCAGGCCGGTCAGATGTAACAGCAAAAACATCCTGACCATAAATACCGAAAGCGGTAAAAGCATCAGGATCTCCAATGCCCGCAGCAGCCGGCCTCTCTTCCGCAGAGAAAGCAACAGTAACAGCAGGCTTAATCCGCAGGCTGCCAGAATAGCTGTAGTACTGTTGGAAGTAATAGCCGATGCAAAAAACAAAAAGCTCCCGAGCAGTCCCAGTGCTCTGACCTGTTGTTTTCCCATAAAAGCTGCTGCCAGAGAGATACCTGCCGTCACACTGATATAGCCTGCATACCAGTTGTTGTTACCGATGGTGGACAACAGCTGGGTCCGGTTCCATTCTCCGTTTTCCATTCCGCGGAAAGTTCCCAGCACATCGATGTCCAGACGGTTCAACAGTCCGATCAGTGCCACGATTCCCGCTGTGATCCCGGCAATCCACCAGATACTTCTGCTGCCGTCATAATACCGGGATACCGCAAAATAGATTCCTACCAGTAGTCCCTGGGTCACCAGCCCCATATACCAGCCGGGATACCCTAAAAGGACATCCTCCCTGCAGGGACTGATTCCATAAGAAAAGATTGCAGACACCAGATACAACAGCATAAACACATCCGTTTTCTTCCACGTCCGTTTCGTTGTCTGTTCTCCCCGGATCCTCTGCCACAGTACAGCTAGCACCACAAAAGCCCCCAGCACCAGCGTAGTATTCCGGAAAAACAAATATTTTGCATTTCCTATCATCACCAGCTTGTTCTGCATATACAGCGGTAAACCGGCAAAAAGAATCACCAGATACCCATAAACCAGCATACTCACGGTCTCTTTTGTATTTTGTTCCTGTTTCTTCATAGCTTACATTATCCTTCAGACTGAAAAACAAGGCACCCCTCATTGACTGAAGAGTGCCTTATATTTCCCGGTTATTTCATTTCCTTACGGTTACTTATTTGCCGTAACGCATCTGCAGGTACAGAGGACCATACCATTCGATAGCATTGTCTTCTGCCTTACCGGCAGGGATGGTTACCGTATACTCGTTGCCTTCGAAGGTGTACTCCAGCTCCAGAGCTACAGTCTGCTTCTTGTACAGAGCCTGCATGATATCGTTGGGCAGAGCATTGATGTTCTTGTCTCTGCTGATCTTAACGGTAGCACCGTCCTTGGCATTAGCGATCTCGCTTGCCACATTGTCACGATATCTTCCAAATGCGTTGTCAGTACCTTCTGCTGTTGCGGTATTATTAGCTTCTGCAATAGCAAAAGTGGAGAAGTGATTTACAGTAAAGGTCAAAGTGTTTTCGGAAGCATTGTAAATAGGCTTGATTTCTTCCAGTCCACCATTTACAAAGTGGAAAATCACTGCCTTATTACCATCTACACCTGCAGGAGTCTCAATGGTAACTGCTACGGGAATAGGCAGAGATTCAACTGAATAAGTACCAGCCTTCAGGCTGATTTCTACATATACGGGAGTAGAAGTTACTGCGTATGTAGAAGAAGTAATCTCAGGTGTAGCCGCCGGTGCTTCTACACTCAGTGTTGTGTCAGGAGCAACAAATGCTGCACCAACAATGCCTACAGCCTTTACAGCGCCGGAGTTAGCAAGAGTAGTATCCTTAATTCCCTTTGCCTTTTTGTATGCTGCTTCGATGGCTGCAACATCATTAACAGTATCCTGTCCTGCATTCATTGCTTCCTTCAGATCCTGAGAACCGATCTTTATCAAAGCAACTGCCGCATTATCTGCAGATGCCGCATCAGTAATCTTGGATGCATCAATAGCATCTACCGCATTCTTTACCTCTTCTACCGGTTTGGTGCTCGGTGCAGGGGTCGGTGTAACCACCGTATTATTCTCACTTGCTACAGATACGGTAGACAGTGCACTGCTGCCGTAAGGAACTGCAAATACTGCAAATGCAATGGCTGCGGCAATGATTAATTTCTTTTTCATTATCTCATTCCTCCTAAGTATAATGTTATGGATTTTATTTTTACCGTTATTTAGTTTACACCCCCCCGCTATATTGTCAATACTATTTCTTCCTATTTTTTCCTTTTTTTCTCATTTTCCATGTGCAAAAAAAGCATGCCCTTCCGCCCCCTAAAAACGGGCATCACAGACATGCTTTTTTCTGCTTTTTATTTATTTTTCTTATTAGAGTGTTCTTTCAGTTCTTCCAGGGCTTCCTTGAATTTCTCAGAGCTCATGGTAGGGTTGGAACGGATCATGTCACGCTGGAAGAAATCTCTTATGCTGCTGACATTCTCTCTGTCTGCCACGCTTCGGGTGTACTTCTGCTTCAGCTCCAGCACTTCGTTCTTCACGCTGTCCAGATATTGACTGGGAGATTTCTGGGAAGAAGTGCGGATGCTTTCCAGTTTCTCCTCAATACTGGACTTCAGATCCTCTACTCTGGTAGTAATGCCCTCGGTAAGGTCTTCCTTCTTCTGCGCCAGACTTTCGCTGAAGCCTTCCCTGCGGTTCTCCAGATCTTCACTGGTCACAGCAATAATAACATCCAGCCGTTTCTGGATCCGCAGCATATCTTCTTTTGCCTTCTCCATCTTCTCCAGTACATCCCGCAGATCCAGGGCTGCCTTGAAGGATAATGCGAAATCCGCACCGATCAGCGCCGTCAGCACCAGTGTCACAGGAGTGAGGATGCTGTCCGGAATGGACAATACCAGATGTTCAATGGGCTTATGGATAAACTCCGTCATCAGGATCGTCAGACCACCCCATGCCAGCGAGGCCCCCAGGCAGATATGTCCCTGGAAATTGAATTTATTCTTGGAATAGTCCCAATATCTGACTTTAAATAACGCCTCCATAGTCACGCCTGTGACATACTCCAGCACCGTAGCCCCGATACATCCGGCAATATAGACTAACACCAGATTGTCCTGAAACGGCATGGACACCACCAGCATCATGATGGCTCCACTTCCATACAGCGGCAGAAACGGTCCGCGGCAGAAACCACGGTTGACCAGCTTCCTGCTTTTCAGGGATACATAGGTGGATTCAAAACACCAGCCGAAAAAGCAATAAAAATAAAAGAAAAATAGCCATTGGATCGCAGTATAATGATACACTGTTTAACCTCCTTCACGTCTTCGTTTTTTCCTTACGAGCAAGGCAACTGTCATCTCATGACCGAACCGCTACGGATATACCTCAGCCTCTATGGCAAGCTTCCCCTTCCTCGTGGCATGGGGTTCTCCACTTATGCGGAATTTACCGTAGCCTCTGGCATTTACCACATCCCCCGCCTCCAGGGGCTTGGAATTATTTTCACACAGCCTGCCGTTCACATATACCTTTCCCGCCCGGAACAACTCCAGGCAGTCGCTTCTGGATTTATTATATACCTTGGAAATGACAGCATCAACACGTGGACTTGCCACCTGAATGACCTGACGCACCGGTTCTTCCTGCGGTACTTCTGCCGCCGCATCCACCACCTCACACTTCACATGGGTATGACGGATCTGTTCCAGATTGTCACAGATGAATTCCGCGATGGTATCCAGACAGAACAAAAATGCTTCGCCCTCCCCCGGCAGAATATCACCGATGGTGCTCCGTTCAATGCCAAGGTTCATCAGCGCCCCCAGATAATCCCTGTGGGACAGCTTGTCTGCAAATTTTGCCGACAGAGGCCGGATCCGGATACAGCAGATGGGAAAAGGCTGTTCATAGCCCAGCTCCGCCTCACTGCCGAAGCGAAGGAGCTTCCGCTCTGCCTCTTCCCTGCCGCCGTATAAGGTGATCCCTGCGAACTTCACTTCCCGTTCCACCTGCCACAGGGCATCCTGCTCCGCCAGTCCTAAGAATCCGGTAAATGTGTACTGGTTCTGGTTGTAGGATTTGTCTGCCAGTTCACGGATCCGGTTTTTCAGCTGTTGTATTTCTTTTTCATTTTCCACGGACATTCCCGTACATCCTTCCTGCTGTTCTCACTTTGCTTTTGCAAATATTACACTGTACACATTATCCCAGTGCCACATCCAACATCATCATCAACGCAAAACCAATCGCAAAGGCAATGGTTCCCAGGTTGGAATGCTCTCCCTCACTGGCTTCCGGAATCAGTTCCTCCACGACCACATAGATCATGGCTCCGGCTGCAAAAGCCAGCATATAGGGTAAAATAGGTGTCACAATGCTTGCCAGTGCAATGGCCAGGATTGCTCCCACCGGTTCCACTGCTCCCGACAATACGCCTAAGGCAAAGGACTTTCCTCTCTTATTTCCTTCACTCCGAAGAGGCAGGGAAATAATGGCTCCCTCCGGGAAATTCTGAATGGCGATACCGATGGCCAGCGTCAGGGCTCCCGCCATCGTAACAGTTCCGTCCCCGTTTAACACTCCGGCGAAAATAGCACCACACGCCGCACCTTCGGGAAAATTGTGAATGGTCACCGCCAGCATCAGCATGGCTGTGCGGTTCAGACTGCTCTTATGGCCTTCCGGTGCATCGCTTCCCACATGCAGATGGGGTACCATGCTATCGATGAACAACAAAAAAACAATACCGATCAGGAATCCGATCACTGCGGGAAGAAATGCAAGCTTCCCCATCTCTTCGCACATATCCATGGCCGGTATCAGCAAAGACCACACCGAAGCTGCCACCATGACACCGGCAGCGAATCCGGTAAATATTCTCTGAATATTGCCGCCAATCTGTTTTTTCAGGAAAAACACGCAGGCTGCCCCTGCAGTCGTTCCCAGAAACGGAATCAGAAGACCGGCTACAATGCTTAAATTCATGAAACACTCTCCTTTCTTTCATTATTCTATGTAACTCGCAGCAAGATGGTATCTTGTCTGCCTTTTCAAATCATTTTTACTAAAATCCCGCCAGATCGTTGCCCAGGACGGCATACATCAGGAAATTCACACCACACACCAGATGGTAGCAGAATACCGCGATCTCGCCCACGACGAAGATCACCTTCCAGCTCTTCCACCACTCCCTGATATTCCGCACCATGACGATCAACGTCATCAGGAAGACAAAGAACATGCCGTGCATATAGCCCCAGGAAAAGTTGGCATGCATCATGCGGAATCCTTTTTCATAGAAGATCAGGAACATTACTGTACCCATAAGATAATTCAGCCATGCAAACCAGTAATATCTGTTGGACTTTATATTTTTAAAATCAAATACCAGATTCAGGAAAAGTACGCCGATGGGCAATGCCATTCCCATGATAATACTTAAAGGAATGCTTTTGGAATAATTGCTCCATACTTTGGCAAAGCCGATGGCGATGCCTGTCTCCTCTCCCATGGCATTCGTCCCGGTGAAAATTCCGGAAAACTGGTACAGCAGGGCAATTCCCGTGGGGATCATGGTCACACACAGACAGAAGGCATTGCGAAAACTTTTTCCTCTGCTTACGATCAGCTGGATCAGGAGGATCAGACCGATCAGAGGCACCACTACCATCGTATAGCTTGGTTTGGTCATGGTGGTCAGCAGAAGGCTGACTGCGAAGAGAACGCAGTTCTTCCACTGAAAATCCTTCTCATATTCTGACAGCACCTTCACCGTCTCAAAAAAGCAGATAATCGCAAAAGGTCTGGTGGCCAGATAAGTGGCATTCCAGAAAGGATTCGGCGTATAAATCCCCATACAGCGATACGCATAATCAAAGCCGAAAAAAGCTGTATTCTTGGGAGAATACAGGTTAGAAAGCAAAAATAGCGAAAAGACAAGCAGGGTCACAAGAATGTCCGTCATAGCCTGTCTTCCCTGAGTTAAGTCATCATAATGACTTACTTTCCGGATCTCCCGGTTCATATAATATTTTGTGATCACCACCGCTGCCAGATTGAACAGCGCGGTGGTGATGGCCATGGCCGCTTTCGCTCCGATCAGCCAAGCGGAAAGTCTGGCTGTCCAGAACAGGATCGGATAGGGAAACTCATAATTTCCCGCAATACCTGCCACCTTATTCACATAGTCCGGCATATCCGACTGAAAGCCCGGCACCTGATAGCACTCCATCCAAAACAGATATAACATAACCCCGGTATACAAAAACAGCAGGAAAAGAAATGTCACTTTTCCTGCCATTGTCTCCCGCAGGCCGCTCTTTATGGGATTCTTTTTCATAGAGCCGATCCTTTCTAGTTGAAACTGATCACGGGATCTTTGGGAGCCTTTGCCTTCTCCACACTGATGGCATGGAGTACAGGGCCCTCTCCCTTATAGTCTGCGAAGTATTCTCTGGCAACCTTCGCTGTCACTTTAACCCATTCCTTCTGCTTCAGGTCTTTCGTGCCTGCAAACTCACAGGCATAGCCCAGAAATGCCATATCTTCCGCACAGCAGGTCATTGCCATGCGTCCCGGTACGAAATAGCCATCGGGATATTCCTCGGGCTTCAGTACCATGGCCAGAAACTGGATATTTTTGCCTTCATAGCGCTCCAGATGATCCATGGAATCCAGATACCAGATGCCATAGCCCTGGTTGTCCAGTACGATAGGATCCTGATTCAGATCGTAGGGCAGATCCTCCTCGAAGATCTCATCGATCTCACCGTTGGAATCCTCGAAGATCACATCTGCGGAAGGATTCACCGCTTTGATGTTGCGCTTGTATACATTCAGATCCTTGATACCGTCGCAACGGTTGAAAATGATCATCTCGGACTTACGGATCATCTCTGCCAGCAGAGACTTCATATTTGTGTAGTACATAGGGAAGGTGGAGCCGTCAATGGTCGTGATCTGCTGCTCTACTTTCCAGTACCAGGGAAGCGTCATGTTCTTACAATTCCACATACCGTTATACTCGATGATGATACGGGCGGGCTTGTACTGCTTCTCCAGCTCGATCAGATGATTCGGAGTAAACTCCTCTTCCTCTTCGATCAATACGACATCCGTACGACTCTTTTTTAATAAAGCGGGATCGTATTCATTCTCGCCCTCTTCACAGAGGATGAGCAGTGTCTTTCCTTTGATCTGGAAATACGGCTGTCCCAGTGTAAATGTGATAAATTCTGTCTTACCGCTCTCCAGAAAACCATTTATGATATAGACTGGTTTCGTCATAATTCATACCTTTCTCTTTCTTATCCTGCTGCCTGTAAAATCCGTTCCGGCAATTTATTTACGGAACAGTTCTGCCAGCTTGTCCTCGTCCAGTTTGGAACCGATGACACAGATCTTACCGGTAACTTCCGGCTTACCGCTTCTGATGTCATGCTCTTCGGGAACATAATCATAATATACCCAGGTTCCGTCGGGAGCGGGTACCATACCCTTGGCACGCAGGATTGCACCGTACTCTCCGCTGTCCAGAGCAGTAAGGATCTTCTCGATGTCCTCTGCGCTGTAGGTGTTGGGTGTCTCGATACCCCAACTGGTGAATACTTCGTCTGCGTGATGGTGATGATGGTGGTGGTCATGATCATGATCGTGGCAGCCGCAGGTGCAGTTCTCGTCATGCTCATGATGATGCTCATGGTCATGGTCTTCATCATGGTCATGATGATGGTGATGCTCATGCTCGTCTTCATCATCGTCGTCATCGTGGTGATGTCCACAGCAGCACTCATGGTCGTGGTCATCCTCGTCATGGTCGTGATGGTGATGATGCTCGTGGTCACAGCACTCATCCTCATCGTGATCGTCATGGATATGCTCCAGCATTTCCTTCATCATATCTTCCAGCTTGTCAGCGCCTTCGATGGTCTTCAGTACTTCCCTGCCATCCAGCTGATCAAGAGGAGTGGTGATAATGGTAGCCTTGTCGTTATGCTCACGAATCATCTCCACGCAGGCATTCAGCTTTGCCTGATCCACTTTGTCGGTTCTGCTTAAGATAATGGTTCCGGCGTACTCGATCTGGTTGCTGAAGAATTCGCCGAAGTTCTTCATATACATCTTGCACTTGGATGCATCTACTACTGCTACCGCACTGTTGATCTCCACATCCAGATCTCCTGCCACGTTCTCCACAGCCTTCAGGACATCGGACAGCTTGCCGACACCGGAGGGCTCGATCAGAATACGCTCGGGAGCATAAGTGCTGATAACTTCCTTCAGGGAAGTACCGAAATCACCTACCAGAGAGCAGCAGATACAGCCGGAGTTCATCTCTTTGATCTCGATACCGGCCTCTTTTAAGAAACCGCCGTCGATACCGATCTCACCAAACTCATTCTCGATCAGAACGGTCTTGCTGCCGTCCAGAGCTTCTTTTAACAGCTTCTTGATCAGGGTGGTCTTACCGGCACCCAGGAATCCGGATACTACATCTATTTTCGTCATTGTTTTTTCCTCCAATCTGAGTCTAAGACCCATCCTTTTTATTTTCTATCATATTTACAGTATTGTCAATAAAACGATTATTAAATTTTTATCAACTAAGCCATAATGTTCGTCAGACACTGTGCGGATGCTCGCATACGCAACTGTGCTACGGTCTCTCCGTCTCGATCATGCTGTAAGGCACCACGGCCACTTTTCCCTCTTCATCACCGCCACACAGGATTCCTACGAACACACCGTCCTCCGTAAAGGCTCCGCCTCCTGACATTCCGGGAGCGATCAGTCCCTGTAGCAGAAGCATATACTGGTCAAAATCCTCCACATAGATCCAGGGATCCACCACGAAAGCATAGACCGGCAGCCCACTCTCCCCTCCGTACATCCATACATCGTCATATTCCTTCAGTGCATCGAATACTTCCCGATCCGTCTGCACCGGCAGACAGACCTTCCATGCTTCCTCTGACAGTTCCGCCTTGTCCACCCACAGGAAAGCCAGATCGCAGCTGTCCACTGTCTCCACGCCGGTGGCAGCCACCTGTGTTCCGTCCGGAAATGTCACCCGGGCCTCTCCGGTATCGTCCGCCAGTACGTGCCCTGCCGTTGCGATCAGAATTCTGTTTTCCTCTTCATCATAGATCACACCGCTGCCCTGCCGCTCTCCCGTCTGAATTCCCACCAGGGATTTCATTACCTTAAAATCATTCTCCGTCAGTTTCTGCTCTGTATGCACCGGCAGTTCCACAAATTCCATTCCTGCGTCAGCCTGTCCCATGCCACTGTTTTCTTCCGAAACCTTCTGGCCTGCGGTCTCCGTGGAGACATTTTCCTCACTCCCACCGTTTTCCCCGCAGCCGGCGAAAAGTAACAGGCAGCTCAGTATCACAGTGATCCCTTTTATCCGCATTCTCTCTTTTTTCTCCATGACTTCTCCATAGTTTCTCCGTGAAACATGCTCTGCATTGCAGTCGCTTATAACAGAAAACGGACCGCATCCGCAGTCCGCATTTTTCTCAAAAGGTGTAAGCAAAAAATAAGCCGAGTTCTGTATATGACGATCATCTATCTAGTACGACTGTCACCTGCCGCATCAATCGGACCATTCTTATGGAATGTCTTTACCATATTGAAATTCACTTTCAACATATCATTTAACATCCAGTGAGAAACATCAAACCTCATTCTCATCTCTTCATTATAGGTCTCAAGCAACACACCTTCCTCTTTGCGATACGTAAAATCCGCAGAATAAGTGGTATTTTTTGATCCTCCGGAAATATTAAAATTATGGTTATGAGTAAATGCAGTACGGGATACCGCATCCAACCAATCCGTATCATACCCTTTATCAACATAGTTTGTCAATCCCTGACGGATTTCCTCTGCTCCATAGAAATCAAGCGTCTTGCCAAACTTGGAAAGAGACATATACCCGGAATAATTGGCAGCCGTACGCGACTCGCGCTGGCCGTTTTTTGTAGTAATCAAAATAACGCCATTAGCACCTCGTGTACCATAAATAGCTGCCGCAGAAGCATCCTTCAACACATCAATAGAAGCTATGTTTTCGGGGGAAACCGAAAACATAGCTTCTATTGATG
>OLSF01001965.1_pt1 | contig 17159 bp, 15 predicted proteins | sample 1672301 | NCBI WGS metagenome assembly OLSF01 (sample SAMEA3136669, study PRJEB25190) | human gut metagenome | biome: human gut; feature: human-associated habitat; material: faeces | place: Austria | collected 2013
GCTCTGAAGGGAAATTTGCAAGCAGATGGCGTGCAAAGTCGCCAGACGCTCTTTGGGCGGTATTGCCTTAGGGAAACACTGAATAAAGCTTGTGCAATGCTGCCTTTACTTGGATTTCTTTACAGCTGCAACAATCGCCTTTACGATCTGTACCAGAATCATAGAGCCAAAGCTGAAACCATAAATTGCACCGATCAGTACACCGGACATGCCGTTTTCGATCTGGAACAATCCATGCAGTGCCGGAATCCACAGCACAGCGTTAATGAGTACCATGCCTGCTGCAAACGCCAGAATCGCAAACGGATTATTCCACAGACGCTTGGAAAAGATCACCGGCTTCTCTGCCTTGCAGCTGAAACCGTGGAACAGACGTGCCATGCACAGTGTGGCAAATGCCATGGTCATAGCTGCACCGGCATTGTGTGCTCCCTGATAGAAATAGCCCAGCAGGAACGCACCAATGGTGGCGATGCTGATAATCACGCCGGAATAGCCCACCTTTGCCAGAAATTCCTTGGTAAGGATCGACTCATTCGCCGGACGAGGCTTTCTCTTCATCACGTCATCGGAATGGGGTTCCAGTCCCAGTGCAATTGCCGGCAGAGAGTCTGTCAGCAGATTGATAAACAGCAGGTGGATCGGAGCAAAAGGCACCGGCAGCCCTGCCAGCGAGCAGAACAGCACTGTAATGATACCCGCCAGATTGCCGGACAGCAGGAACAGAATTGCCTTCTTGATGTTCTCGTAGATATTTCTGCCATTCTTCACTGCCTTGACAATGGTGGCGAAATTGTCGTCCGTCAGAATCATTGCCGCAGCGTCCTTGGAAACCTCTGTACCGGTGATGCCCATTGCCACGCCTACATCAGCCTGTTTCAGTGCCGGTGCATCGTTGACACCGTCACCGGTCATGGCAACGATATTGCCACGCTTCTGCCATGCACGGACAATGCGAATCTTATGCTCCGGTGTCACACGGGCATAAACCGATTTGTCTGCCACAAAGTCCACCAGCTGCTCGTCGGTGTAAGCGTCCAGTGCCGCACCCTCTACAGCTTCTTCCGGCTTTTCCAGAATGCCGATCTCCTTGGCGATCGCCGAGGCGGTGACAATGTGGTCACCGGTGATCATTACCGGCTTGATTCCGGCAGATCTGCACTCTGCAACTGCCTGTTTGGATTCCTCACGGGGCGGGTCCATTTCGGCAATCAGTCCCAGATAGGTCAGGTCGTTTTCGTCCTCAATGCTCAGCGTATCACCGGGAAACGGCTTTGCCGCAAAACAGAGTACACGCAGACCTTGTTTCGACAATTCTTCCACCTGCTCCACAATTTCCTGCTTCTCTGCATCAGAACATGTCATGCGGTTCAGCAGCACGTCTGTTGCACCCTTGGTGTACATTTTCCGCACATCACCGTGCTGGTTCAGGGTAGACATCAGCTTGCGGTCGGAATCAAAGGGAATCTCGCTGATGCGGGCATGTTCCCCACGCATTTTCTCATCGGACAGCCCGCAGTTCTGGGCAAACCGCACCAGAGCCGTTTCCGTCGGGTCACCGATCTCGGTGCCGTCCTGACATGTGGCATCACTGCACAGCACGGAAGCCAGAATCAGCTCCTGTTCCTCCGGATTTTCCGGACTGACATCTTCGGCGGCAATGATATGATCCTGCACCACGATTTTCCGGACGGTCATCTTGTTCTGTGTCAGGGTACCGGTTTTATCCGAACAAATGACGGAAACAGAACCCAGTCCCTCGACTGCCTGTAGCTTTCGCATAATGGCGTGTTCCTGTGACATCTTCTGAGTACCAAACGACAGCACGATTGTGACAATGGAACTCAACGCCTCCGGAATCGCTGCAACTGCCAGAGCAATGGCAAACATCAGGGAATCCATAACTGCACTGAAATTGATCACATCAACGCGAATCATGCTCAGCACGAACACCAGTGCACAGACGATCATGATACCGATAGAAAGCCGCTTGCCGAACTGGTCCAGTGTGATTTGCAGCGGGGTTTTCCGAGCCTCTGCGTTCTGGATCAGGGAAGCGATCTTTCCCACTTCGGTCTGCATGCCCACTTCTGTAACCACGTACGCACCGCGTCCGTAGGTGACAAATCCACCGGAATACACCATATTCTTCCGGTCTGCCAGCGGCACTTCATCTGTAATGGTGTCCAGAGATTTTTCCACATTGGTGCTTTCGCCGGTGAGGGCACTTTCGTTTGTCTGAAGTGATGCACAGTCGATCAGTCTGCCGTCCGCGGGGATCTGGTCGCCGGCTTCCAGCAGAACTACGTCACCAACAGTGATCTCCTCTGCCGGCAGGATTGCTGTCTGTCCGTCACGGAGCACCTTTGCCGTAGGCGACGACAGCTTTTTCAGATTGGAGAGCGACTTTTCCGCCTTGACAGTCTGCACCGTTCCCAGAATCGCATTCATGGTGATTACGGCGATAATGACAATGAAGCTTTCCAGATCGCCGGTAAATGCAGAGATCAGGGCGGCGATGATCAGAATAATGACCAAAAAATCCTTGAACTGTTCCAGAAAAATCAGCCATGTCGGCTTTTTTTTCGCCTCTGCAATGGCATTTTTCCCATACTGTTCCAGATGTTTCGCCGCAGTTTCCGACGATAGTCCCTCTGGACATGTGCCTAACTCCTGACAGAGTTCTTCCGGTTTCTGCCGATAATGTTCGTTCATGTACAACATTCCTTTCCTTTGTAGCATGCGGGTCGGACAGGCACGGACAGAAAAAAACGGCAAAACCATACGGAACCGACAACTCTCCTGTCAAACGTGCTCCGTAAAAGTCTTGCCGTTTAGATATGAAGCGGGTCATTTTCTCAAACGACCGTACTGACGCCGCATAAACAGGAGAATCTCCTGCCAGCTACTCTCTTTTACTCTTAATATTATACCCAACTTCATGAATCTTGTCAAGTAAAAAGAAAAAAGTTCACAAAAGAGCCGATGACACGCTTCCGCATCATCGGCTCTTTCTATATGATATTGCTGTCTGTGACAGACGTTCTTAGTCGTTTACCTTGCGGGTATAATCCGGCAGCAGCTTCGGAGAAACTTCGTCCGGCTGGATACCAGCGTCAGCCAGTTCCTTTTCGAACTTTGCAACGTGATCCAGAGTCAGCTTGCCGACTTCAACAGTCTTTGCCTTTGCAGCAGCGTACTTACCAGCGTTACGACCGAATACGATAACGTCCAGCAAAGAGTTACCCATCAGTCTGTTTTCACCGTGTACACCACCAGCAGCTTCGCCGGCAACGAACAGGTTTTCTACGCAGGTCTGGCTGTCTGTACCAACCTTGACACCACCGTTCTGGTAGTGCAGAGTCGGATAGATCAGCATCGGCTGCTTCCGAATGTCGATGCCATACTTCAGGAACATTCTCAGCATTGCCGGAATCCGCTTTTCGATCGTGCCTTCGCCGTGAATAATGTCGATCATCGGAGCGTCCAGCCATACACCCTGACCACCGGTCGGAGTGTCTACCTGCTTACCGCGGCGGCATTCACGAATAACGGTAGATGCGGTAACGTCACGAGTTTCCAGCGGGTTCATGAAGACTTCGCCGTCTACGTTTACCAGCTTTGCACCCAGAGAACGAACCTTTTCGGTAACCAGTGCACCGAAGATCTGTTCCGGGAATGCAGCACCGGTCGGGTGATACTGCAGGGTGTACTGCTCACGCAGCGGAGCACCCACACGATAAGCCAGCACCAGACCGTCTGCGGTTGCACCGTAGTGGTTGGAAGTCGGGAAGCCCTGATAGTGCATTCTGCCTGCACCGCCGGTAGCAATGATAACAACCTTTGCCTTGGCGATCAGGATCTCGCCGGTTTCCATGTTCATCAGGACGGCACCGGCACAGTGACCCTTGTCGTCCATGATCAGTTCGATTGCAGAAGTGAAATCCACTACCGGAATCTTACGGTTCAGCACTTCGTCACGCAGGGTACGCATGATCTCTGCACCGGAGTAGTCCTTCGCAGCGTGCATTCTCTTACGGGAAGTACCGCCGCCGTGGGTGGTAATCATGTTGCCTTCTGCGTCCTTATCGAACTCAACGCCCAGATCCTGCAGCCATTCAATGCCGTCCGGAGCCTCGGTAACCAGCTTATAAACCAGTTCCTTGTCCGCAGCAAAGTGACCACCGCCGTAGCAGTCAAGGAAGTGCTGTGCCGGAGAATCGTTCGGCTTATCCGCAGCCTGAATGCCGCCTTCTGCCATCATGGTGTTTGCATCACCGATACGCAGCTTGGTTACGATCATAACCTTTTCGCCGGCATTGTCCGCTTCGATCGCAGCAGATGCACCAGCACCGCCGCCGCCGATGATGAGCACGTCGGTTTCATAATCCGGACAGGAAAGATCCGGCAGGTTGTCCTTCAGGCGGCTGTCAGACTGGAGCATTTTCACCAGTTCCTTCGGAGCCTTTTCGCCCTTGTTCGGACCAACAGCCAGCACGTCGAACTGATCTTCGCGATAGTCCGGGTGGTTTTCTTTCAGAACCTGATCCTTTTCCTCTGCGGTCATTCTTCTCGGTTCCATTGCAGCATTTTCTGCACGCTTTGCTTCTACCTTCTTAATGGATTCCAGCATTTCTTCCGTATACATGATACCGCACCTCCTTACTTTTCAATCTCACGATTGTTGTACTTTTCACGAATCTCCGCATCGCTCAGTGCCATATTTGCACGGATTGCTTCTTCGCACTTGCCTTCTTCGATTTCCTTGACACGATCTGCCAGATGCTGACATTTCGGTTCAATGTACTTACCGTTCAGGCGGCGAGCCAGCATTGCAACCTGCGGGTGCGAGATACCAGCCGGACAGCGGGAAGAACATACGCCGCACATAACGCAGTCGAAAGATTCTTCTGCACACTTTGCATATTCCGCACGCTGTGCATATGCGATATACTGCATAACGTTCAGACCCTGTGTACAAGCATTGGTACAAGCGTTACAGCCGATGCAGGAATAGATTTCCGGATAGTTCTTCATCATTACGGTTTCGTCCGGACGAACCTCGTTGATATCATAGATCTCCTTGATCAGCGGGAAGAACGGCAGCTGTGTGATGTACATGCCTTCTACCACCTGTGTGGAGCATGCCAGACAGGTGTGCAGTTCTCTGTCACCCTTGATCCGGTAAATTGTTGCACAGGCACCGCAGAAACCATTTCGGCAGCCGCAGCCGCGAACCAGTTTATAGCCAGCGTATTCCAAAGCCTTCATGATGGTCAGACTGGCAGGAACCTCATACTTCTTGCCCATCACGAACACATTAACCATCTGTTCCATGTGAATTCTCCTTTACCATTAATATTCGTTCGGCAGTTCGGACAGCTCATCAAAGCGGAATACCGGACCGTCCTTGCAGACGTACTTGTCACCGATATTGCAGCGTCCGCACTTGCCGATACCGCATTTCATACGCAGTTCCATTGTGGTATAGACCTGTTCTTCTTGGAAGCCCAGTTCTTTCAGACCGTCCAGTGTGAACTTGATCATGATCGGAGGTCCGCAGATCAGAACAGTACGATTCAGGTCCGGCTTCAGTTCCTTGACATAGTTCGGAATAAAGCCAACGTGACCGTCCCAGCCCTCCTGTTCACGGTCGATGGTCAGATCCACCTTGCAGTCCTGACTCCATTCGTCCAGAATTTCCTGATAGTCTACCAGATCGTCCTTGGAACGGGAGCCGTAAATGATATGCAGAGAACCATAAGCGTCAGGATTCTCACGCTTTTTGTCACGGCAATAGTTGATGACGGAACGCAGCGGAGCCAGACCGATACCGCCGGCGATAAACAACAGATCCTTTCCTTTCAGACCATAGTTGCCGTTTTCCGGTGTCGGAACGGTTTCCACCGGAAAGCTCTTTCCCAGCGGACCTCTGACGGTGACTTCCTGTCCAACGTCCATCATGTGCAGCCAGCTTGTCAGACAGCCGCACTTCTTGATCGAAAATTCCATGAATTCCTTGTTTGTCGGAGAAGATGTAATGGAGAACATACCTTCGCCAATGCCCGGAATGGAAACCATCGCACACTGACCGGGCATATGCTCGAACAGTTTGTTTCCGTCCAGACCGACCACGCGGAATGTCTTGACATCGGGAGTATCCTGACGAATGTCAGTTACCACGCCGACCTTCGGAATCAATGCTTCTTGTTTCATGCGTTACCCTCCCCTAAAGTCTTCATGACCTTTACAATGTTCATGGAAATCGGGCAGCTCTTCATGCAGCGACCGCAGCCAACGCAGCCAAATACGCCGTCGTTGTTTGCCGGATAGTAAACCAGCTTATGCATGAACCGCTGACGGAAACGCTCCAGCTGTGTGGGACGCGGCTGACCGCCGGCTGTCTTGGTAAAGTCAGAGTACATACAGCTGTCCCAGCAGCGGAACCGCTGTACGCCGTGACCGGTGTCATAGTCGCGAATGTCATAGCACTGACAGGTCGGGCACACGAAAGTACAGGTGCCGCAGCCCAGACATGCTTCTGACAGGCTTGCCCACTTATCGGAACTGAACAGTTCCATCAGCTTATCTCCGCCAAAGGAGTCGGTAGAGAGGTTCTTCAGCGGCAGCTTTTCCAGAATTGCCTTGGTCTTTGCCTTGGATTCTTCCGCAGCATCGTCTGCGGCATCTTCCAGCATCGGCAGAGAAGCCAGCAGAGCCTCACCCTTTTCGGTGTTTGCCTGCATCAGCACTGCATCATCGGTCAGCCAGCAGCTGACATCACCAGCCGGTTCTGCGGCATCGATACCGAATACCGAGCAGAAGCAGGTTTCACTGGGCTTGCTGCAGGACATGGTCATTACCACGCCGTGTTCCCGACGGTTCTGATAGTAGGTATCTACCGGTTCCGACAGATACACGCTGTCCAGGATCTTGAAGCTTGCCGCATCACAGGCACGCACGCCGAAGATCACGAAGTCCTCGCACTCAGTACGAATATCACCGACTTCGATCTTCTTGCCGTTGACCTTGAAGTTGACCATGTTTTCTACCTGCGGGAAGAAAAAGTCCTTGGCACTGCGGACAGTGTTGACTGCCTCCGCAGCATACTTTGCTTCCGGTGTCCAGACGCTGTACTTTGCACCGCGTTTTTCATCGGTGCCGTCAGCAACCGGCAGATAGAGTTTCTTTGCTTCTGCGATGGCAGCGAACAAAGCGTCCAGATTTTCTCGAGATACTTTTTTCATCACTTGCTGCCTCCTTTATAAACCACATTCGGCTCGCAGTCTTCCTTGGTGAAGTTCACCAGCGGTGCACGGCTGCCTTCCTCTGCACCAGCCTGATATTCACCATAATAGGTGTTAATATCCTTGATGAACTTCCGGTTCAGCAGGTGCAGCGGAATGTGCTGCGGACATACTCTGGAGCACTCACCGCAGTCGGTACAGCGACCTGCTACGTGGAATGCACGAATAATGTGGAACATGTTTTCTTCGAAGGAGTCTGCTGCTGCCTTCTGGGAAACACCAGATTCCGGATTGTCAAAGACGCACTGTTCGCAGCTGCATGCCGGACAGATGTTGCGGCAGGCGTTGCAGCGAATGCAGCGGGACAGTTCCCCACGCCAGAATGCGAATCTTTCTTCCGGTGTCATAGCCTCCAGCTTTGCGACCATATCGAAACGACCGGACTCCGGATTTTCCTCACCGTTTTCGCCCAGCATCTCATCGTAGACAACAACCTTGTGGCTCTTGCAGACTTCGCAGCGTTCCAGCAGGCAGTCCTTCTTGCTGACAGAAACTTCACCGTACATGGTTTCCACCTTTACGGTGTCACCGTCAGTGGTAATGCCCAGAATGCCTTCCGCACCGGCTTCACGTACCTTATCCGGATCCAGCTTACCGTCACAGGGAACGCCGATGATGTAAACGTTTTCCCGCTTGATGCGGTGTTCTGTCAGCAGCTGGTTGAAGCTATAGGAATCACACGGCTTCAGGAAAACCAGTGTCTTGCCCTCCAGCTTAGACAGTTTGATCAGATACTTCGACAGATTGCTGCCGCAGAAATCGTGATATACAAAATCCTTTTCCAAAGCTTCTGCAGAATCGAACACAGCCGGTGTGGGATCATAGACAAACTCACCGTTTTTCCAGCCCAGCACACGAACAACTGTACCGTCTGCCAACAGCTCGGAGGCTCTTTTCATCATTTCGCTTTGCATCTCAGATCCTCCAGTCTTTTGTTCTCGCCCAGTGCAGTGACAGTTTCTACAAACTCATTCATGGTTGCAGCGAACTTTGCACCTTCTGCGGCGGATACCCATTCTACGCGGGTACGCTCTTTCTCGATACCCAGATAATCCAGCATCGAGAACAGCAGTGTCATTCTGCGGCGGGCATAGTAGTTACCAGTGGTATAGTGGCAGTCACCCGGGTGACAGCCGCAGAGGATCACGCCGTCTGCACCACGCTGGAATGCACGCAGAATAAAGAGTGGATTGACACGGCAGGAGCAAGGTACACGAATGATCTTGACATCTGCCGGATAATTTGAACGGTTTGTACCCGCAAGGTCCGCACCTGCATAAGAACACCAGTTACAGCAGAATGCGACGATTTTCGGTTTAAATTCCTGATTTACTTGCATATTGCATCTACCTCCGCCATAATCTGACCGGTTGCGAAGCCCTTCAGATCCATTGCACCGGACGGGCATGCAACGGTACAAGCACCGCAGCCCTGACATACTGCCTCATTGACAACTGCTACGCGGCGAATTATCGAGCCGTCCTGACGGCGGCTGAAGTCCTTCTCCTCATAAGTAATTGCACCGTACGGGCAGACATTTGCACAAGACGAGCAGCCATTGCACTTCATGGGATCCGAATGGGCTACGCACGGGTTGCAGGACAGCTTGTCCTTTGCCAGCAGACCGATAACCTTAGAAGCAGCGGCACCAGCCTGTGCAACGGTTTCCGGAATATCCTTCGGTCCCTGACAAACGCCGGAAAGGAATACACCGGCTGTCGGGGATTCTACCGGACGCAGCTTTGCGTGAGCTTCTGTGAAGAAGTCGTTGGTATCCATGCTTGCAGTCAGCATGGTTGCCAGCGGACGGGCACTCTTGTCTGCTTCGATCGCAGCAGCCAGAACGACCATATCTGCCTTGATGTGCAGCTGTTCGTTGGAGATCAGATCAGAAGCCTGAACGTCCAGTGTGCCGTCAGACTGCGGAGCAACCTTGCCGACCATACCCTTAATATAATGTACGCCATACTGTTCTACGGCACGGCGATAGAACTCATCATAGTTCTTGCCCGGTGTACGAACGTCGATGTAGAATACATAGACATCGGTATCCGGATATTTTTCGCGGCACAGCATTGCGTGCTTTGCGGTATACATACAGCAGATCTTGGAGCAGTATTCCTTACCGCAGCCATGCTGAGAACCGGATTCACGGCTGCCGACGCACTGTACGAATACCAGTGTCTTCGGCTGCTTGCCGTCGGACAGACGCTGCAAATGGCCTTCTGTCGGACCGTCTGCCTTCAGGATCCGCTCGAATTCCAGAGAAGTGACAACGTCCTTGCTCTGGGAATATGCGAATTCGTCATAGCCGTCAATGTTGATCGGATTGTAACCGGTAGCGGCAACGATTGCACCGTACTTTTCTTCTACGAAAGTTTCCTTCTGCTCGTAGTCGATCGCACCGGCAGAGCAAACTGTCGAACACAGACCGCACTTGCCCTTGGTGAGCTTGATGCAGCGTGTGGAGTCCAGAACAGCAACGTTCGGGATTGCCTGTGCAAACGGGATATATGCAGCGTGACGGTTGCTCAGTCCCAGATTGTAAGCGTCCGGAATGTTCTTTACCGGGCACTTTTCCGTACATGCACCGCAGCCGGTACACTTATCCTCATCGACAAAACGAGCCTTACGGCGAATCTTGACGCTGAAGTTGCCCACGAAACCGGTCACTGCTTCTACTTCACTGTAGGAGTAGATCGTGATCTTGTCGTTCTGTGCACATTCTACCATTTTCGGTGTCAGGATACAGGACGAGCAGTCCAGTGTCGGGAATGTCTTATCGATCTGTGTCATCTTACCGCCGATGGTCGGTTCCTTTTCGACGATGTCTACCGGATAGCCGGCTTCTGCAATATCCAGAGCAGTCTGGATACCTGCGATACCGCCGCCGATGACCAGAGCACGCTTGGTTACCGGACTTTCGCCGGCGATCAGCGGGGTATTCAGCAGAACCTTTGCAATTGCTGCACGTCCGAGGACGATTGCCTTTGCGGTTGCCTCCGGAATATCCTTGTGGATCCACGAGCACTGTTCACGAATATTTGCGACTTCCAGCATGTAGGGGTTCAGGCCTGCTGCTGCAACAGTCTTACGGAAAGTTGCCTCATGCATACGGGGCGAACATGAACATACAACAACGCCCTCCAGCTGATACTCCTTGATCGCATCTTTGATTATGTTTTGGCCTGCCTCTGAGCACATATAGGGATAGTCGGTCGCATAAACGACTGCCGGCTCTTTTCCAAGAGTTTCAGCAACAGTTTTTACGTCGACGGTCGCCGCAATGTTCGTACCGCAGTGGCATACAAAAACACCTATTCTCCGCATTTTTATGCCTCCTTATTTGCTGTATTTCCGGAATGCACTGACGATTGCCTGCTGCGGCAAATCGTCGTCCAGCATTTCGGGAATCTGCTCCGATTTCAGGTGATTCTGTCCCTGCTGACGGATTACCGCCAGTCTGACTGCTTCCACCAGTTTTGCCGGTTCCACGTCACGCGGGCAGCGTTCTACGCAGGCAAAGCAGGACAGGCATGTATAAATGGACTTCGATGCCATCAGCTTTTCGATGTCACCTTTTTCCACCATATATACAAACTGATGCGGATGATATTCCATTGCATCATAAGACGGACAGGTACCGCTGCACTTTCCGCAACGCATACACTTCAGCGGATTCACGCCGCTGGTCGTCAGAACGAGTTCTTTTAAATCTGCCATTTTCGTTCCTCCTTATTTCAGACCGAGTGCTTCCGCCAGCAGCTCGGTAAAGTATACGACCGGCAGATCCGAAACGCCGGAATTCTTCTGGAGGTTGTACAGACAAAGCGGACATGCGGTGATCACCATTTCTGCACCGTGGTCCTTGGCACTGGTCATCACCTTGTTGCTTCTGGACTCTGCCACAGACTTTTCGTCCAGTGTCAGATAGCCGCCGCAGCATTCGTTCCGCATCGGATACAGTACCGGTGTTGCACCAATTGCACGGATAAAGTCTTCCAGAATCTTCGGATTCTCCGGATTATCCATCTGCATGGTCTTTCCCGGACGGAGCAGAAGACATCCGTAATATGCGGCGATCTTCTTGCCCTTCAGCGGATTTACCACTTTCTTTTTCAGTTCATCGAAGCCGACCTTGTCCCGCAGTACTTCCAGATAATGCAGAACTTCGGTTTCGCCCTGATACGGCTCTGCCAGCTTCAGATAATTGTTTGCTTTCAGAACAATGTTGTCATCGGTCTGCATATCATGGTTGACCTGCTTGATGACATTATGACAGGCAGAACAAAGGGTAACCAGAGGCTGTCCCAGTTCCTTTGCTTTTGCCAGTGCACGAATCGATGAGAGCTTGGTTGCGATCTCATTCTTCGCCATTGGATACACACCGCCGCAGCACTGCCAGTCCGGAAGTTCTTCCAGAGTAAAGCCCAGTGCTTCAGCAGAGATCCGAGCATAGTGATCGAGGTCTTTCGCCTTGGTCTTCAGTGTACAGCCCGGAAAATAACTGTATGTCATAGCAAAACTACCTTTCCTTCCTGTTTTTTTGCACCGAAGTGCAGACGGTTCACGCCATCTCCTCGGGATGGAATACTTCGTCGAACCGTTCAGCTGTCAGGAATCCCAGCTCTACGCAGGCTTCCTTCAGCGAGATGTTGTCATGGAACGCCTTCTTTGCAGTTTTTGCAGCATTCTCATAACCGATGTAGGGGTTCAGTGCGGTTACCAGCATCAGAGAATTGTGCAGGTTGTGGTGCATCTTTTCGCGGTTTGCACAGATGCCCACTGCACAGTTCTTATTGAAGGAGACAATGGACTCTGCCAGCAGACGTGCAGACTGCAGGAAGTTATACGCACAAACCGGCATAAATACGTTCAGCTCAAAGTTACCCTGAGAAGCTGCCATGCCGACTGCCACGTCGTTGCCCATTACCTGAACAGCAACCATCGTTGCCTGTTCGCACTGTGTCGGATTGACCTTGCCTGGCATGATGGAAGAACCCGGTTCGTTTTCCGGAATGGTAATTTCACCCAGACCATCTCTCGGACCGCTTGCCAGCCAGCGAACGTCGTTGGCGATCTTCATCATATCCGCAGCCAGAGCCTTCAGGGCACCGTGTGCAAATACGATCTCATCCTTGCTGGTCAGTGCGTGGAATTTGTTGGAAGCGGTGACAAAGTCCTTGCCGGTCAGTTCAGAAACTGCCTTGGCAACTTCTACGTCAAAGCCCTCCGGTGCATTCAGACCGGTACCAACTGCGGTGCCGCCCAGTGCCAGTGTCTTCAGGTACGGCAACGCAGAAACGAGCATCTCGCGATCACGCTCGAGAGAAGTACGCCAGCCGCTGATCTCCTGCGAGAACTGGATCGGTGTTGCATCCTGCAGGTGGGTTCTGCCGCTTTTTACAATGCCCTTGTGTTCTTCTTCCAGACGGCGGAAGGTAGCCACCAATTCGTCAATTGCCGGCAGTACCTTATCCTCTACAGCCAGAACAGCAGAGATATGCATTGCAGTGGGGAATGTGTCGTTAGAAGACTGACTCATATTGACATCGTCATTCGGGTGCAGGATCTTCTTTCCGGCAACTTCATTACCGCGGTTTGCGATAACTTCGTTGGCGTTCATGTTGGACTGTGTGCCGCTGCCCGTCTGCCATACAACCAGCGGAAAATGCTCGTTCAGGCTGCCGGAGATCACTTCGTCACAGGCAGTGGAGATTGCAGAAAGCTTCTCCTCTGTCATACGCTCCGGACGGAGCTTATGGTTTGCCATAGCGGCAGCCTTTTTCAGGATACCGAAAGCGTGTGTGATCTCGCGGGGCATGGTTTCAATGCCCACACCGATCAGAAAGTTCTCGTGGCTGCGTTCTGTCTGTGCTGCCCAGTACTTATCGGCGGGCACCTTTACTTCGCCCATCGAATCGTGTTCAATGCGATACTCCATGTTCATCTCTCCTATTTTGAAATTTTGATGATGGTGATTGTGTCTGTTTCTGCTGTACGGCAGAAACGCTTTTGTGTCCGGCAAAAAGACTATTCTGCCCTCGGCTGCAGTCCGTCAGTTCGGGCTGCTTGTCCGCAGTCTTTCTGCGGTTCCACAGCCGGATCCCCGTGCCGATGCAATGCACCCTTTCACGGAAACATACTTTTATGACAGAACAGCCTTTCTTCGCTGTCGGAACCGCTGAAAGCGGCTCCTGATCCCGTCCTGTCCGAACGTCATTTTCACGGCGGCACGGCACAAAAAAATCTGCTGTACAACACGGCACAGCACCGCCATAGTGAAACTGTCTGTGACAGTTCCCGACAGAAAAATCAAGGATTCTCCCCGAAAGCCGTCGCTTTTCCAGAGAAAAACTACATGATGTACTATCTATGATATTATAACATATTCCGCCTGATTTTTCAAGGGACAATCGCAAATTTTGTATGAACAAGCGGCATAACAGCCTCCGGTGTCGATTCCCGAATGGTAAAATTTCTGTCACACGACACCATTCGGGAAATTTCATGTCATTTTGCATTATACCATTTCTTTGTGAAAAAATCAACAGCTTTTGAAACACCTCATGTTTTGCAAAGTTTTTCGCGGAAATACGCTGTTTTTTTGTCATGCCCCTTTGAAAAAACTTTGTTTCCCGAAACGAGAATATGGTTTTTCATAGTTAGTATAAGCTAACTATGATTTTACAGAAATCGCAGCCGATTTTCCGCCGGTTTGAAAAGTTGTCCGGTTTCTTCAAAAAATCTAACGAATCCCCTTGTCTTTTCCCGAAAAGCGTGGTATAATGCAGTTGTTCCGAAAAACAGAACAACGGAGGTATACCCCTATGGAAACATTCCACAACCGGCTGCAGCAGGCGATGCAGCAAAAACACATGACGCAGTCTGACTTGTGTGCCAAAACCGGCATTTCCCGTTCCACCATGAGCCAGTATTGTTCCGGCTCTTTCCGCCCGAAGGAGAGCAAGCTGCGGCTGCTGGCGAAGGCTCTCGGCGTAAAGGAAGCGTGGCTGCTGGGCTATGACAGCTCCGAAGAAACGCCTGTTTCGTGGGAGGACTATCCCAATCTTCGCCAGATTCAGCTGAAACGCTTTCCGCTGCTGGGTGAGATCGCCTGCGGCGAACCGATCTTTGCACAGGAAGATCGGGAAACCTTTCTGATCGCTGATGCGGAAATTGCTGCGGACTTCTGTCTGCTGGCACGGGGCGACAGCATGATCGGGGCACGGATCTACGACGGCGATGCGGTGTTTATCCGCAGCCAGCCCATGGTGGAAAACGGCGAGATCGCGGCTGTAATCATTGACGACGAAGCCACGCTGAAACGAGTCTACTACGACAGAGAGCACGCACGCTTACAGCTGGTACCGGAAAATCCGGCATACTCTCCGCTGGTCTATGTGGGAGAAGAACTGGACAATATCCGCATACTGGGAAAAGCAGTCGGATTCATGAGTATTTTCTAAGGCAATACCGTGCAAAGTCGCCAGACACTCTTTGTGCGGTATTGCCCTAAGGCAGTACCGTGCAAAGTTCGCCTGACGGCTTTGTGCAGTATCACCCGAAAGCAAAAACCGGCAGACAGTTGGGAAAACTGTCTGCCGGTTTGTTTTGAAATCGCTAGGGGGGTGTTGACACTATAATGATATGCGAATTTTGTGAGGTGATTTTTCTCCGTTCTAGGCAAAAATTCGCAGGCGTGCTTTCGCACGGCAAGGATTTTTAACGACGAACGGGGAAAAATCACCCCAAAAGACACGTGTCATGCTTAGTGTCAACACACCCTAGATCACAGAAGCGGGCTGACCGTCCGCAGGATCGCCTGCCAGAGCAGACTGTGCCGGCGACGCTTGCAGTCCTGAAGCGTCACACGGCGGCTTTTCTCAATGGTCACAATGCAGTCCAGCTTCATCTTCTGCAACGCACTGCATTCCACCAGCATCGCCGCACACTCCATGTGCAGGTACAAACTGCGATAGTCCATGTTGATCGTTCCTACAATGCCAATCCTATCATCTACCAGATAGCTTTTGGCATGGATAAATCCCGGCGTATACTCATAGATCCGCACCCCTGCCCGAATCAGCGGCTCATAATAGGAACGGGTGAGAGAATACACCACACGCTTATCCGGAATCCCCGGTGTCACAAGCCGCACATCGACCCCGCGTTGTGCCGCCATGCAAAGGGCGTGCTGCATTTCGTCATCGATCGCCAGATACGGCGTGAAGATATACACATACTCTTTCGCCTGATACAGCAGATCCAGATAAATATCCTGTGCCAGCGTTTCATTTTCAAAGGGCGAGTTGCAGTAGGGCTGCACATAGCCGTCTGTGGGAAACGGTTCCGGATGATACCGGTGTGGCAGGTACTTCTTGCAGTTGTCATTGGTGTTGTAGAATGCATTCCACAGCTCCAGACACATCAGCGTAAGGCTGTACACGCCCTCGCCATAGAGCCGCAGTCCAGTGTCTTTCCAGTGCCCGAACCGCTGTTTCTGGTTGATATACTCATCTGCCAGATTGAAGCCGCCGGTATAGGCAATATAGCCGTCAATGACAGTGATCTTCCGGTGGTTCCGGTTGTTCATCACCGCGGAAAGTGCCGGTCGGAACGGGTTGAACGTCAGCACATGGATTCCCGCCGCCGCAAGTTCTTTCCGGAAATTCTTCGGCAGACAGCCCACGCTCCCCAGATCGTCATAGGCGAAGCGGACTTCCACGCCGGCGGCTGCCTTTTCTTTCAGAATGGCTTTGATCGAATCCCACATGACTCCCTCTGTCACGATAAAATATTCCATAAAGATATAATGTCTGGCTTTCCGGAGATCCTCCAGCAGTCGTGGGAACGCTTCATCTGCCAAAGAAAAATATTCCACCTTGGTATTCTGGTACATGGGAAAACCGCTGCTTTCCAGATAGAAACTGGTTTCCGCCATGCGTACCGGAAACGCCGCCGCAGAACAACCTACAGAGGGACGAATCCCGATCACCCGCCTGCCGTGGTGCAGCTGCCGGCGAATCCGCCGCGAGGGACGCTTGTCCCCGAACAGCAGATACATCATTCCGCCCAACAGCGGGAACGTACCGATAAACAGCATCCAGAGAATTTTATAAGAGGGATTTCCGGACTTGTTGATGATATACAATTCAATCGCCAGACTCAGTCCGATAAATGTAATATTGATCCACGTTGCATACTGTGTCAGCCGCAGAAACAAGATCACAAACCACACCAGCTGCAAGACAATCAGGAATCCGATAATTACCACTCGGCTGGTCAACATGCTAATCAGTTTTTTCAGCTTTCGCCGCACAACATCACGCTCCTTTCCGGAATTGCTTCGGGCAACACTGCACAAGCTTTATGCGGTGTTGCCTTCATCTCTTTTAGTATAGCAGATTTTTCGGAAAAAGGCAAGCCTCACTTTTGGAGAAAAAGTAGGGCGGTTTGCTGATATAAGAAAACGTATCGGACGAGAAACTCGTTGACTTCCAGTGGGAATGGTGATACAATAAGGAACAGAAATTTATATGCAGGGAATGTGATGGAGATTTATCTGATTTTGCAAAAAGAGATGCAAAATATGCAAGCTATACACAGGAAGATTTCGATGCAGAATTCGAAAAATTTAAAAAAGAATTTGCAGAAAAGCACAAAAATGATGAAAGCACCTCATTTTGAATTCCCAAAAGTTAGATCAAAAAAATCTAACAATTAGGAGCAGTTCAAAATGAGGTGCTTTTTTCACGTTTAAATGGTAATTCTATGTTTTCCTTAGGAAACGCTGCATAAAGCTTGTGCGTAAGATGCGTAGTCAGATTTTTCGGCAGATTGCACAGAAAT